>Ga0334883_1002193_pt1 | contig 25002 bp, 19 predicted proteins | sample GraSluR1_MG_6_FD_207230 | JGI IMG/M metagenome (GOLD analysis project Ga0334883, IMG submission 207230) | Sludge microbial communities from methane-producing bioreactor in Wageningen University, Netherlands - Granular Sludge_09_05-R1 | ecosystem: Engineered > Bioreactor > Anaerobic >...
TTGCAGTAACGGTGAATTCCAATCCAACAGTATCAGCCGGTAACACAGGTCCATATTGTGCAGGGGCAAGCATATCACTGAATGCCACAGGTTCTGGAGGCAATAGTTATTTGTGGAGTGGTCCCGGTGGTTTTACCTCCGGCGACGAAGATCCTGTAATAGCTAATGCTCAACCGGTAAATTCGGGAGCTTATACAGTGGTGCTCACCAATACTACTACCAATTGCAGTTCTTCTGCCTCAACAAGCGTTACGGTTAATGCCAATCCCACAGTTTCGGCCGGTAATGGCGGCCCCTATTGCGAAGGTCAAAGCATCGGGTTAACCGCCACGGGTTCAGGGGGCACCGCTTACAGCTGGACAGGCCCCAACGGCTATACTTCGTCGCAGCAAAATCCAACAATAACCAATGCGCAATTATCGCATGCCGGAAGCTATACGGTTGTTATTAGCAATGTATCTTCAGGCTGTTTGGCAACAGCAAGCACTATTGTATTGGTGAATCAGAATCCTTCGGTTGAATTGGGCGACAACATCACCCTTTGCAGTGGGCAGACAGTGATATTAGATGCTGGCGAAGGATTTTCATATCAATGGTCTACAGGAAGTACTGCACAAACCATCGTGGTAGGTAGCGCCGATACATACTCAGTGATTGTTTACGATTCAAACAATTGTGAAGCTACCGACTTCATTGTTGTTTCGTTGTATCCGGAAACCAGTTTGGTTATGAGTTCAACTCCTGAAACAGCTTCCAACAACAACGATGGTTCAGCTTCAGTTGTGCCTACTGGTACACCGCCGTTCACATATCATTGGTCGAACAACGACGAAACGCCAACAATTACAGGTCTGAGTGGTGGTTTATACTTGGTAACCGTAACCGATGGCAATGGTTGCGAAGCAATTGGGTCGGTGAATGTTGCAACACTCAACACACCGCCTGTTGCCGATTTTATTGCGTCTTCCACAGTTTTATGTCAGAATTCTGCAATTCAGTTTACCGATTTGTCGTCGAATAGTCCTTACGAGTGGAATTGGGTGTTTGAAGGGGGAAATCCGGCTACTTCAAATGAGCAAAATCCAACGGTCATTTACCCTAATCCGGGTGTATATGGTGTTACTCTTACTGTGGTGAATACCGATGACAGCGACACCGAAATTAAAAGTAATTATATTGTTGTAAATGCCAACCCATCGGTATCGGCAGGAAACGATGGACCCTATTGTGTTGGGCAAACAATTCAGTTGAATGCAACGGGAAGTGGTGGCAATGTTTATTCATGGACTGGTCCTCTTGGTTTTAATAGTAACTTGGAGGATCCTGCCCGTTCGGGCGCTATTTTAACCCATGCAGGCAACTATACCGTGCAACTTACCAATACCGCAACGGGCTGTAGCGCTTTGGCAGTAACCAATGTTGCGGTAAATGCCAACCCCGGCATTTCGGCTGGCAACACAGGGCCTTATTGCGCTGGGGTAAGCATATCACTGAATGCCTCAGGTTCTGGAGGTAATAGCTACTCGTGGAGTGGCCCCGGTGGTTTTATCTCCGGCGACGAAGATCCTGTAATAGCGAATGCTCAACCGGTGAATTCGGGAACCTACACAGTGGTACTCACCAATACCACCACCAATTGCAGTTCTTCGGCATCAACAACAGTAACAGTAAATGCCAATCCCATAGTTTTTGCCGATAATGGCGGACCCTATTGCGAAGGGCAAACCATCGGATTGACTGCCACGGGCTCAGGGGGCACTGCCTATAGCTGGACAGGTCCCAACGGATACACTTCATCGCAACAGAACCCAACATTGTTAAATGCACAACTATTGCATGCCGGAAGCTATACTGTAGTTCTGAACAATACAGCCACCGGTTGTTCGGCAAGCTCAAGCACAACCGTAAGTGTTAATGCTAACCCAACGGTCTCGGCTTCAAACACAGGACCTTATTGTGTTGGACAAACCATACAACTGCATGCTGATGTCTCGGGTGCTGATCAATTTGTATGGACAGGGCCCGATAGTTTTAGCTCATCCGATGAAGATGCAACCAGAGAAGATGCAACAATTGAATATTCAGGGAATTACAATGTATTGGTCACCAATACTACTAGTGGTTGTTCTGCCTCGGCACAAACTTCAGTAATTGTTTATTCCAATCCTGTTGTTATTGCTGTTAATAATGGCCCATTGTGTGTAGGAGCCGCTTTACAACTCGATGCAATGGGGTCGGGAGGTAACTCCTGGTCGTGGGTAGGTCCCAATGGATTCTCGGCCAATATCGAAGATGTAGCATTAAGTAATATTCAAATGGATCAGGCGGGAAGCTATATGGTTACATTGCTTAACACTACAACACTTTGTAGTTCGAGTGCTTCTACATCGGTAGTTGTAAACGCAAATCCGATGATATCTGCATCAGGCGGTGGTGCATATTGCCCCGAAGCATTGGTGCAGCTATTTGCCGATGGCAGTGGCGGTAATGTTTACAATTGGTCAGGACCCGATGGTTTCGTAAGCAACAGTCAAAACCCGATAATTGAAAACCTAAGTGGCGAAAATCAGGGTGAATATACAGTACAGCTTCTGAACACAACTACGGGTTGCAGTAGCGAAGATGCTGTTTCAATAACAATGTATTCTGCTCCTGTTGTGATATTGGGCGACGATATGTATATGTGTACCGGTAGCTCGGTTATTCTGAGTGCTACCGAGGGTTTCGAAACCTATACCTGGAATGGTGTGGGTGGAAGCTTCCAGTTTGAAGCAACGTCGGCGGGTGATTATCAGGTGATAGTAAGCGATGCCAACTCCTGTACAGCAGAAGCAAGCATCCATGTTTATTATTACGATATGCCGGTACTTACAATGAGTTCAACTCCATCTTCGGGTACGGGTATTGCCGATGGCACTGCTACTGTCGAAATTTTGGGAGGAACCTTACCTTATGAAGTTGTCTGGGAATCGGGTTCTAACGATGTATATCAAACAGGCTTAGTTGGTGGCGAGTATTGTGTAGTTGTAACCGATGGCAATTCTTGCATTGCCGAAGCCTGTGTTTTTGTAGAAACACTGAATACACCGCCGCTGGCTCAATTCTCGGTAAGCATTGCGCAAGGGTGTGAGCCTCTGCATGTGAGCTTTACCGACGAATCGAACAATTTCCCAATAAGTTGGCTATGGAATTTCGATGGAACCAATACATCCACTGAACAAAACCCGGAATTTACTTTTTCCGAACCAGGTGAATATACAGTTACTCTTACCGTTGAAAACAGCGATGGGAGCGATGTTGCAAGCATGGTGATACAAGTGTATGCCAACCCGGTTCCCTCGCTTGGCGACGATATTCAAACCTGCGAAGGACAACAAGTTACACTCGATGCAGGTTCAGGTTATTCGCTGTATTCATGGAATGATAATTCCGAAGAACAGCAATTAATTGCTACACAAACCGGACAGTATTCGGTTGTGGTTACCGATATGAATGGCTGTACAGGTTCTGCATCGGTGTATGTATCGTTCTACGAGTTGCCTGAGCTTTATTTGGGCGAAGACCAAACCACATGTGCTAACCAGTCAATTACCCTTGATGCAGGCGAAGGATTATCGGTGTATGAATGGAGTACAGGAGAGTCGTCGCGTTTTATTACTGTTAATCAGGCTGGAGAGTATATAGTTACAGTTACCAGTTTCGATAATTGTCAAAACTCCGATACCATTCAAATTTATGTTCTCGATTTACCTGTTCTAAATGTACCCGATACCTTGTTTGCATGCGTAAATGAATTGTTTGAGTATGAACTGGTTGGTGAATACAGCTATGTACTGTGGATGGACGAGATAGAATCGGCCATGTATTCGAATACCTGGACAGAAACCGGTAATTTTACGATTTGGGTCGAAGTTGGCGATGATTATTGTTACAATCTCGACACTATGATTGTTAATGTGTCTGTTTGTCAATTCAGCACTATTCATAACAATGCAAAATTGAATTTGTATCCAAATCCTGCACGAAACACTTCGCAGTTGACCATTAGTAACTATAGTGGTTCCGTTGAAATCTCGGTGTTCGATATTCAGGGTAGGAATATGAGTACTGCTCATATTACAATGAATAATACACATCATGAATTTCTCAACTTATTCGAATGGGCTCCCGGTGTGTACTTTGTGAAATTAATTTTTGATGATGGTTTGGTTAACTTCCGTCTGGTAGTAGAGTAATATTGAACTTTATATAGTTATGAAGTGGTGAATGCCTTTTGGTGTTCACCATTTTGTTTTATCAACTTATAAACAAGAGAATTGTATTATAATTCAAGCATACTTGCTAATGCTCGCTTTGGCTTTGTTAACATTCGTTATAGCCATATTAATATGTATTGAAATACGAAGACATTTTTAAAGAAAGCTACCTATACCTGAGGACGATTTGCTAGTGTTACATGCGATGTAACATACTCTATAATGTCATCAAATCGGCCTTTTTCTGAATAGGGATACTCAAAATAAACGGTAACAATAGTGTTGTTGGTTGATAATACCGATTTCGCATAAAAAATTGTATTATTCTTTTTACCACTAACCACGAACCAGGTATTTCCAAGTGTTTTATAGGTAATTATAGCATTTTCTTCGTAGTAATATCCTGGCTCTGTGGCTGCCTGATAATTGGAAGAAAAATCATCATACAAATTTGTGAACCCGTAAGCAAGCATTCTCGTTTTATTGTCTTTCGACACGAATGCCTGGCCATCTCCATTATCAGACTCCCCCTGAGGTATTAAAAAATCGGGATAATGAATTTCGAACGAAAACCTTGAGTTGCCATAGGTTTTATACACGATGTTGTTGCTCTCAATATTTTCAGTTTCCTGATTTGGTGAATTGTTCAATTCATTTTCGTTTATTAAACTTGAGGTATTTTCGCTGTTTTTTTGGTTATTTCCGCTGCACGAAAACAACAGAACAGCAACCAAACTGATAAGAGTAAATCTTGTTTTTTTCATGGTATTTTAATGTAATGGTTTTGAATAAAGATGATTGGTTAATTCAACAAAATCAGAAACGCTTAGTCGTTCGGCTCTTTTATCGAGAATGCATGCATCAATGTTATCGGTATTCATACCCAATGCTTTTAGCGAATTGCGAAGTGTTTTTCGACGCTGGTTGAAAGCGGCTCTTACAACTTTTACGAAAAGATCCGGTTCGCAGCCCAATTCCCTGGTTTCATTTCTTGTAAGCCTGATTACAGCCGATTTAACCTTTGGGGGAGGATTGAAAACATTTTCGTTCACAGTAAATAGATATTCTATCCGGTACCATGCCTGTAGCAAAACACTTAAAATGCCGTAGGTTTTATTTCCTGGAGGTGAAGCTATTCTTTGAGCAACTTCTTTTTGAATCATGCAAACCACTTCGGGTATATTGTCGCGGTAAGTAAGGATTTTGAAAAAAATCTGACTCGAAATATTATACGGAAAGTTACCAATAACGCAGGCAGGCAATTCAACTATATTATCCAAATCTGCAGCTAAAAAGTCGAGATTCAATATCGATACATTGCGTTCGTAATATTGTTTTTGCAAAAACGAAAAAGCCTCTTTATCTATTTCAATCAAGTACAATTGCTCGAATTGTTCAATTAATAAATCACTGAGAACACCGGTGCCGGGCCCTATCTCTATTACCGGTAATTGCTGACTGTTGCATAAACTTTCGGTAATTTTGCGGGCAATATTCTTGTCGGTAAGAAAGTGCTGACCCAGCGATTTTTTTGGTTTAATATATTGGCTCATGCTACAAAATTAACAATAGTTTTATCGTTTTAGCATACAATGTGTAAACACAATCTTTCAAATACATTATCTTTGCGGCTCATGGATAATTGCAGCAATGAATAAAACACTTAAAAACCTGATACAATTCTTTGTTTTTCTCGGCTTCGGTTTGATATTGTTTTGGCTCGTGTATAGAAATACCGACTGGAATACAATAGTAGATGGATTAAGCCAGGTTAATTACTGGTGGTTTCTTCTTATTGCCGCACTGGGTTTTCTAAGTCATGTGAGTCGTGCTATACGATGGAACATGCTCATAGAGCCACTGGGTTACAAAACCCGGTTTTGGAATACTTTTTTTGCAGTGATGACAGGGTACTTTGCTAATTTAGCAGTGCCACGCCTTGGCGAGGTCGCTCGATGTGGAGTGGTTGCCAAATACGATAAAATTCCTATATCAAAAGTGTTGGGAACCATGATTAGCGAGAGAATTATTGATATTATAACCATGCTTCTTTTTCTTTTACTTGCAGTAGTAGCCGAAAGAGGTTTATATAGCGATTTTATTACCGCAAACCCCGGAATTGCCGATAATGTAAATGCATTGCTCAGTCCGGTAAGCTTATCGATTTTGGCAATAAGTGTCTTGAGTGGTATTCTACTTTTTTATTTGATAATCAAGGGCCGCCTCGATAGATACTGGATATTTTCCCGAATCAGGAATTTCTGTAAAAATCTATACAGTGGTTTGGTTAGTGTAAAAAATGTTAGAAAAAAATTCTGGTTTGTTTTTCATAGTATTATTATATGGGTGCTCTATTATCTAATGGTAGTTGTAGCCATGCCGGCGTTCTCGTTTACCGATAATCTGGGAATGTCGGCAGCCTTGCTGGTTTTTATCGCAGGTACTTTTGGTATGATTGCTCCGGCACCCAATGGTATGGGGGCTTACCATTTCATGGTAATCCAAGCTTTGCTACTGCTGGGCGTGTTGCGCGACGATGCTGCCTTGTTCGCTTTTCTAATTCATAGTTTGCAAACCCTGATGCTGATTGCTGCCGGCCTGATATCGCTGATTGCTTTACCTATGATTAACCGCATTCCCGATAAAGCGAATCCACTGTAATTAGTTTATGAATACCAATGCGCGTATAGGAGTTGTTGTAAAAGTTATAATTTTTCTGATAGCCTGGTTATTTCTGATTTATACCCTTATTCATGCACCCGATTTGAAGGTAGTTGCTGAGGTGTTTTGCAATGTGTCGTTACAAAAAATATTAATCTTGCTGTTGGTGTTGTTTCTCACAGTATTGAACTGGTCGGTCGAGGGTATTAAATGGAAGTTCCTGTTGAAGCCTATCCTGCTGATTCCGTTTGTCGGTTCGTTGAAATCGGTGCTGTATGGAATTAGTGTGGGATTGGCTACACCAAACCGATTGGGCGAATTTGCCGGTCGTGTAGTTTTTCTTCCTCGCAATGTTCAATCAGATGCCACACTGCTTAGTTTGGCAGGTAGTTTTAGTCAGCTGTTTGTTACCTTGGCGTTTGGAATAATAGGCTTCATCAGTTTGTTGAGGCTTGTTCCTGAAGCCGATTCCTTGTTTTTTTTAAGCGATGCTTCTATTATTGCGTTTTCGGTCCTGTTTATGCTGATAATGCTGGTTTTGTATCGTAACACCCACCGGCTTGGTAAGATGTTAGCAAAGATTCCGCTTATTAAAAAATACTTTTCGAGCAACCAGTCTTTTATAGTACTGTCAGGGAAACGAAGCATAATTGTATTATTGCTGAGTGGTTTGCGCTATGGCATTTTTTTACATCAGTTTTATTTGTGTGTTTGGTTATTCGATATTAATATTCCTTATGTAGATGTGATAATTGTGGTGTCGTGTCTGTATTTGCTGATGGCAATTATACCTGTGATATCGGCAGGGGAGCCCGGTTTACGCGCTTCGCTGAGTATCGTTTTGTTCGCGTTATTTACCAATCAACCGGCTGCAGCCTGCGCAGCTTCGCTGATGCTCTGGATAATAAACATTGCAGTTCCTGCTGCAATAGGTTCATTTTTTCTTATAAAAACTAAGCATAATGATAAACATCCGACACGCCAACCCACATGATATTGAGACACTTGTCGGTTTTCAGATGAAAATGGCACTCGAAACCGAAGGTTTGCTGCTGAATGTTGAGACGCTAACAAAGGGTATTCAGAAAGTATTGATGAAAGAGGTGTCGGCTTTTTATTTACTTGTCGAAATTCAGAGTAGGGCAGTAGCATGCTGCATGATAAGCTTTGAATGGAGCGACTGGAGGTGTGCCGAAGTGTTGTGGCTGCAAAGTGTTTATGTTGTCGAAAATTCTCGCGGAAAGGGTGTGTTTCGGGCTATGTATGCTTATATTAAGCATCTGGTGAACACCACTCCTGAATATGCCGGCATTCGATTATATGTTGATAGAAGCAACAAGCGGGCAGCCGAAGTATATACTTCATCGGGCATGGATAACCAACATTACGAAATGTTCGAATGGATGAAAAAAGCCTGAAGCAGAATTAAGGTTCCCCAACAGAAACCCTTATAAGTAATCAGGTAATCAGTTATTAATAGGGCAACGATTTCATTTTTTCGGCAAGCGTATCGAGCATCTCTTTCACAGGCTTTTCCATCATGTTTTTTATGAATAAGTTCACTTCAGCCTTCACTGTCAGTTTTACGGCAGTGCTGTTTTCGGCAAGAGGTTTCAACTGAATCCACATGTTGAAGGTTTGCATCATAATTTCGTTGCTCGAAATTTTCAATGTTTTAAACGGCTCTTTATCTACAAAGCGTAACATGGCTTTTTGCCCCTTCACGCGAAATGAACAGGAGTTTTCCTCAAACATTTTTTCAGTAACATCGTCAGGTAAAAAACCTTCAAAGTTCCTCATATCCGAAACGAAAGCAAAAATTTTTTCGTCGCAACAAGGAATGGTTACAATATTACTCTCTACATGCAACTGACTCATTATTCCTATTCTTTACTTTTTCCAGCGCGACGGATCATTTCTCCATTCCTGCAAGGTGCTAAGTTCAGCCTTTTGAATATACCCTGTTGCAATAGCGTGGGCAAGCAGGGTGTCGTAATTGCTTAGGCTAACGAGTTTTACGTTTTCTTCGGCAAAAGCTTTTGTGGCCGCTTCAAAATTGTAGGTAAAAATTGCTGCCATGCCCACAACCTCGCAGTTGGCTGCCCTAATAGCCCTAACAGCACTTAAACTGCTGCCACCTGTCGATATCAAATCTTCGATAACCAAGACTTTTTTCCCGGGTTCCAGATAGCCCTCAATCAAATTTTCGAGTCCGTGGTCTTTTGCTTTCGATCGAACGTAAATAAAAGGTTTATTCAAAGCATCCGCAACCAAAGCGCCCTGAGCAATGGCACCGGTGGCAACGCCGGCTACCACATCAAACTCCGAAAAATGTTGCGAAATAATTTCGGTAAAGCCATCTCTGATAGCGCTTCTTACTGCGGGAAACGATAATGTTTTGCGGTTGTCGCAATAAATTGGCGAAAACCATCCCGATGCCCATGTAAAATGATTTGTTGGCTCAAGTTTTATTGCTTTAATTTGCAATAAATGTTCTGCAATTTGTTCAGCTAGGTTTTTCATAAGAAAATGTTCATAGTTTATTACAAAAACAGGTTCATAAGTGTCAGTGAATCAGCTACTGACCGCGAGGGTGCTGTAAACAGAGACATCAGAACCATCAACGACCTAAATATAGTTATTTATAAGTTTCTGGCAAACAATCATGTTGCAAGTTTGCATCTTTACGGAAAACCCTCCGAAAAAATCCTTAAAAAGCTGAAAAACATATTTGTATTTGTAAAGGCAGCCGGAGGGGTGGTGCTTAATAAAGAAAACGAAATACTTATTATTAGGCGACGCGGAAAATGGGACTTGCCCAAAGGAAAAAAAGAGAAAGGTGAAGATATTGGCATCACTGCTCTAAGAGAGGTTAGCGAAGAATGTGGGCTTGACCCTGCTTTTCTCGAAATGGGTAAGTTTATCGATTTTGCATGGCATATATACGAGGAGGGTGACGATTTTATCATTAAAAGAACATCGTGGTTTGTGATGCATTATTCAGGTAATGAGCCGCTCATACCGCAGTCGGAAGAAGATATTACAAAAGCACGATGGGTTAAACCGGAGGAATTGTACAAGCCTATGAAAAAAACATTTTTGAATATCAGATATATCCTCGAAAAATACCTCGAAATGTTTATTGGGCAAAATAAATAGGACGCTACAGCATTTTAAGAACATTTTAAGTTTTAATAACTTATGATTTCGAATTATTTAATTTCTTTTGTAAAAAAATAACTTAAAAACAGTATTATGAAAAAAACGTTTTACTTCTTCCTCGGCCTTTTCTTGTTGCTCAACCTTGCGCTTCAAGCCGACGAAGGAATGTGGATACCGGGGCATATGAGCAAAATGAATTATGCCGATATGCAGAAATTGGGCTGTGAGCTTACTCCCGAGCAAATTTACAGTATCAACAATAGTAGTATTAAAGATGCTATTTTTCAACTTCTGGGCGAGGGTGGACAAGGTTTCTGTACCGGCGAAATTGTATCGCCCAAAGGTTTAATGTTTACCAATCACCATTGTGGTTATCAGGCTATTGCTTCGTTGAGTTCTCTCGAGAATAACTATCTCGACAATGGCTTCTGGGCTCGCAATTCCGACGAAGAAATTCATTGTCCCGGTGTATCGGTGTCGAGAGTGGTTCGTATCGAACATGTTACCGACCGTATTCTGGCCGGTATTACATCTGAAACTTCCGATAGCGAACGTAATAAAAAAATCGGTCAGGCTATCTCCGAAATAGAGAAAGAAGCTATTGCCGGTTCGCACTACGAAGCCAAAGTGAAAGAAATGTATAAAGGTGGCGAATACTATCTGTTTGTTTATGAGGTATTTGGAGATGTGCGCTTTGTAGGAGCTCCTCCTTCATCAATCGGAAAATTTGGCGGCGATACCGATAATTGGATGTGGCCCCGCCACACCGGCGACTTCTCGGTTTTTAGGGTGTATATGTCGCCCGATGGTATGCCCACCAAAGGTTACGATAAGAACAACGTTGCCTATAAGCCGCTTCATTATCTTCCTATTTCTATTAAAGGTATCGAAGAAGGCGATTTTACAATGATAATGGGCTACCCCGGCGAAACCGAACGCTATTTGTCGGCAGCCGGTATGGAATACAAACGTGATGTGTTCGATCCGGTATTGGTTCGTTTGCTTAATACGATGCTAGTTGCTATGAAAGTGGATATGGATCGCGATCCAGCTATCAGACTTGCTCTTGCTGATACTTATGCATCTTACGCCAACGGCCGTAAATTGTTCGAAGGTGAAATGACCACACTGAAAAACACCGATGCAATACAGCAGCGTAAGGCTTACGAAGAAGGCTTTGTGAAATGGATAAATGCCGATGAACAACGAAAGAAAACCTACGGTACTGCTTTCAGCGAATTGACCGAGGATTATAAAACCTATGGTGATGCATCAAAACAGTTATATTATTATGCTTTAGCTCTTCTTCAGGGTAGTCAACAGGCAATGAATGTTATAGGCTATATGACTCTCGCAAGCTATCTCGAAGACACAAAAGGGAACAAGCAAATGATCGACGAAATGGTTGAAGAATATAAAAACGATTTAGACGAAACCTATGCAAAATATTTTGCAGGAACCGACCGCAGGGTATTCGAAGCCATGCTGAAACTTTATGTTCAAGATATTCCATCTGCCGAAAGAGCTCCCGTTTTCAACGATGTTATCTTCAAAAACTATAAAGCCAAATCAGAAAACGAAAGCATCGAAAAATTTATTGCTGATGTGTATGCCCGCAGTATTTTTGTTGATAAAACCCGTATGCAGGCTTTTTTAGCGAAACCTTCGAAAAAAACATTGGTTAACGACCCACTCTATAAATTTATGGAATCGGCCTACGGGGGTATCATGGGTGCACAAATGGCATTTGTGGGTGTAATGGGTAAAATCGATAATAACGAAAGGCTCTATATGGAAGCAATGCGTTTATTCGAACCCGAAAGAAACTTTTATCCCGATGCCAACTCAACGCTTCGTTTAACTTACGGCTCGGTGCAAGATTACGATCCGCGTGATGCCGTTAAATATCACTGGTTGAGTTATGGCGAAGGCATCCTCGAAAAATATGTTCCGGGCGACTTGGAATTCGACGTTGACCCGAAACTTTTGCAATTAATTAAAGACAACGATTATGGTCGCTATGCTGATAAGACCGGACGCCTGCCTGTGTGCTTCCTTAGCGACAACGACATCACCGGTGGCAATTCAGGAAGCCCCATTCTCAACGGCAAAGGTGAACTCATCGGCCTGGCTTTCGACGGAAACTGGGAGTGGCTGTGCAGCAACCTGATTTTTAGTACCACCCTGCAGCGTACCATAAACGTAGATTCGCGCTATGTGCTTTGGGTTATCGATAAATTTGCCGGAGCCCAAAATATTATCGACGAACTCGATATCCGACAATAATTTATTGTTGATTATACCTCAGAAAACCCGGCTTTTACTAAGTCGGGTTTTTTTACATCCACATGCTTGTTTTACATTTGATTGAACAATTATTATAAAAAAACAATATCTGATGCAACCATATTTTGACTTGAAACGTTATATTAATATAAAACAATTATACCATGAAACAAAGTATGCTGTTCTTAGTATTGCTGCTTGTGAATGTTTCAATTTGCAAGCATGTGCCGGCGCAACATCTAATTCCCGGTAATGGCACCATCAACAATTCGTTTGATAAGGAAAATGGTTTACAGGTGCATAAATCTCAACCGGTTGCCAATTATCAATACCTCGACATTAATAATGTAGCAGCGAAAATTCCAAGTTTTGGAGTTTTGTTTTGTAACGGACATGGTTATTATGTCCCTGAATCAGACAGCACCAAATCTATTTTTTCGGCCGCATTATGGATAGGGGGTCTCGACGAAAATGAAAACTTACACCTGTCGGCCGAGCGATACAATCAATTGGGTTATAATTATTTGCCCGGGCCATTATACAACGACGGGGTACTCGGAAATTGCGAGCCCAACATCAGCAATTACTTTAATAGGGTATGGAAAATCAATCGTAACGACATTAACCAATTCTATCAGGAATTGCTTGCAGGGCAACCTGTAGATATGTTTACCGATATTCTGGAATGGCCGGGTACCGGGCCTCAGGGCTACGACGAAGTGTTGGCTCCTTATATCGACAACAACAACGATGGTTTTTACAATGCAGCCCAATATGGCGATATTCCCGATATGCTGGGCGATCAGATGCTGTGGTGGGTAAGCAACGACGTTCTTAGCGATACTCGCGAGGTTGAAGGATTACCCATGGGTGTTCAAGTAGAATATACCCTGTATGGCTATGTGTATGAAAATCCTCCAAATGATTTTATAGACTTGATTAATTACCAGACTTTTTTAAAAATAAAAATTAAAAATAAATCGGCGAATACCTATCACTCGGTGTATGCAGGTTTTTATGTTGATGGCGATTTAGGATGTCAGTCGAATGATTTTATAGGTTGCGATGTTGAAAGGAAAAGCTTTTACTTTTACAATGGTACCGAAATCGATAACTCGTGTAACGGCTTTCTCGGTTATGGACAATATCCACCCATTCAAACCATTACCTTGCTGAATACACCGCTTGCCGATGCCAATGGTGTTGACGATGATGGCGATGGTGTAATTGATAACGAGCAAACAGGAATGAGTAAGTTTGTGTATTATAATATAAGTGGTGAGGGAAATCCTGCAACAACCGATCCTGTAATGCCAAGTGAATATTACAATTATTTAAGAGGCTATTGGAAAGACGGTCAGCCGCTTTGCTATGGTGGTACGGGGCACCCTTCGGGAGGAGGAAATCTCGAAATTCCATGCGATTATATGTTTTTTGGCGAAAGCGATACTTTATTCACTGGAACCAATGGTGTTGCAACGCCCCCTTGGACAGAATCGGGGTGCCAAAATATACCCGGCGACAGGAGAGGCGTTGTAAGTATGGGACCCTTTACGTTTGAGCCGGGCGAAGAAGTCGAAATCGATGTGCTGTTAGGTTTTATTCCTCAGGATGAGGTTTCAACAAAGACCACAGCTTTCTTCGATTATGGCCCGAAACTCGATACTCTTATTTCGTGGTTTCACACCAATAACTTGCCATCTTCGCTTACGCAGGTAGAACAGCTAAGTCTAAGCCCCGATGCAGGGTTTCAATGTAAGCTCTTCCCCAATCCTACTCATGATGAAATGAATATTCACTCTAATTGGGTACTAAATCGTATTCATGTTTACGATATTTGGGGAAATTGTGTAATAACAGAGCTTGTCGATAATCGAATGTATCGTGGCAGTTGGTCGTGTTTGCAGTCTGGTGTGTATTTTGTGAAATTATTGGGCGACGACTTTACGCACTGGGAAAAGATAATTGTGAAATAATAAAAAAGCCGCTCAGTTAGAGCGGCTTTTTAGTTGACCTGCAAGGACTTGAACCCTGAAATTGAGAACCAGAATCTCACGTGTTGCCAATTACACCACAGGTCAGTATATCTCAAAATTTGGTTGTCCGACCAGGATTCGAACCTGGACAGGCAGAACCAAAATCTGCAGTGCTACCATTACACCATCGGACAGACAAAGAACTTTTGGTTTTAGGTGTGCAAAAATAACAATTATTTTATAAACCAAATAAAAAACCACATTTTATTTGCATAAAATGTGGTTAAAACTTCAGATGCTTTTCAACACTATCTGCTCATCAGCTTTGCTTTTTCGAGAAGCGTAATGTACTCGCTGCGGTAACCGTATGTGTCACTGCCTTTTGCTTCTTTCGCCAGCCTGATGGCTTCGTCGTATGACGATTGTTCTTTGAATTCAGAGTTTCTCAATAGCATACCGAATTCTGCTACAGAAGCAGCCAGTTTAAAATTGTCGGTTGTTTTACCTACATCGGTTTGGCCAACTTTCGAGGTAATCAGTTTGCTCGTGCTACCATTGGGGTCTTTATATCTGATTTTTAATGTCATTATGTCGTTGCTGTTCTTTACTTTTATGTCCTGATAGCTTAATGGATCAACACTGGCTACTGTTTCCTGAGAGTTGCCCGGAATAATTTCATACAAAGCGGTTACGCTGTGCCCGCTGCCAATGTCGCCGGCATCAACCTTGTCGTTGTTGAAGTCTTCTTTATTCAGAATTCGGTTCTCGTAACCAATCAGGCGGTATGCTTTTACTTTTGAAGGATTAAACTCTATTTGTATTTTCACGTCTTTGGCAATCGTGAAAAGAGTTCCCCACAGCTCCTCGCTGAAGATTTTTCGCGCCTCCATTATGTTGTCGATATATGCGTAATTGCCGTTGCCTTTATTACTGAGTTTTTCCATCTTCGAATCTTTATAATTGCCCATTCCAAACCCGAGAATGGTAAGATAAACACCGTCGTCGCGTCTTTCTTCTATTAAGCGTTCCATAGCCGCATCGCTGCTTTCGCCTACATTGAAGTCGCCGTCGCTGGCCAGAATTACGCGGTTGTTGCCATTAGTTATAAAATTTTCTTTAGCTACTTTATAGGCCAGTTTCAATCCGGCCCCGCCGGCTGTTGAACCTCCTGCCTCCAGCCTGTCGATGGCAGCCAGAATTGTAGCCTTGTCTTTACCTGAGGTTGAAGGCAATACAAGCCCGGCTGCACCGGCATACACCACTATAGCGACTTTGTCTTGAGGGCGTAGCTGATCAACCAGTATCTTAAATGCTTGTTTCAAAAGTGGGAGTTTGTTGTGGTAATTCATCGAGCCCGAAACATCGATTAAAAACACCAGATTGTTGGCCGGAATTTCTTCCGAAATCATCTTTTTTCCTTGTATGCCTATTAATAAAAGCTGGTGCTCTTTATTCCATGGACATTCACCCAGTTCGAGAGAGGTCGAAAAAGGATGTTCGCCTGTAGGTTGCTTGTAATTGTAATCGAAATAGTTTATCATTTCTTCTATTCTAACTGCATCAGCATAGGGCATTTGGTTGTTGTTGATAAAACGCCTAACGTTGGCATAAGAGGCTCTGTCAACGTCAATCGAAAATGTGCTGAGCGGGTCGTGGCTTACCTCTTTAAATTTGTTTTCGTTAATATAATCGTATGATTCTGTATTCCAATCGATAGGTGCCTGATCGTACGCAAAACTGTTGTAGCCGGCATTACCCCCACAAGGAGCAGATGCAACACTTTCTTTGCGATTGAATTGCATTTGCCCCGAATACTCTTGTTCTTCAATTTTTTTGCGATCGCCTTTTGTTATGTCTTTATCACGGTTGGCCACCAGACCGGCTGTCATGTACACATACAACTGCTTGTTTTCGTTTTCGCTTAAATTAAAAATCAGTTCATAGGTTTCGAAACCTTTGTAGTTCACTTTTAATGTGTATTTACCTTGTATCAGGTCTTTGAACTCAAAATTCCCCGAGGCATCGGTGGTGGTGGTTTTCAGAACTTTACCATCTGACGAGGCCAATACGGCCGATGCTTTTGCAATGAATGCGCCGCTTTCCGATTCATACACAATTCCTTTAACTGTTGCTGCATGGCTTGCCATTGTTAATACTGAGCAAATTACCATGAAAATGATTGTTCGTTTCATAATCTGTATTGTTTTTATGGTTTGTTTTTGTTTCACATTGCATAGATGAATCGAATATCTTATTTCCATAAATACCTTAAATAATTTTGCGCTATTCAGCAGTTTATAAGTGTCGATTGTGTTGGTACAAATAATATTTATTAGTTTCGCATTATGACAGGCATCTTAAGAATATTACAATCTTGGGCAAACGATTTTATGTATTTGCTCTACCCCGATGTATGTGAGGTTTGCCGCACCCCTTTAGTAAAGGGCGAAAAAACAATTTGTCTGAAATGCTTGGCCGATATGCCATATACCACCTTTCACAACGAGCCCGAAAATATGATTTGTCAGTTGTTCTGGGGTAAAATTCGTATAGAAATGGCCACGGCCTTGTTTTATTTTGCCAAAGGAAGTAGGTACCGAAAATTGTTACACCGTTTAAAATACAACAACCGACCCGAAATTGGTATTGTTCTTGGTCGTGAGTTGGGTGCACGCATTGGCAATTCAAAATGCTTTGAAAAAATCGATTACATTGTTCCTGTTCCGCTGCATAGCAGTAGGCAGAAACAGAGAGGGTATAATCAAAGCGAAAAAATTGGTATTGGCATTTCACAGGTTACTCAAATCCCTGTATTTTCCGGTGCCATTATTCGTAATACGGCTACTCAAACTCAAACACGAAAAAACAGGGAAGAGCGTTGGAAAAATGTGTCGGGTAAATTTAGCATCCCCAACGAGAATACCCTTTTCGATAAACATATTTTATTGGTTGATGATGTAATTACCACAGGTTCTACAATAGAGGCTGTGGCTACAGAACTTCTGAAGGTAAAAGGCTTAAAAATCAGTTTGGCCGTTCTTGCAAAGGCATAAAAAAAGCTGCTCAAACGAGCAGCTTTCTTTATAATGTAGCAAAATTAGCTTTTATACTGGAAAGCAATTACATTTCCGGTATTGTTAGCCCCGTTACGATAGCCGTACACATATTTCACAAGTTTATACTCGGTTCCAAATTTAGCAATAAAATATCTTACTTCGAATGCTTTGGCAATAGTGGCAGGTAAGTCGTAGGTTGTAATTTCATCACCGGCTGCATAAGCTGTTGCAAGTTCGGCTTTCGAAATAAAAGCATCTGCTGTGGCTGCATCTACCAATACCCAACCATCGCAATTGGCAGTTTTAGCAACTCTGAAAATTGCACCATCGGTAAAGGTGAATGCAAAGCCAATTACATCGCTGGTGTGTGTGCCAACTACTGTACCCATGTAAGTAGCCCATGCAACTTCACTAATCAGAGCCAGTGGAACGTCGGCTGAATAGGCTGATAAAGCAGCTTCCATTACAACAGTAACTTCCTGGTCGCCTTCAACTACGTATTCGGCTACATTAACAGGCACATAACCTGCTTTGGTTACTGAGTAGGCATAGGTTCCTGCTTCAACAAAATCGGTTACATATACACCCGCGGCATAAGTTACTTCATTAAAGGTAATGATAGCATCTTCGATAGGTTCTCCGGCTTCGTCGTTAACAACAAAAGTAACTTTGTACATTTCGTCAACGAACACGGTAAATTCTTCGGTAACTGTGCGCACTTCAGCATCTTTAACCTCAAATTCGTAAACCACTTTGGTAACGCCACCGGTAAATTCGGTGCCGGCAATAGCAATGTTGAACTCATAATTGTACGTCAAAGCATTTTCGAAGCCTTCGGGACCTTCAACTTCGGTGGTAGTCACGTTAATTCCCCGATACACATGCTTCCAGATGATAAAATCGGTGATACCTGCTTCGGCAGCAATCACTAAATTAATCGTGTGAGCGTAATCGCCATCGGTAGGATTGTGAAATTGAGAAACATTACCTTCCCATGTAATGGTAGGTTCAGCAGTTTCGGTAGTACAACTGCTCATGATGAATAGCGCAGCGGCAAAAAATGCCAGCATTTTAATTGTTTTCATTCTTACTAGATTTAATTAGACATTCATATTATTAAGTACAAAAGTAATATAAATTATTTGAAACAAAAAAATCAAATCTTTGTTCCCCATTTAAAAGAATTTGTTTCTACTCCAATCAGTTGCAGTACCCTGTAGGTTACAGTGTTGCATAAATCTTCAACAGAGTAGGGATTTGAATAAAACGAGGGACTTGCAGGGCAAACAATGCCACCGGCCAGTGTAACCAACTCCATGTTTTTAATATGAATCAGGTTATACGGCATTTCACGGCACACCAAAATCAGTGTTTTTCTTTCTTTTAGCATCACATCGGCTGCACGTGTTATCAGGTTGTCGGAAACACCTTGAGCAATGCGCCCCATAGTTCCCATGCTGCATGGAATTATTATCATGGCATCGTAACCGGCAGAGCCAGAGGCAAATGCTGCGTTAAAATCACTGTTCTCATAATAATTTATGCCCTTAACATTCCTAATAGAATCACCGGTTTCGTATTTATATACTTGTTCGCCGGTAGGGCTTGCAATAACCGACAATGATGCTAAATCGATAAATCCGTCGAGCTGAGTTAGTTTTTCGATAAGAATTTTGGCATATATGCTGCCACTGGCTCCGGTTATGGCAACAACTATTTTTAGTTTTTTTGTCATGCACACATGTAATTATAGTTCGTAAACAAGGCCAAAACTAAGCACCCTGTTGCACTGAAAGCGCCACCAGTAATAAATGTCAGATACCGTAGGCATTCCCCGAATGGGTAGCATGGTATAACTCATTCTAAAATCGATAGCCCAGTGGGGCGAGAAGTAATAATTCAGACCGGCTTGACCTGCAATTTCTATTCTTCTGAAAGCAAAAGTGGCTTCGTTGGGTCCATAGCCGTTATCTTCGGTGGCTTTAAACAAATATCCCAACGAAATACCTGCATGAAGATGGAGCTTTCTGTCGAAAAACCAATCGATGCTTGGAGGTATTTTCAATCGTTCCATTTTATAAGTAAACAAAAAAGGAATTTCGATATAATTGAGTTTGGCTTTGTAATACGGAATGGGGTCGAAGCGATGACTGCCCTTTTGTATGTAGTACATTTCCATGCGGTATCCCCAGGTCTCTCCCATGTTGTTGCGCACGTAAACGCCACCCAGTCCGGCAAATTTATGGTATCCGCCAAAGTTATCACCATCTATCTGCGAAAGTACCAAACCTCCTTTTGCTCCTGCATAAAAATCCTGACCCTTAACAAAATAAGGCGTAACGATAATTACAAGGATAATAAGAATGGTTTTTTGCATTATTCTATTACGTGAGTTTCTTCAGCTTGCAGCACTTCTTTGGTGTCGCTGTCGTAAACAAAAGCTACTACACTCAGGTTTTCGGGCACCCAATCGGTTCCTGTTTTCAGGCTGTAGTTTTTGGTAAATTTCTGATTTCTGGTTATCGCTGCATTGGCAGTATTAATGGCATCGCCCCATGTGCCGTTGAAACTGCCACGCAACACATGGTTGTGCTCATAGTTTTGCACATTCGAAGGGCTTTGGGTATAATCCATCTGCCATTCAATAATATGGCTTTCGGTAATATACGCGGCAAGATTCAGGTTTCGTGTCGAAACTATTTGTGCCGTAACATCAATAGTTAGATTTATACTGCTGTCTGATTCATCGAAAACGGGAGTAATTTGAACCTGCACTTCGGGAAACAGAGAATAATAGGAAGCCATGTTTCCGGCCCATGCATCATGAGCCGACAGAGCTTCGGGAATGAGTTGGTTAACTACACCAATGGGTTGACTTCTGATGTTGTAATATCCGTAGTTGGTAAAACCGTTTCCTCCAAGTTCGAGTCCCACGCCGGTGTTGAAGTTGTAGTGATAGGGTTGGTTTGGGTTCGAAGTAGCTACAACGCCGAAATATCCGCAATGCACAGCAATGGGAACAATGGCTTCGGGATAATTCTCCTGTAATTGCGACAAGGTTCGGTGAGCCGAAGGGCAATTGCCGCACATATGTCCGGTGAAATCGAGAATCAGAATTTTTCGTCCGTTCCACACGGGTGTGTCTGTTTCAAGATAAGGCGATTCAACAATATCGCATCCCGCGAAAAATATTGATAACACAATTCCTGTAAGTATGCCTGTTCGCTTCATGTTTGTAATAGTTTAAAAAGTACTCGAAATAGTCAACATAATTCCGTTTGAGGCCGGAACAGCCCTGCATACACCACCTACACAAGTAATGCCTTCGCGCTGTTTCCCATAGCTGAGTTGAATGCGGTTCCCATGATTATTGTAACCGAATCCACCCATAAGGTAATGCGTACGATAAGTAGGGTCGGCATTTCCATAGTTCCAATTATCAGCTATCGTAAAAAACCAGTTCGGAATACTGAACTCCAGCATCAGCATGGCCCAGTTGCCTTTATCTTGTTGGGTGAAAAGGGCTTGCATTTCGGTGTGAAGGCTAAGCACATCGCTTATGCCGAATGTTAAATCGGCAACAGCACAATGCGCATAAACAGTTTCGTGATCGGCTGTCCCTCTCAAGACATTATAATTGTATATGATATTCTGATATGTAAAAGTCGATTTAAAAGTTGAAGACCATTTTTTTGCAAACTCAATATTCAAGTCCTGAAAATACACTGAGTCGCCGATACTGAAAAATGCAGTGTTATAACCATAGGTTCCACGGGCTCCAATTGGAGTAAATTCATCTACCTGAGTTTGTTGTGTGTTTTGTATTCTCGAAAAGTTTACCGCTAGCGCGGTTCCATATTTTCCACCAAGAGCTGTGCCTCGTTTAAACCGATAAAACACTTCGCCCTGCACTCCCCACTCGCCTTTGGGCTGGGTGGCATAGGGGTAGAAAGCAGTTAATGAATAGGCATGATTTTTTGTAATTTCGGGTATTTGATTTATGTGAAGGTCAGTTCCTATTGCATAACGATCGCTCCTGAAACTCATGTTATCAACCCATTTGGTCGATAGAATAATACCCAGTCCGCTCCTCGAATAGCTTGCATTAATCATGAGTGCCTGCCCGGGACGAAATATAAGGCCATTATCCGACGACGGGTCGTTAATTTTGTATGCATATTCCGAAATCAGATTGAAACCGGCTAACGAAAAATTTATTCGTCCGGCTGCAGCACCTACGTTTTGGGGTAAGTCGTAAATTGGGTCTTCATCTTTCTGATATTTTGTTACAAAACTACCACCAAATCCCAGTTGCCATGATGCATCGCGTATGCCCGAAAATATTTCGTTTATTAAAAAGTCGCCGTCAACACCTTTCACAATGCCCGGGCCTTTTTGCCAATAGAAGCGCTGAAGACCTGCAATGGCTTTTAGATGAATGCCGTTGTATGGCGAAATCTTAACACGTATTCCGTCGAAAGCATTGTCGTAGCCTAGTTGCTTTTCTTCGTATGACCGTAGTATTAATCCATTGCCAAATTGTTCATAGAAATTACCTGCAGTAACTTCCAGCTGGTTATTCGAAAATGTTGCCCAGCGATAAGGTATTCCAATGCCATCGTTAACACCACCCAGATTTGGAAAGCCCAACATGGTATTCATGTAGCCTTCGTAACGAAAACCTGCCGAAAAGTTTCCAAGAGTATATATAAAATTAGCATATGAGTTTAGCATTGTTTTTTCGGCCGGACTCGACGCGCCTATCAAGGTGTCGGTGATATAGTACTGGGCATCAGCCTGAAAATTACCGGTAATTTGACCATAATTCTGTTCTTGTGCCAATGCATTAAAACCCAGTACAAGAAGCACAGGGACTACAAAAAAATGTTTCATACAGTTGAACAATATTGGTTTTATTTAATCGATTCGCCTTTCGACAATTTCTTTAATACATCGTAGAGTTTTTTCTCATCACCGTCCATATAAGATTTGTGCTGCCATACCACTTTGCCGTTTTTGTCGAGAACAAAAGTGTGCGGCACTTCGCCTACATTCATTCCTCGTTTAAAGTCGCTGTTGGCATCGCAAAACACGTCAAAATCCCATGCTTTGCCGTTTACAAAAGGAGCTACACGGCTCGAACTACGACTGTCGTCGATAGAAATGGCAATAATTTTAACTCCGGTTTCTTTTATCCAGTCGGGATACAACTCGTTGTAGGCGTTCAATTCTTTAATACAAGGTTTACACCAAGTTGCCCAGAAACTAATAACAACAGGCTTCCCATTGTTTTTAATAATGTCTTTTGTGTTCACTGTTTTTCCGTTAAGGTCTTTAATTTGAACCTGAGGAATGTCTTGAGCAACAAGCACCGAACTTAAAATCAGTATTGCAGCAGCTGCAAAAAATGCTTTCATACATTTTGTTTTTTTAGTTTATAAAAATACTAAGTTTTTCAATCATGCAAAATCTCTACCATAAACTAAAAAAAAAGGGGAAAATCCCCTTTTTTTTGGTTTTAATTTGAACTAACGGCTGATGACAACTCTTTCAACCGCTGTATTGTTGTCTTTTACAATTTTCAGGATATATGTACCCTGCATTAGTTGTGATGTGTTAATCAGAGTGAGATTTCCGGTGTTTTCTTCCGAGTGTATCAGTTGTCCGGTAATGCTGTACAAATAAATTGCGGCATTTTCGGCATTTACAATCTGAATCAAATCACTGGCGGGGTTGGGGAATACTTTTATCCCGCTCAATGTGTTGTCGGCAACATTCACAAAATCGCCAAGCGGCATTTTTATGGCATTATACACCTCACGGTCGTTAATGGCAGTGTTATAATCAGCAATAAAAGCTACCAACGACACATTATTCATTACCCAGGTCGATCCCATGGTGTAAGAATAGGTTTTCGAAAATGTGGTACCGGCGTTACCATCGGGTATAGAGTTTACATCTCCAAAGTTTGCCGAAATAGCACCTCTCACCACGTGGTTGTGTGTGTAGCTGCCCGATGCACCCGATTGGGTACCCACCAAACCATCTTCAACAACATATACCGATATTCTGGGTTCTCCGTTCAGGTTGCCTAATATTTCGCCCGAAACAGTGAGATCGAGCACTTTAGTGGTCGGATTGTATAATCCTTCCATTTGGAGACTTACGAACGAAGGTTCGTTGCGTCGTTGGTCGATAAGACCTGTTGAGTAGGAACTTGCTGGGAAAAATACCGGACCCGGATCTTCATCGGGAGAAAGCCAGCAGCGGTCGAGCATAATGGCAGGGGCATAGGTTGAACCACCTGCATTGTAGAAAGCGAGTAACTGAGTGTTCAGTGGAATGGTATAAGCATCGGTGTAATAACCGGCGTGATGACTCATCCAAATTACATTGGGGCGACTCGTAAGCCAGTTGTTGATGTTGGTAGTAGCAGCAGGGCAATTGGGGCACTGTGCTGTGGTGAAATGCTCGAGAAGCACGTTGCGCGGAACATGATTGGTGTTTACCAGTACCGTATGAGATGTGGTGTTATCTTCGGTACCGTTTTCGTCATCTTCACCATTGGGTTCCGAAATAGTAACTTCAATTAAATAAGCTCCTTCTTCGGTAAAGGTATATGGAATTGAATAGTTAACCACGGCGCCCATGCTGGCATTGCAGTTAATAGTAGTGGGTTCCGATGGTTCTCCGCCGTTAATGATATAACTTACTTTGAACGAATTTAACGACACCCCATTGTTAATAATCTTGCCTTTCAGCTGGGTAGATTGGTTGACAATAGCATTGTCGGGAATTCTTTGCCCCACGGGAATAGAATTATTTTGCCTCATGGTAATACTGTTTTGGGGGCACCCGGAACCCATACCCGCAACAGAAGCCGAGGATCCAAACGATCCGCCTTGCCCAACCATTGCACCATCGTAATAAACCTTGTAGTATCCTTGTCCGTAGCTGCAGCAAATACCATCGCCATAAGAGTCGTAAATATAAAAAGTATAGCAGCCTTCTCCATCTACTTCAATAGGGGCGATGGTTTGAACAACAGAGCTGTTTGTATAGGGGCCACCCGATGCCAATACTGTATTCGTTACAGTTTCTTTTACTTCCCATGTAGTTTCGGTGCCGTAGTTGTCGGTTTTCAACTCAATGGTAATGGTGTGAATAGGAATAGCAATATCTTCGAGTGTAACGGTTATGCTAACATCTTGTGCTGGCATCTCGAACGAATACTCCTCTCCGGCTGTTACAGTTACAACTGATACAGGTGATAAATCTTCACCAATAATAGCAATTGATTCAAATTGTTTGCCCGATTCAATATCAGAAATTGTAACTACTACTGTCTCTGCTTCTTCTGCTTCCGTGGCAGGTAAGGTTGTCAGCGTAGCAGTTCCACCAACTACATTAGTAGTAATTGTATGCTGCGCATAACCAACACTAATTACAAAGAGCAAAATAAATAAAAGAATAATTTGTTTCATGTGTATATAATTTTGTAAACGTTTAAAATTCAGTTAATTAAAAATCAAGTTTAAGAGATTAAATTTTCATGTTCGTACTCCCTTCTGTGTAACAGAATTAGTAACAACGGTTGGTGCTTAA
>Ga0334883_1002197_pt1 | contig 24971 bp, 13 predicted proteins | sample GraSluR1_MG_6_FD_207230 | JGI IMG/M metagenome (GOLD analysis project Ga0334883, IMG submission 207230) | Sludge microbial communities from methane-producing bioreactor in Wageningen University, Netherlands - Granular Sludge_09_05-R1 | ecosystem: Engineered > Bioreactor > Anaerobic >...
CCGCATCCAGCGGTAGATCCCACGGTCAAACAGGCGCACGCGCTCCTGGTGGGCTGGGGTCCCCCGGCGCGCCAGAGACCGCGCCCTCAGCATCAGCCGGCCATATTCGCGCATCCGCTCCTCAGTGCCCAGGTGCAGCCACGCCTGCGCCTCGGTCTGCGCCACACCGCTGCCGGGGTGATTGGCCGGATCGACGTAGGTGGCTTCCATCGACTCGTACAGCTCGCGCATGGGGGCCGCGGCCGGGCCATAGTAGCGCTGGAAGAACTCGGCGATCTCGCGGTCGCCATCCAGCGTGGGGTCGTCGGCCAGACGGTAGGTCAGGTACAGCTCGAGCTGATCCATCAGCGGGCTGCGCTGGCCCCCGGCGATGTACGAGGGCTCGATGAAGAACCCCCGCACCCCGCTCTGGTGGAACTGCGCGAACTGGCCGGGGATGCTGTGGGCAAAGAACCCCGGGTAGGGCCGCCAGTTCTGCTCGCTGGCCCACAGGCTCGGGTAGCAGTAATACAGCCACACGAACTTGGGCCGCGCCCGGGATTCCTCCGTCCACGCCTGCAGCACGCGCCGGTCGTTCTCCATCCGCTCCCGGCTGTAGACAAGCCGCGTCGGCAGGCACAGCATGATGGAGACGTTGGGCTCCAGGGGCTCGCGCGTCGGCGGGTATACGTACTGACTGTAGGCCAGGGCCGCCAGCCACTTGTCCGGGTGGGTCTTGCCCACCTCCCGAGCCACCTGGTTGATGAAGCCGAAGATGTAGTCGCTGGCGAGGTCGTTGGAGGTGGACGGAGTGCCGCGCGTGGGCCTCTCCCGCAGGAGCGCCCGGCACCCCGGGCAGGGGCACCAGTCCGCGCTGTCCATGGGGACGAGGGCGTAGTAGTCACCGGCGGCCACCGACTTGTGCTGAACCACACCCTTTTCGAAGTACTCGCGGGCATCGGCGACAACCTGGCTCACCACCTCCGGGTTGCTGTAGCACAGTTGCACGGTCCAGTCGCCGGAGTCCTTGGCGAACCACTCCGGGTGCCGGGCGCCGAAGCGGGAGTAGAAGCCCTCGAAGGAGTGGTTGGCCTCGTAGGCGGACCCTCCCTGGCGCATCCGGCGCACGTACAGCCGCGCCGCGCGCAGGTCCAGCAGCGGGGACGGCTCCGGGCGGTTGAGAGTATCGCCGATCAGGTCCGCCGGCATCGCCTCGCTGCGGAACACGTAGCGGTAGATCATGGCGGGCCTGCGCCGGACGTCTTGACCCTCGACGGCGAACGTCGGGCGCTGCGGAATGACCTCCCCCAACTCCGTGGGCAAATACCAGCGCACATCTCCGAAGCGCTCGAGGAAGTCGTACACGGCGTACACCGTGCCCTGCTGCGCGAAGTCGCCGGGGAAGGTGCCCGGGTCCTGGTAGTCCAGCGTCCCGAAGTCCGACGCATCGCGCCCCATCAGCACCAGGGCGCCGGGCCTGAAGCCGATGAGGTACTCCTGGGGGCCGAAGTCGTCATTGGTCAGGCCCAGCGCCCGGGTGGCGGCGCTCTCCCCCACGAGGATCGCGGGCGTGGGGGGCGGGGCGGCGTCGGTGACCATTGGCACCGTCGCTCCCGTCATCTTGCGCAGGTGGTACTGCAGCTCCGCCGCGGCGAACTGCGCCGCCCGGGTCGGCTCCGCCGCCAGCACGATGGCGGCTGTCGGCTGCCCATCCTGCACCAGCGTCAGCGGCTCGGCCTGCCCCGCACCCACTACGGCGAGCAGCAAGGTGCATCCCACAGCATGCGCCAGGCCTGGTGTTCGCATGACGGCACCCTCCTCGAGGATTGTCTGCCGGTGGCGTGTCGCCACCCGAGGACGAACAGCACGCCGGCCGGTCGGGCCAACTCCCGCCCCGCTGCATGGTTGCCGCGTAGGTCGGGCTTTCCACTCACATCAAGTATGAACGCATTGATGACACATCCCGCCGCAGGAAAGCCTCTATCGCTCGCAATAGTGCCGTTCTCCCCCTCCTCCCGTCTCGCCGGTCGTATCGGCGAGTACAAGCGGCTCGGAGAGACGCCGAGAGGCGGGGTTGGGGGGGTGAGGCGACGTGAGTCGGCGCCCGCCCAGAACCTGCATAGTGTGAGTTTCCGGCCCGACGCCGTTCGTTCGCCGGGCGACGGCAGGCGCCCCCTCACTGCGGCCAGCCGAGGTTCGCCTCCCGCGCCCGGCACGAGTCGTTCCCATCGCTCACGTTCACTATCATGGGGTCTGTGATGGTCTTGCGGAAGGCCGCCAGCTTCTCCACCGCGGCCCTTCGCCTGGCCTCGTCATCGCCGGCCTGAGCAAAGGCGATACTCGCCTCGACGCAGAGCTGCGCATGCTGCAGACCGGTGCTCAGGAACGCGACTTTGACCCGCGCATCCTCGTCCTGCGCGGCCGCCGCCGTTGCCTTTGCCAGGATCTCCTCCGCAGGGGAGAAGCACTCGGGCGCGAAGCGCCTGGCCGCGGTCTCCGGATAGCGTGCGTACTGCCACAGCCCGTCCTTGAAGGCATCAATTTGCTCGAAGCTGTAGCGTTCCCAGTAGTCCCAGTAGGCCCTGACGTGCTCGCCCGCCGGCCCGAAGCATGAGTAGTACTCCTCAAGGACGCTCTCCGGCGGCCGGTCCGGGTCCACATGCAGCCGGCCCAGCACGTACAGGGGCAGACCCATCGTCGACCACATGCCGGTCAGGCTGTCGAAGTCCGTGCCGATCATGCCGTGCCCGGCGAAGAGCTGGAACTCCTCGGCCCACTGCCGCGACCAGTTCACGGGCATGCAGTAGCCGTGCAGCAGGTAGTTGGGGCGCAGAAACAGCGTCGCCCCGGCCTCCTCCCAGCCCAGCCACTGGCGCAGGACCCAGTCCTGCTGCTCGGGCGTGCGGGGGAAGAACACGTCGGGCACGTAGCCCATCACCACCTGCTTGTCCAGTTGCAGCCCGGTGGGGGCAAACACGATGTTGCTGTAGGCATATCCCACCACCTCGGCGTCCGGGTCGTGCTCCCGGGCCAGCTTGAGTACCTCCATCTGGAACCGGGCGTACCTTCTTGAGACGCAGTGGACGTTGTCGTAGGGGGTGGGGCGCGGCCATGGGGGCTGCGGACCGTCCCAGGCCAGGCAGTTGGGGCAGCAGCAGGCGCCGGGACCGTCGTTCTCGCAGACGTTCACGATCTCCCGGACCCCGGGACGGGCCTGCTGCCTCGCCCACCAGTTCTCCACGATCTGCCGGTGCAGACCGGGGTTGGAGACGCACATCGACTTGTCCGGGTGACGCACGCCCTGCGGGTCCATCTCGAACCAGTCGGGGTGCCGGGCGAAGTACTGCTCTCCCCACGCCCCGAACGAATGGCCGTATTGCATGCCGTCGGCGCCGTGCATGCGCATTCGGCGCATCCAGAGCACCTCCTCGGCCCGACCGGTCCTCAGCCCGCAGAATCGGAAGCGGGGCAGGACCGTCTCGTCCCGGTCCTCGATCCGCAGCGAGACGCTCCTGGGGACGAACTCCCCCGACTGTCCCGGCCATAGCCAGCGCACGCCGAGGCTCCGATCGAGGATCTCGTAGACGCCCAGCAGTGTGCCGGCCGCTGTCTGCAGGTTCAGTGGATCGCCGCCGCGGTCGCCCCCGACGATGTAGGCCGCATCGCCCGATGTCCGTATGTGGTAGGCATCCCGTGGCAGGCCCGCCGCGTCGATACCCGCCTGCCGGGCCGCCCGCGTTGCCCCCAGGTAGAGGCGCTGGGGCGCCGCGTTCGGGGCGTCCCCCTCCTCGACGATCTCCATCCTCACGCCCGTTGCCTTCTCTACGTACGACTGCAGCTCCCTCGCGGCCAGCTTTGCCACCTCGCAGGCCGCAGCCGGCACCACGATCGCGGCCCCCTCCTGGTACTCAACCGCCGCGGGGCAGACACCGGCCACCCCCACCAGCAACAGCAGCCCGAACGCGCTCAGCTTGTCTCGCATCCTATCTCACACCCCCGTCGCGATGTGCACACTCCGCGCCTCTGACGTGCGGCCGCGGGAAGCCGCGCCCGCATGCCCGGATCACACCGCAGACACATTCGTCGCCAATGCCCCCCCGGCCTTTGCGCGCCCCAGCGTATACAGGGAGGGCGGACGTTTGAGTCAAGCTCCGCAACCTCGCCGTTGGCCGTCGTCCCGCCCTGCGGGATCGCGTTTTCCTGCCCGATCCCGTGCCGTTCGCCGTCTGCCGTCGTGTCCGCGGTCTTCCAAGACCGCAAGGTAGGCCACCGTCTCCTCGCCGATAGCCCCGACCCCGATCGAGAGTCCACCGTGCCCGCGGTCTTCCAAGACCGCAAGATAGGCCACCGTCTCCTCGCCGATAGCCCCGACCCCGATCGAGAGTCCACCGTGCCCGCGGTCTTCCAAGACCGCAAGGTAGGCCACCGTCTCCTCGCCGATACCCCCGACCCCAACTGAGAGTCCACCGTGCCCGCGGTCTTCCAAGACCGCAAGGTAGGCCGCTCACACCTCGCCGATACGACCGGCGAGACGGGAGGAAGGGGAGAGAACGGTCCTGCCAGGCGGGAGCGATCGTTCCGGGCGCGACTGGGGCGAGATGTGGGTCCAGTGCGTCCATGCATCATGTGAGTTTCGAGCCCGAATCCGTGGCGCTCGCCGTCTGCCGTCGTCCCGCCCTGCCGGATCGGGCCTTGTGGCCCGTCTCGGTGAGCCTCATCCCCGGCTCTGCACCACCTGCAGCTCCGTTTCCCGGTCCACATCCACGCACACGAAGACCTTCTCGCCCTCCTGCCGCCACTGCCCCCTGCCGAGACGGCCCGACCTCGTGGTCCTCTTCAGACGCTGCTCGGCCACCGCGACCGTCTTCACCGCCCGATCGGCGTGGAAGCTGAAGGTGAACCCCGGGCAGCTAAAGGGGCTCTGCAGGAGGACCTTCGCGCCCTCCTCCGTCGCCACGGAGCAGGTCCGGCAGGCGCGGGCCGTGGCGTAGTAGCGGGCGATGTCGCTGCACCTCATCCACTGTACGCGGGTGCCGTAGTGCTTCTTCAGGCGCGGCAACACCCCCGCCAGCACCTGCAGCCCCGTCTTTCGCCCCTCGTCCATCAGCGACCACCAGTGGTTGTACATCACGATGGTGCTGCCGCTTTCGATCATCCGCGGGAGCACGCCGCCCTGCCCGTCTGCCGTGATGTGCTCGTCGATGATGGCCGCCACGTCCTTGCCAAACCGCGCCGTCAGCCCCATGTCACTGACGGCGCCGGCTCCGCCGACACTCACCACCGCCTCGCCCGCCTCGGCGTCCAGGAGCATCAGCCGCGGCTCGTGGTAGTCGTACCGCTCGCAGTGCAAAAAGTACCACGTCAGCGCCGGCCCGCCCGTGGCCTTCATCGCCGCATGGATGGCGCGCACGTAGTTGCCCTCGTTGCGGATGCCGAAGTCGCAGGGCGAGGTCACGCCGTTGGCCGGGAGGCCGATGCTTTGCAGCGCCTGCAATGCACGGGCGATGTACCCGGTCAGCGTCTCGACGCTCTGCGTCTGCGACCACTCATGCTCCGGCTCCGCGACGCCCAGCGGCAGGTCTGTGGCCGGGTCGATGACCGGGCCATGCGAGATGATCTCCGGGGTGATGTCGAACCGCGGCAGGATGCGCTCCTGCACCACGGAGACGAACTCGCGCAGTTGTCGCCGCCGCACCGGCGACTTGAGCCTATCCACCATCCCGTACTCGGCGTGGTAGGGCAGCACGGTGAACTTGCCGTGCACGCCGTAGCGCTCGCAGAGGGCCAGGAAGTCGTCGCAGAAGGTCCACCAGTCCACGCCCTCGCCGGCGGCCCGCTTCTGGGCCACCGCCTCGGGAGACAGCCGGTCGGCGTAGATGGGGGCGCTGTCATCGACGATCAGCGATATCGGGCACAGCAGGTTGGGCGGCTCGGGGCGGAAGTGAGTCGGCATGGGTCTCTCCTATCCTGCACGCCTGCCGGTTCGCCGCCCCCGGAGACGATCCTCCCCCCCGGACGTGCCGGGGCGACGGACGATCGGCTCGCCCATCCGCCCGGCCTGGACGACCCCTGTCGGTTGGGGTATCCTCTTTGTCGTCACCCGGCGCCCCGACCCGGGGCCGGGGGACGGAGCGCAGACTGCCCTCGGAGGTCTCCCACCATGCACGGGGCCGCGCGGTGGTGCGCGATCGTCATCTGCCTGAGCAGCGGAGCCCCGGCGGTCCACTGCCGAGCCACCGGCGTCGCCTCCGGCCGCCCGGCACGAGTGCCGGAGTGCAAAGCCCTCGTGCTCGGTCGAGAGGGCGGCGAGCTGCGCTCGGCCGCCTCCCCGCGGGCGCCCCGCGTGGTCATCGGCCCCGGAGCCCTCGAGCGCCGCGTGGCCGTGAGGCTCGAGGTCCTCGAGCAAAGTCCCGTTACCCCCCCAAACCCGGACGTCCAGGTCACCGGGCCCGTCCTGCGGCTGACCCTGCCCACGGCCTCATTCGCCGGGCCCGTGCCACTTCAGCTCCTGGCCCCCGACGGCCTCCGGGCAGGCGGTACCGCCCTTCTGGGTTACGAGCGCGACGGGGTGTGGGTCGTGGACGAGGCCACGCCCACCCGCGACGGCCTTCACGCCGTGGTGCCTCTGCTGGATACCTCCGGCCGTCGGCCCGGGCCCAAAGACGGCGTCACGGTGGTACACTGCGCCTCTCTGAGCCTTGAGGCCAAGACCGCTGAGGGCGATCCGGCCATCGAGACCTACAGGCTGCAGGTTGGTGGCTGGGCCGCGCACAGCGGGCTTTGGAAGCAGAGCGCCGAGCAGCGCGTGGCCCTGATGGTCCACGGCTTCCTCGGCGGCAGCCGCGGCGACCTGTTTGCCCTGGGCCGGGAGCTTCTCCAGCAGCCGGGCTACCGCTATGACTCGGTATACGCAGTGGAGTGGCACGAAGGCCATGGGATCGAGAAGATCGGGGCGAGGTTGGCGCAGATCATCCGGGAGAAAGTGCCGGTGGGGCAGATCGACATCTTCGCCCACAGCATGGGGGGCCTCGTCGCCCGCGCCGCCATTGAGCTTTGCGACGCGGCCTCGAAGGTCAACCTGCTGGTCACCATGGGCACGCCCCACCTGGGGCACAGCCGGGCCGGCGTGCTCAGCACCCTGGTCATGCGCTCCCCCTCCTGGGCCGCGGAGCTTGCCGACCTCGAGAGGGGCTCGGGGTTCCTTGCCAAACTCAGCCGACCCAGCGCCACCCCCTGTGCCTACCGCCTGCTGGCCGGCGACACTCCCACCAGCCCTCGCCCCTATTGGGCCCTTCCGTTCTCGGTGCTGATGGCGGGAGCCAATGACGGCATGGTCGAGACCAGGAGTGCGGCCGCCGACCTCACCGGCGAATGCGCCTCGTACGCGGTCAAGGTCCGCCGCCTGAACCACGCGGGTATCCGCAGCGACGCGGCCGCGCTCGACGACATCCGGCGATGGCTGCTGGACCTCTACGGGGGTGACAGGAACGGCCCCGATGGCTCGCCATTGGTGCTCGTACCGGCAGGGGAGTTCCGGATGGGGGCCGATGACGAGCTCGATGACCTCAGCGGCCACTGGGAGAGCAGCCGCCCGGCGCATCCGGTGCGCATCACCCGGGATTTCTGGATCGGCAAGTGCGAGGTGACCTGCGCGCAGTTCGCCGCGTTCCTCACCGCCTACGGCTCGGACACCGACGCCGACGGCAACCGGCTGCTGCGCATGGAGGACGGGGGCTGCCGCATCGATCGGGCCGACGGAGTCTACCGCGCTCAGCCGGGCTGGGAGCAATGCCCCGTGGCCGGCGTCACCTGGTACGGGGCCGAGGCCTACTGCGCGCACTACGGCCTGTCCTTGCCCACGGAAGCGGAGTGGGAGTACGCGGCCAGAGGGCCCCAGAGCCGGGACTATCCCTGGGGGAGTGGCTGGGACGCGGCCAGGATCGCCGCCTCCGGCGCACTCCCGGTGGGAAGCCTCCCCGAGGGCGCCGGTTGGTGTGGCGCGCTGGACATGACCGGCGGGGTGTGGGAGTGGTGCCGCGACTGGTTCGCGGCGGACTACTACGCCGCATCGCCCCTAGAGGATCCCACGGGGCCGGGGAGCGGTTCGCTGTCGGTGCTCCGCGGGGGCAGCGGGAGCCTCACCGGCCGCAGCGCGTACCGCTATCCGTGCGGCCGAGAGCAGGCAATCAACAGCGGCTTCCGTCCCCTACTGCGGGGAGAGGGGTAGGGCGGCTGACGACCGGGAAGGGCGAAGCTACGACATCGTCTTGCCGGAGCGTCCACGCCGACCGACGGTACGGTCCCGCCGTCGGTCGTAGCCCTCTGCTGAGCGTCGTCCGGCGAAGGAGAAAGACAGCGGGCCCACGGCCCGCAGGGAGCGGCGACGGTGCCGGAGGCTGAGTAGTCTCGCTGGAGAGAGTCGTCTCCGTGCGGCGCGTGACCTGTCACGCGTTGCACGGCGGCCTCCGTCCGGAGACACTTCGGCCGCGGCGCGGGAAACCGAGCAGGTAGCCCAAAAGACGGGGTCTGGGGCCCGTGGCCCCCAAACGATCCGCAGGACCGTCGGGGTGCGGGGCCGAGCCCCGCGACGTTGTCCGTTTGCCGTACGGTGCACAGTCGTCCGCCGTCAGCGTTGCCTTCGCTTTCCGCCTCCCGCTACTCCCCCACATTCCCCTCCGCCGTGCACGCTTCGATGAGCCCCTCATGGCTCTCGCCCAGCAGCGCCGTGCAGCCGGTGGCGATGTTGTCCCGCAGCACGCTGGGGCAGATGCGCCCGATGGCGTCGGGGAACAGCGAGAACGCCACCGCTCCCTCCTCGTCGAAGCCCGAGAGCTGATTACCGATGATCTGGAAGGTCCCGTGCACCTCGACGGCCGCCTTCACCCCCGCGGTGTCGCCGCGCGCGATCGTGTTGCGGGAGAAGATCGAGGTGGCGCTGCCGTAGCTATCGAGGATCACCGGGCGCAGGCAGCCGGTGATGGTGTTGCTGTGCAGATTCCAGTTCGCCTCCGGGGGGAAGACCTCGAAGCGGTCGCCTACCTGTGCCGAGTGGGGCCCCGTCAGCTCGAGAGCAAAGGTCTCGGGGTCGGAAGAGGCGATCGTCGCGACGGTGCCCTGCTGGGCGCCGCTGAGCCAGGCGAGACACCAGCCGCGGTACAGGTGGCTGTCGGCCCGCAATGCCGGGAGGTTCCCCACCTCGGGGCGGAAGGTGCTCGGGCCGATGGCCTCCCTGACCCGCGATTGCACCCGGCCGGTCTCGATCCCCTGCCCGCAGTTGCGGATCAGGTTGCCGTGCACGGTGACGTTCTGCGCCGGCTCGCGAAGGCGGATGCCCGTGACCACCGGGTCGCAGGCGCCGCGCACGTAGATCTGATTGTCCCCGATGAGCGTGTCCGAGGCGGTGACGAAGACGGCGTGGCGAGCCCTGGATTCCTCGGCCACGGAGGTCATGTCGAAGATATTGCCGGTAATGGTCGTATTGGAGGAGGGATAGTGGGTCTCATCCGCCCGGCTCAGGGCCTCCACCGCCGAGGAGCCGAAGTTGACGAACAGGTTGTTGCGGACGAGCACCTGGGTGGCCCCACTGCAGGTGCGGATGGCGCAGCCGCCGTAGGGCGTGAGGCTCTCAAAGACATTGTCGGCGATGATGTGCTGTCCCGCTCCCAGCACCGGGTAGGTGGAGTCCCGATTGGCTTCGCCCAGATTCCCCATGGCGACAGTCCCGGCATTGCGCACGTAGTTGCCGATGAAACGGACGAAGCGCGAGGCCCCCTCCCAGGCGCAGCCGCCCACGTCCACGATGCGGCACTGCAGGACGCTCGTATTCTCCGGGCCGCAGGTGACGTCATTGAAGGCATTGCGCCCTAAGTCGGTGGCGGTGCAGCGCAGGTACGTGATGCCGGTGGAGTTGGTGGTGCCGGGCGCGGTTAGACCCCGGCTCTTGCAGGCGGCGACGAAGCACTCCGAAGCCATGCGCGTGCCGTGGCAGTTCTCAACCAGCGCGCGTTCGGTCCCGCTGATCGTGGTCGCATTGCAGTTCTTGGCCGCAAAGCCCCAGAAGTAGCTGGAGCCCCGGGTGGGGATGTGCCCGCACTGGTCGCGGGCCTCGAAGCCCGAATGGCCGCTGAAGGTCAGGTTCCGCAGCGTGATCTCGCTGCCGTTGACGCTGGTTAGGCAGGCGCCCTCGCCGTCGCTGATGTCGATGGTGGTGTGCACGGGGTTGGCGCCCTGGATGGTGAGACCCTGTGGATTGGCCACGCGCAGGCCCCTGGAGAGCCGGTAGCGTCCGGGGGGGATGAGGACATTGCAGCGGCTCTTGAGTGCGAGGTCGATGGTGGCCTGCAAAGCCGCGTCGTCGCAGTGTTTCACCACCGCATCCGGCGCCGATCGCGTCGGGGCATCCTTGAGGGTCAGCACATTGCCCTCGATCTTCTCGATGGTGGTCATGAGCTGGCCGCGGGCGGCGAAGACCACGGTGTACCCCTGCTCCCACTCGAACTCATTGAACCGCACCTCGATGCCGTCGCGCAAAGGCTGCCAATCGCCGCTGATCTCGGTCTCGGGGCTCCAGGTGCGGCAGATGTCTTCCGACCAGCGGAAGCTGTTGGTGCCCTGGGCCACGTCGAGCACGAGGATGAGCCAGTCGCCCTGATCCCCGTTGTAGCCGCGGATCTCCGCCCTGTCCTGTAGCGGAGCCTCCCAGGCAACCTTCCCCCGCGGGCCCCACAGCGTCCGCTTGGTGATGCGCGGATTGCAGCGCGAGATCATCACGCCCTCGCCCTCGCGGAAGTCGCCGGGATCGGCGACGGTGATCTGCTTGGAGTCGGCGGTGGTGGCTGCCGTGGTCTCGTAGTCCGAGCCGGAGGCGCCGAAGTCTCGGGCATTGAGCCAACTCCCCGGCACGGGAGGAACGGTCTGTGCCGGGAGAGGCGCGGCGAGAGCCGCGAGCAGCGCGAGGAGGCACAGTGGGTAGCTCATGGCGAGTAGGGCCCTTTCGTGGTTATTGGGGGCGGCGAGGCCAGGCGGCCGTTCACCTCTCGGAGGCCCTTCGGGCCTCTTGCGGGAGAGGTCGGCAGATCGGTCCGCAGAGCGGGACGATCTGACGGGTGAGGGGGCGCCTGGGGCGAACCGCCGCCGCATCGAGGCGCCCTCCGCGGCAGCAACGCCTCACCCCCCCCTCCTTCACCCTACCCCCGCCCCCTGCCGTACGCATCCGCCGCCTTCAGCGCCGCCACCACGTCCTCCGCCACAATCGGCCGGGGCTCGTTGTGAATCGTCTCCCCCTCCGCGCAGGCGGCCTCGGAGACCTTCTCAAGATCGGCGTCGGACACCTCCCCCAGGCCGATCCCGCCCAGCGTCGTCGGCAGCCCCACCGACTCGCAAAAGCCATACACCTCGCCGATCAGCTCCCGGCTCTTGTCGGTGAGAAACAGCGACGCGAGCGTCCCGATAGCGACCTTCTCCCCGTGCAGGTAGGCGTGGGTGGGCTCCAGGGTCGTGAAGCCATTGTGGATGGCGTGGGCGGCGGCCAGGCCTCCACTTTCGAACCCGAGACCGGAAAGCAGCGTACTGGCCTCGATGATGTGCTCCACCGCCGGGGTCACTGCGCCGGCTGCGGCGGCGCGACGGGCCAACGCCCCATACTGAAGGAGCGTGTCGTAGCACAGGCGCGCCAGGGCGAAGGCGGCGCTGGGCCCCGTCCTGCCGCTCATGTTGCAGGCGCACGACTGCCGACATGCCTCGGCCTCGAACCACGTGGCCAGAGCATCGCCCATCCCGGCGACCAGGTACCGAAGCGGCGCGCGGACGGCGATCTCGCTGTCCACGAGCACGAGGCCGGGGTTGGCCCGCAGGAACTGGTAACGCTTGAACACACCGGTCTCCGTGTAGATGACCGAGAGCCCGCTGGTGGGGGCGTCGGTGGAGGCCGTTGTCGGCACCGAGGCCGCCGGCACGCCCACCTTCCAGGCGGCGGCCTTGGCGGTGTCCAGCGTCTTGCCGCCCCCGAGCCCCGCGATGCTGCTCGCCCCGAACGAGCGCGCCGCCTCGGCCACCCGCTGGATCTCCTCGTCCGAACACTCCCGCCCGAAGCGCTCGATCTTGACCTCCACGGCCGCCTCGATGTCGGGGAGGTACTCGGGCAGGACGTTGTCCAGGATGGAGGGCGCCACGACCAGCAATGCCCTGGGCCCAAACCGCGCCAGCTCCTGCCCCAACACGGCCATGGCCCGCGGGCCCTGGATGTAGCGACCGGGGAACACGCCGGTGGTGATCATGACGGTGCCTTTCGTGGAGATGAAGGGATGGGCGAGCTTCCTGATGCTTGGAGCAGGTTCCGGGGCCGAGATCCAGCCGTTCGCAGGCGTCCCGCAGGGCGGGATCGGGCCTTCCACTCACATTATGCATGAACGCACTGGGGTCACATTTCGCCATTCCCGCGTCCGGAACGGTCGAAGTACTGCCGTTCTCCCCCCTCCTCCCGTTTCCGCCGGCCGTTTGGCGGAGTACAAGCGGCTCGAAGAGACGCCGAGAGGGGGGCTGGGGGGGTGAGGCGACGTGAATCGGCGCCTGTCAGTAACCTGCATGATCTGAGTTTCCAGCCCGACTTGTCGATCTCGCTCTGCGGGATCGCCGCCTGGTCGTGGCACCGGCCCGAGGCGAACCTCCACGACGTGCTCGCCGATCCTCGGGCAGGTGCTCACCTTGTCATAGGGATAGGGCACGCGGCTCAGACGCAAGCACGGTTGTGCTACTTGCCGCTCCCCGCCACCTCAGGTATACGTGAAGTACGCCGTCGCCCGGCACTCGTAGTTGGCCGTCACGCGGACCCAGTGGGCGCTGAACCCGTCCGGGAACTCGTGGTGCACGTATCCTCGCGCGGGCACGGTGATGTTGTCGTAGGTCCGCCAGGCTCCGTTGCCGAGGAAGTCCACCTCTACTGCGAAAGAGATAGCGCACGACGCATCGTGGGTCAAGTGCAGGCACTTCTTGTCAAACCCCGTCATGAGGTACGGGTCCGAGGGCCGGCCGCCCCGCACGGCTTCCTCCCACCACGGACCGCCCCACCCCGAGGGCTTGCCGAACTGCCACAGGTCATCGGTCTTCCCGAACCAAAGACCAGACTGCGGCTCGGCGCACTGCAGATTCCCGCCGCTCTCGTAGCTGGCATTGTCCGCGCCCATGCAAAGCAGCCCGCGCCAGGAGCAGAAGTCCCCCAGCACCCACAGGTGGGTGGAGATCGGTTTGATCCCCCAGATGCTACCGCCGTACGCCCACGGCGACATCTGGTAGAACATGCCGTGGCAGTCCATGAGCAGCCGCTCGTGCTCGGTGGCCCGGATCCGCGGCCACTCGGTGGCCCACTTGTGGTCCCACAGGTGCGAGGCCTTCGGCAGCCGATAGGTTCGCCAGGTCTTGTCGGCACCGGTGAACACCTTCAGGATCGCCGAGGCCCGGTCCCAGCCGGTGGCGAAGATGGTGTGACCGAAGCTCCCCAGGCCACTCACGGTGCTGAACGGCTTGCGCTCCAGGACGGTCCAGTTCTCCCCGTCGAACTCCGCCAGCGTCCCTTCCGCCTGTTTGCCGAGGAAGTCCGCCTCGGCATAGTCGTTATTGACCACCACCAGCCGCCCGCAGGAGGTGTAGCAGTCCTTGAAATGGCACTTCAGAGGCTCGGCCGTGCCCAGCTCCCGGGTCAGGTCGCACAGGTGCGTGACCTGCAGGCTGTGCACGTCCATCTCGAACAGCTCACCCTCCATCCCCAGCATGTAGACCCTGTTCTGCGGATCGGTGAGGTGCTCGGCGCTGCCCCCGAGACGCACCTGCTTGAACTCCTCGACGGTCCGCACGTTGTGCTCCCGGTCCACCACGTGGGGGCCGATGATGAGCTGGTTGGAGGGGTGGTGCACCATGCGGTTGGCGTAGGTGCCATCGACGCCGTCCGGGTGCCGCAGCATCGTGAAGTCCTCGTCGATGATGCGCAGGCCCGAACCGGTCCCGGAGGAGCTCAGGTGGGATACGTAGTTTTGCACATACAGCTTCCCCTGCCAGGGCATGAGGCAGCCCACGCCGAGCTCACTCCGCGGTGGACCGAGGTCGGCGATCTGCGCGAGCGAGGGCACGACGCCGCTGAACTGGACCGGTCCGGCCTTCGGCTCATCCATCGATCATCACTTCCCTCTATGGCGGGCCGCCATGGGGCCCGCCTCGGACGCCGTAGGTATGTTAGCGGTCTTGGACGATGGGACCCACGTCCCCGATCTCGAGTGGCGGGCCGTCTCTCCTCGCCCTCAGTCACTATCGGGAGACGAGTAGACCCTTTCGACGTGACCGTCCCCGCGACCTACCGGACGCCGCGGGTCGCCGCTGAGCGGGACCCGCATCGGCGTTGCCGTCGCCGTCCCTCCGAGCGCCGTCTCACCAATGTCGGCGTGAGGCCCCGGTGGCACGAGAACAACGGGGTCTGGGGCCCGTGGCCCCAGCGGGGTGCAGGGGCGGAGCCCCGCGACGTTGTTTGTTCGGCGTGCCTCGGGGCCGTGCCTCGGCGGCCGTGATCGGCCATCCCCATTCGGCATCCCCCAAGGTCCTTCCCCTCCCCACGTCGAAACACGCCACGCGCGTGGCCCTCCTATACCAACCGGCCGCGCGCGAAAGGTGAGACTATGTCTAGCGAGCTGTGTAACAGCGCCGAGGAAGCCCGTGAGTACGTGAAGACCGTTCCGCCCCCTCAGGGCGAGTCCATGGTGGGAGTGCCCTTCGAGGCCCGCGACCTCGTGCGCGTCGGGTTTGTCGGTGTCGGTGGCCGCGGCTTTGGCCAGCTTAACGAGGTCCTCGCCGTCGAGGGCGTGCAGGTAACCGCCATCAGCGATGCCTCCGGCGAGGCCATCGCCCGCGCCGGTAAGGCCGTGGAGGACAAGGGGCAGCCCGCTCCGGCCCTCGAGCCCGACTGGCAGAGGCTGTGCGACCGCGAGGATGTGGACATCGTCTACGTCTGCACCTCCTGGGACAGCCACGTGCCCATCGCGGTGCAGGCCATGGAGTGCGGCAAGCACGCGGCCATCGAGGTGCCCGCCGCCGTGACCCTCGCCGAGTGCTGGCAGATGGTGGACACCTCCGAGCGCACCCGCAGGCACTGCATGATCCTGGAGAACTGCTGCTACGAGTACGCCGAGATGCTCGTGCTGAACATGATCCGCGAGGGCCTGTTCGGCACGCTGACCCACGGCGAGGCCGCCTACATCCACGACCTGCGCGACTGCCTGCTGTCCGACCACGGTGAGGGGCTCTGGCGCCGCTTCCCCCACATCGACCGCAATGGCAACCACTATCCGACCCATGGCCTCGGCCCTGTGGCCTGGTACATGAACATCAACCGCGGTGACCGCTTCACCCGCCTGGTCTCGATGAGCAGCCAGCCGGCAGCACTGGCCGAGAGGCGCGACGCCACGCTGCCGGAGGATAGCCCCAAGCGGGCCGAGGTCTACAAGTGTGGCGACATGAACCTGTCGCTGATCCAGACCGAGCTGGGGCGCACAGTGGTGTTGCAGCATGACGTCGTCACCCCGCGCCCGTACAGCCGCATCAATCTCATCCAGGGCTCCAAGGGTGCCTTCGTCGACTACCCGGCTCGGTTCTTCTTCGACGATGCCCCCGGCCACGACTGGGAGCCCATCGACCGCTTCAAGGAGCAGTACGAGCATCCATTGTGGCGCGAGCAGGGGGAGTTGGCGCGCAAGCTCGGCGGCCATGGGGGCATGGACTTCATCATGAACTACCGGCTCCTGCAGCTCTACCGCCAGGGGCGGGTGCCGGACATCGACGTGTACGACGCCGCGGCCTGGTCGGCGCCCGGAGCGCTGTCGGAGATCTCGGTGGCCTGGGACAACATGCCCGTGGAGTTCCCGGACTTCACCCGCGGCAATTGGCAGCAGCCGGACACCCGGGCGGTGCGGTGACGGTGAGGTATGAGACGAGCAGTGATCGCGAGCCCGGGGCCGGGCGGTGAGCCCCGCCGGCCCCGGCACCGCCGCGATAGCCCTAACCGTCAGGTGATTGGGATGACTCTTCGGCCAATGCTGTGGCCTGCCGCCGGTCTGTGGCTGCTCAGCGCAGGCGCGTGCGCCGCCGAACCGCCGGCCCAGGGCCTCGTACTGCACCTGGATGCCTCACGTGCCGGAGCCGCGGCCGCCGACGGGCGCCTGGCGCGGTGGGTGGACCTGTCCGGCCGCGGGCACGACCTCGCTCAGCCCGACGCGGCCTCACGGCCCGCTTTCGTAGACGCCGCGCTCAACGGGCTGCCGGTCTTGCGCTTCGCCGGCCGGCAGTTCCTCGACGGCCCCGCCGTGCTGCCCGAGGGGGCGGCCGACTTCACCTTCGCGGCGGTTTGGCGGCGGGACGACACCCAGGGCGCGCAGGTCATCTGCGAGCAGGCCGACGACGGCATCGGCCGCCGGGCGAGTCTGCTCACCGTTGGCGAAGCCTACGGCTTCAATGGGCAGAACAACGACCGGCACGACCTGCTGCGGTTCTACGCCGGTCTGGCCAACCTCTCCGTGATGACCCTCGAGGGCGCCGGGTGGGTGCGCCTGTGGCACAATGACGAGCGCGGGGGCACCGGGGCGCGCGGGCAGATCGTCGCACCCATGCAGAACACCGGGGCGCGCCTGTTCCGGGTGGGCGGCAAGGTCACCTCGGGCAACGAGTGCCTGAGCGGTGACATCGCCGAGATCCTGGTCTACGACCGCGTGCTGTCATGGCCGGAGGTACAGGCGCTCAACGAGTACCTTGGCGCCAAGTGGGGTGTGGGGAAGCTTGGAGCGGACAACCAAAGGAGCGTGGAGACCATGTCGGTCGAGCGTATGGACCAGGGCCCGGACTACACGTCCAAGGTGCCCCACTACACCTTCTCCGAGACGCTCGCACAGCAGGAGGCAGAGCTGCGGGACAACCCGCTGCTGGCACGGTTCCGGGAGTCGCGGCGACGGCTCTCCACGGAGCGGTTCCGCCCTGTCTACCACTTCACCAGCCCCGAGAGTAGCCTCAACGACCCCAATGGCCTGTGCTTCTGGCAGGGGCGGTGGCACCTGTTCTACCAGGGGTACCCGCCCGAGGACCCGCGGCAGCACTGGGGGCACGCCGTGAGCGAGGACCTCATCCACTGGCGCGACCTGCCCTATGCCATCTACCCCAACCCCGAGGAGTGCTGCTTCTCGGGCGCCACCTTCGTCGAGGCCGATCGCGTCATCGCCATGTACCACGGCACGAAGGTGGGCAACATGGTGGCCACCTCCGGCGACCCTTTGCTACTCAACTGGGAGAAGGTCACGGGCAAGGCGGTCACCCCCACGCGGATGCCGGACGGCTCGATCCCGCCCTACGGGGTGTTCGACCCGTGCATCTGGAAGCAGGGGGAGTACTACTACTCGCTCTCCGCCGGGACAGTCCCGGGTCCGGGGGATAAGCGCGTCCGGGCCGACTTCCTCCTGCGCTCCAAAGACCTCGCGACCTGGGAGTACCTGCATCCACTGGTCGAGGAAGACCCCTACACGCTGGTGGGCGACGACGGCGCCTGCCCCTACTTCTGGCCCATCGGCGACCGGCACATCCTGCTGCACTTCAGCCACATGAGCGGCGGGCGCTACCTCCTGGGGCGGTATGACACCGAAAGCCAGCGCCTGGTGGTGGAGGACGGCGGGGCCTTCAACTTCGGCCCCGCGTGGCCCGCCGGCACCCACGCGCCCTCGGCCTTCCCAGACGGCAAGGGCGGTGTCATCGCCATCTTCAACATGAACGCGGGCTTTCCGACTCCGGGCTGGGATCAGATCATGTCACTCCCGCGACGCCTCACCCTCAGCCCCGAGGGCGACCTGCTGCAGGAGCCCGCAGGCGACTACGCATCTCTCCGCGGAGAGGCCTGGTCTGTTGGCGAGACGGTCCTGCCCGCCAACAGCGAGGTCGTGCTGGAGCAGGTAAGGGGACGTAGCCTGGAGCTGCAGGCGGAGATCGCCCCGCAGGGAGCGCCGACGATCGAACTCAACGTGCTGCGCTCGCCGGGGAATCAGGAGCGCACCCGCCTCTGCATCTACCCCAATAGGGGCTTCCACTACTGGAACCGCGGTGGCCGACCTGGTCAGGACACGATGGTCTCTCTGGACACGTCCTACGCCTCCGAGCTGCCCGACGCGCAGTCCAGGCCTCCTGAGACGGCGCCGGTCTACATCCCCGAGGGCGAGCCGATCCGGCTGCACGTGTTTGTCGATCACAGCGTGGTCGAGGTGTTCGTCAACGGCCGTCAGTGTCTTGGCGTGCGCGTCTACCCCGGCCGCGAGGACAGCCTGGGCGTCTCCCTGCGCTCACACGGGCGCGACGCCCTCCTCAAGTCGCTGCAGGCCTGGCCGATGGGGAGCGCGTATCCCGCACAGTAGGCCGCGACCCAGTCGGCGCCCGGAGCGTCTTCGCCTTGCAGGATGCCCGCGTGGTGGGAGGCGCTGGTGTTCACATCTCCCCTCGGGAGAGGTCGCGCCAGTCCTACCGGCGCGGGTGAGGGGAAAGCCCACCCAACCCACATCGAGAGCCACCATCGGCCGTGACGCGCACCGGGGGTGAGAGCCCTTGGGCCATCGCTTGGTGGCCTTCGCCCCACCCGCCACGCCGGGTCTTGAACGGCAGGCCCGAATCGGCGATCCCCCCTGCGGGATCGCCGTCGTCGGTTACCACCGACCCTCCGTAGGCCCCCGGCCGGTTGGCCGCAGGCTCCTACTCAAACAACCCCGGATTGGTCGTCACCGCGATCAGGTCCAGATACAGCGACTCCCGCGGCGTGAGTTTCAGCACATGCTCCCCCGCCGCCAGCTTGAAGGGCTGCAGGCAGGTCAGACGCTGCTGCCGGTTGTGGGCGACCATCGACCACGTCCAGGAGCCGTCGCTGCGGAGGGTGGCCTCGTCGGTCGGCTGCTCGTCGAGGGAAAACTGAAGCGAATCGTGAGACCCCACCGGCTGCTCCGACCGCACGCGCATGAGCAGCACGTAGCTGCCCTCCTGCGGCACCGTGAAACGGTACTCGGTGGGCTGCCCATCGCCGGGTCCGGCGACCAGGACGCACTTGGCGCCCGAAGCGGCCTCATCCTCGATGACCTCATACCCGGGGCCCCCCGACGGCGCCTCGGCCTCCAGGTACTGCACGAAGCTCCCGTCGCCCTCGGGCTTCACCGGGGCGACGTAGTCGGTGTGGGCGTACACGGTGACCGGGCGGGAGTAGCCGTCGGCCAGCCGGACGAGAAACACCCCACGGTAGACCTTCCGGCTTCTCATCCGGTCCGGGAGAACGGTCACGGTGAACGGCACCGTCTGCCCGGACTGCAGCACGCCCTGCTCCGGAGTGACGGTGAACCAGTCGAAGGCATCGTTCTGCGCGATGCGGTAGCCGCTGGAGAACCCCTCGCCCTTCACCGTCGCCACGACCGGCTTCTCCCCCGCCGCCCGCACCTCGCCCGGAGAGAACTCGAGCTGGTAGCGATCGAGGTAGACCGGTATCGGCCGCTCGGGCAATACCACACCGGCGCCGACGGGGATGGCGCCGATGTCCACCCGACCGCCGGTTCCGGAGGCGAAGTTGTCGATCACCGTCCCATTGCCGGCGGCCCGCGACGCTCCCAGGGGCTCGAACAGCCCCGCGCCCGGGTCTGTGAAGTCGGGCGCACCCAGGATGCCGTGGGGCTCGGGGACGCTGTCCGCGGTGGAGAGCAGATTGTAGTCGCACTCGGAGCCGGGCGACTGCGCGCGGCCGCGGACGGCGGACCTGCCGGCGAAGACGTTGTTCATCGCGACAATGCGCAGGTTCGGCGGAATGCTGAGGTCACCCGAGGGGCCGTAGCAGGTGTTGTTGAAGATGAACGAGACGGCGCTTCGACCGTTGGCGTACGAGGAGGTCTTGATCGTCTGCCCGCCGATGCCGCGCTCGTCGCCCATGTTCACCAGCAGATTCTCGAACACGTAGGACGGGCCGGACATGCAGCCCTGGATGCTGATGCCGCACAGGCAGCCCTCGAACTTGTTGTGGAACACCCGGACGTTCGTCTGCCCGCCGTCGATCTCGATCGCGTCATCGTTGGCGAAGCAGTGGAAGCTCCCGTAGATGTCGGCATCGCGGTTGAACCCGCCGTCCAGATCGAAGTTGCCCGCCCCCTCGATGGCATCGTTCCAGCGGTGCAGGTCGCTGCCGATGAAGTCATTGTAGCGCAGCACGGTGGACTGCGGCCTGTCGACACCCACCGCCTGCGGGCCGGCGGGATGCGAATAGTACCAGGAGTTGGCATGCGACACCGGATCGTGGATGTAGCAGCGCTCCACCACCGTGCCGAGGCTCTTGCTGATGCGGATGCCGGTGTCCCAGTTGATGTACCCACCGGCCTCCGTGTAGAACTTGCCGTCCAGGTCGAACCGCTGGGTCCCGATGCGGCCCCAGCCGGCGATGTCGCAGTTGACGATCCGGACGTGCTCGCACCTCTCCACAATGACGGCGTCCTTCAGCCCGCCGCGCAGCGTGAGCCCCTCAAGCAGGACGTACCTGGCCTTCCGCAGCGTGATCAGCGGCCCCTGGCGGTCATTGCGCAGTACGAAGCCCTCTTTGGCAACGTACCGGATCCAGCCGTCGGGTGAGCCGGAGTCCTCGACGGCCAGGTGCCCGTCGAAGCTCTGCTCATCCAGCACGATGGTCTTGGCGATGGGGACCTCGCTGCTCCAGGTGGTGAACTCCGTCCCAGCCAGCACCTCGCCGTCGCCCCCGCGCAGCTCCAGCTCATAGGTGGTGGCTTCCTGGAGGTTGACGATACTGCCGCGGTACATGCCGTCTTCCTCGAAGTAGGCAGGCGCAAACGCGGGCTCCCAGTCACCTCCCCGGGGTCGATAGCGCATCTGCAAAGCGTCCAGGCGGGGACTTGTGAAGTACACCGAGCAGGAGCCAAACAGGGGCACTACGCAGAAGGGCGGCACCTCCAGCTTGATGTTCCGCCCGGCCTCGCGCTCGGCGATGAGCGCCTGCTCGGCGTCGGTGAGCCCCTCGGTGAACTTCACGTACTTGTAGGTGATGCTCTCCCCCTCGCCGATGGCGTACAGGCAGGCCTCGATGTCGATAGCGCCTTTCCAGCCGAACTTGGCGCCCATGTCCACGGCATATAGCCCCGGTCGGTCGATCTCGATGGCCACCTGCTTGTCGTAGGGCTCCTGCCGGATCAGCTTGACGGTTCCTCTGTCCGAGACCTCGGAGACCTCGACGAGGAAGAAGGGGGCCTGTCCCACATCCACGTGGAAGACCCGGCTGGCGGTGACCCACCCGGGCTCGCCGTCGGCGTCCTGCAGGAACAGGCTTCCCGCCTGGGCGCTGATTTGGCCCGGTGTGGAGGAGAACAGCTTCCATCCGCCCGCGGAGAAGTCGTCCACGATCTGCGCATGCAGCGGGGACACCGCCAACACTGCAAGGATGAACACCCAGCACTGAGCCGTTCGCATGGTTGGTTTCTCCCTGTTGCTCTGGTGCAGCGCCGGGGCTACTGCTCCAGCGAAGCCTTGCCTCAGACCGACGAGCAGCGCGGTCCGGCAACGCCATCGCAGCGTGGCCGGGTCGTTCGCCGTTCACCTCTCCCGGCGGCTCGCGGAGTCGCTTGCCGGGTGAGGGCCCGCCCCGCCGGCGAGTCTCCGCGCTCGCACCACGCCCGCCCACGCTCCGGACCGTCTCGCCGTCATCGCCCCGGCCCTACCGCCTCAGCAGGCGCTCCGTCTGCTCCACGTAGCTCCCGACCTCGCACCGCGCCCTCTCCAGCGCCGCCGGGTCCTCACTGTACTCGGTCAGGCTCTGGACCAGCTCGTTGCCGGGGGACGATAGTGACGCAACACGCTGCTGCAGCGCGGTCAGCTCAGGCGTCAGGGCCACCCCGCGCTCCTGCAGTGCAGCGGTGTCGGCCCTGGCCTGCCACAGCAGGTCGTAGTCCTCCAGGCCATCGCGCATGGCCTCCAGGCGCAGCGAAGGCAGAGGTCCGTCGGGGCCCTTCTGGTAGAGATGATCGTGGGCGTTGTCCACGATCTCCCACTCGGTGTAAGGTCCCTCGGTGATTGCAGGCCTGTTGTCGAAGTAGCCCAGCACGGTGGAGTAGTAGAGAAACCCATCCGTCCCGTAGGCGAAGGCCATCGCGCCCATCAGCAGCCTGGCGTCCATCGCCGGAAAGGTCATCATCAGGTTGGCGAACGGCTTCTCCGGCGAGTTGCAGGTATACCACCACACCTGCCGGCCCTGGCGTCGCGCCTCAGCGGCTGCCTCAGCTTTGTAGTGGGTGGTTAGTGGGCACCAGCCGTTGATGTCCTCGATAGTTCCGGGGCCGTGCCAGGGCCGGTGGGCGGTGGTGAGCAGCAGCAGGTCGGGAAACTCTCTACGCAGGCGCTCCGCGATCATCCGCAGGGCCGGATCCCATTCGGCCGTGGCCTCGTCGAACATGTACACATAGCACGCCTCGCGCAGTCCCGCCTCGGTGGCCGCCCGGTAGCGCTCCCCGATCTGGGCGACCCACTCCTCGAGCTGGGCCCCGGTGGGCAGCTTCGTCTGCTGGTCCAGTTGCTTGCCCCAGATGTACCCCAGGTTGATCGCCGTGGCGCCCGCCTCCGCCCACCGCGGGAACCTTGCGATCCACTCGTCCTGGAACCCGTAGATGCTGGTGGGGTTCAGTCCGTAGCTCATCTCGAACTCATCGGACCGGTTGATGCCCACTACCACCCGCAGTCGCGGCCACTTCGGCCGCTCGAAGTCCCACACCCGCAGTTCCACCGGGAGCGTGCAGGCCGGCGCCTCCTTTGCCCTCACCGTGAGCGTGCCCCGGTAGACACCGGCCTCCGCGTCGCGGGGCACGTGCACCCGGTAAAACAGGCTCTGCACATCGCCCTGCTTCACGCGGAACTGCTCCAGGAATGTCAGAATCGGGTCGGGCCAGTAGCCGTGGATGGACAGGTCGGAGGGCACGCGGTACGGGCAGTAGCCAACGGGCGCGAAGAGCAGCTCACTCTCGGGGATGGTATGCCCCGCCTCGGAGGTCAGCGCCGAGCACTCAAGCGCGACGTCGGTCAGGTCACGGTCCGGGCTGTAGACGAGCACCTGCCGGCTCTCATACTCCCCCTTCGCGGCGGCGAGGTTGACCCGGGCAGGGAGTTCCTGGCCCACCAGCGATTCGAAGCTCTTGGGGCGCACCTTCAGTGTGCCGCTGACCACGGCGACGCCGTAGGCGGGCTTGCCATCGGTCTTGGGGCCGCTCGTCAGCAGCGCGGCACGGATGGCGTCATTGGCCGAAGTAGCTTCGCCTGTGGTGGACGCATGCATCGAGGGGGCGGTCTCAACACGGATGGAGCCGATACGCGCCATCTGGCTCCACTCATAGCGCTGCACCCACATCGTGAGCTGCGTCGTCGGCTTGTCTTCCTCGCCCACGATGCCGATACGCGTCTCGTACACGGTGGAGGGATCGTGGCCACCGGTGCCGGCGATGATGCGATCGGCATTCTGGTCCAGCCAGCCCCTGACCTCGCGCCCATCTTCAAGGCCCGCCTGCAGAGCGAACCACCAGGGGTTCCCCGCCACACGGGGTTGCGAGAAGTAGCGCACGAAGACCTGGTGCGTGCCCGCCGGCAGGCCGGTGACGGTGACGCGCAGTCTCCCACCGCCGGAGCGCGCCGGAGTCTGCCAAAAGCCTCCGTCCGCTCCCTCCCAGCCGGCCGCCTCCAGGCCCGCGGCGTCCGCGATCTTTGCGCCCTCGGCTCCCTGCACCCGTGCCTCCACGCCCCGGTGGGCGCTCTCCACCGCCAGGCGCCCATCCTCCTGAGGATGGAGCCAGGTGACCAGGCCCATCTCGCCCCAGCAGGGCAGCGTCACGACACACAGCAGCGCGACGACGGTCGCGATGCACACTCTCTGCACCTCCTACAGACTCCGGGTCGGCTCCCGCCCGGCCTCGCGCGGCATAGTGACCCGCGGGAGAATCTAGTAACGCTTGACGTTAATAACGCATCGCGTTATCATGGGTCCGGTATGATCCGCAGCTTCCGCGACCGCGATACGGAGAGGCTGTTTCACCGTGAGCGCCCACGCAACCTACCCGAGGCCGTGGCGCGCACCGTTCTGCGCAAGCTGGTGATGCTGGACGCTGCCATGGAACTGGCGGACCTGCGCGTGCCGCCGGGCAACAGGCTTGAGAAACTCGGCGGTGACCGTCACGGGCAACACAGCATTCGCATCAATGAGCAGTGGCGGATCTGCTTCGTGTGGCGCGCAGGCGACGCGCACGATGTGGAGATCGTTGACTACCATTGAGAGGACATTCGCGATGCAAGCAAAACTGCACCCGGTGCATCCGGGCGAGGTTCTGCTGGAAGAGTTCCTGGAGCCGCTGGGCATCAGCCAGTACCGGCTGGCCAAGAGCATCGGCGTCCCGCCGCGACGCATCAACGAGATCGTCCACGGCGCTCGCGCGGTGACGGCGGACACGGTCCTGCGTCTCGCGCGCTTCTTCGGGACCACCGAGCGCTTCTGGCTCAACCTGCAGGCCCAGTACGACCTGGAACTCGCTCGGGATCGCCTGGGTGAGCGGCTGGAGAGAGAGGTTGCGGTCCTGTCCAGGACCAAGTAGGCCGGAGCCCTACCTCCCCCGGACCCCCACGGCCTCCTGCCCCGCAGCGCGTTCGACGGCCCTCCCCCCGCCGTGCCGTCCGGCGAGCTTCGGCCGTTCGGGCTACTCGTCAGACAACCTGTCACCAACTGAGCCCGCCCCGCTCAGTCCGCCAGACTCATGGACCAGGCCTTGATGTCTCCGAACAGGCCCTGCCCGTTCTGCGCGATGAAGCCGAAGCGCACGGGCGTCCGACCGACGCCGCCGGGCTCGTGGGTCGTGTTGAAGGTCTGGACAAGCATGTCGTCGAGGTACAGCTCGAACATGTTCCCCCGTGCCAGCAGGCGGAACGCA
>Ga0334883_1002198_pt1 | contig 24960 bp, 16 predicted proteins | sample GraSluR1_MG_6_FD_207230 | JGI IMG/M metagenome (GOLD analysis project Ga0334883, IMG submission 207230) | Sludge microbial communities from methane-producing bioreactor in Wageningen University, Netherlands - Granular Sludge_09_05-R1 | ecosystem: Engineered > Bioreactor > Anaerobic >...
GAGTGGCCTAAAAAATGGACTGGAAATTTTTTCCAATAAAAATAATTTTAGAATAAAGGCATTAGAGGCTGACTGTTTAGGTGAAATAGACATTAATTCTGAAAAATTTATTATAGATAAAATTTATCAGCAATTTAATCTTTCTTTAAGTGATAATTCTCATGATTTAAATAAAATAAAATCAAATTCCTGTGGTCTTTTGTTTGAAAATAATGGTCTTTTTTCCTTTACCCCAGAATCATTTTTTAATCCCCTGCCTCAAGAGTTGGAAGAGGGGATTAATTTAGATCAGTTTGACTTTGTTGTTGCTAAATACAAAAAAACAAAAATGGAGGATGAATATTTTGTTTCCGAAGTAGAGGTTAATTTAAATAAAGCCTTTAAAGATAAAGACGGCTATCAGTTTATAATTTCAGCCCCTTTTCTCAAAGACCTAAAGGATGATAGGTTTATAGAGTTAAAAGAAATAGAAATGAAATTAAAAAAAAGAATTTTAAGTTTTTAATATTAATTATGAATAATAAAAAAGATTTTTTTAAAAAGTTTAGTTATGAATTTTTTTATTTTTTAAGCCTAGCTTGGCTATGGTTTTTTTTATTAGAAATGATTTTTCCTAACATCGTTTTAGCTTATTTTAATATTAATATTTTACTTTTTTTCTGGTTAATTAATTTGTTTTTTGTTTTAAAGTCCAATGATTTTTCGCCTAAAAATACGGATGACAAACAGTAGTAAATTATGATATAATGATTCTATGAAATTAGAAAAATTTTTAAACCCTAAATACATTGCCGTTATTGGTGCTTCTAGCGACAAAAAGAAGGTTGGTCGCCTAGTTTTTGATAATATTATTGCCAGTAAAAAGGCGATTGCCTTTCCAATTAACCTAAAAGACAAAAAAATCGCTGGTCGTCAGGCTTACATTGACATTTCTTCTCTTCCTTTAAAAAAATATGAAGACCTTTTGGTTGTAATAGTAATACCGGCTGATAAAGTGTTGTCGGAGGTTGAAAAGTGTGCAAAATTAGGTGTAAAAAACATAGTAATTATTAGTGCTGGTTTTAAAGAGTTGGGAGGAGGAGGTTTAGTTTTAGAGGAAAAAATTATTAAAATCGCACAGGATAATAAAATTAATATTTTAGGTCCAAATTGTTTGGGATTTATTAATAATAAGAATTCATTAAATTTAACTTTTTCCAACTATAATATTGATAAAAAAATAAAAAGAAAAAATAATATTGCCTTTCTATCACAGTCAGGAGCCATTGGTAGCGCTGTCTTGGATTGGGTCGGTAATAAAAATATAGGTTTGTCTTATTTTGTCAGCCTGGGCAATAAGGCGATTTTAAATGAAAATGATTTTTTTGAATTTTTAATTAAAGACAAGTCAACTGATTTAGTTATAGCTTATTTAGAGGAGATTTCTAATGGTCCAGAGTTTTTAAGAATAGTTTCCCGGCTTTCTAAAATTAAACCAGTCGCTATTCTAAAATCTGGTCGTACTAGTTTTGGTAGTCAAATGGCCTTATCTCATACCGGAAGCTTGGCAGGATCTTATGAAATAACAACTTTAGCCCTACAAAGAGCGGGCGCTATTGTTTTGGAAAACATTGATGAAATATATAATTTAATGCGCTTAGTTAAAGAGCCGGTTAGCGATTTATCAGGTGATTTAGCCGTAATTTCAAACGCTGGTGGGCCGGCGGTGTTAGTCGCTGATGAAGCCTATGAAAATGGTTTAAATTTAGTCAATTTTTCTGTTGAGAAAAGGAAGGAATTGAAAAAGTTTTTACCAGAATTTGTTAATATTAAAAATCCTTTAGATATTCTGGGAGATGCCGATTCTTATCGTTATGAAAAATCTTTGGACATAGCTTTATCTGATAAAAATATTTCAGCTGTTTTGGTTTTGCTTACGCCTCAGAGCATGACCGAGGTTCAAGAGACAGCTAAGGTAATAGCAAAAATTAAAAATAAGCATAAAAATAAATTAATAACAACTTGTTTTTTAGGGGGCACCGAGGTTGGTTTGGGTAAAAAAATATTAGCCGAAAATTTGATACCAAATTTTGATTCCTTGGAAGACGGAATTAAAATTTTATCAAAGTTTTTAAATTATCTAAAAAATAGAAAAAAGATAAAAGAATTCACTGCTATTAAGTCTAATAGAAAAAGCAGCGCAAGCGCTAGTCCTGTCATGTGGCATTACTTGGACTCGTTTGATTATTTAAAAAAGGGTGGAATAAATACGGTTTCCTGCCATGAATTAACTTCTAGCAATATAGAAAAGGCCAAATATCCTATAGTTATTAAATATACTGGGCCAGATTTTATTCATAAAAGTGATGACAAGGCTATATTTTTGAATGTAGAAAATTTTTCTGAAGCTAAAAATATTTTAGCTGATTTTAATAAAAAAATAATTCAAAAGAAGATTTCTTCAGCCAACACTATTGTTTATCAGCCTCAAATTAAAGCTGATTTCGAGTTAATATTGGGGTTAAAAAGAGACCCAGTTTTTGGGCCGATTATTTTATTGGGAGTTGGGGGAATTTATACTGAAATATATAATGATGTTTCTTTAGAGCTCCCAGATTTAGATAAAAACAGGGCTATGGGAATGATCAAGAAATTAAAGTTTTACCCAATATTGGCTGGAGCTCGGGGCAAAAAGAAAATTAATTTTGAACTTCTAGTTAAAACTATTTTAAATTTTGCTAAATTAGTTCAAAGGAGTGAAGATGTTTTGGAATTAGATATAAATCCTCTATTAGTAGACGACAAAAAGGTTCTAGCTGTAGATGTTAGAATTTTTAATTATTAAATAAATGCTTAGACTGAGAAAGGTGTTTCAAAAAAGAAGCAAGGGAATTGCTGCCGCCGCTATTTTAGTCGGTGTTTTTTCTTTAGTCTCTAGGGTTTTAGGTGTGTTTAGAGACAGAATCTTGGCTGGAGAATTTGGTGCTGGGTCAATATTAGATGCTTATTACAGCGCTTTTCGTGTTCCGGATTTAATTTATAATTTACTTATTTTAGGTGCTTTATCGGCTGGCTTTATTCCTGTTTTTTCTTCTTTAATTAAGAAAATGAAATGTGATGGCGATTTTTATTTTTGCTATAGCCAGGGCGAAAACAGAGAGGGCTGGAATTTGGTAAATAATATTTTAAATGTTTTGATTATTGTTTTATCCTTTTTATCTATTCTAGGTTTTATTTTTTCTCCATTTTTGGTTAGTTTAATTGCCCCAGGATTTTCTGATGAATTAAAAGAAACAACCACCTTGCTTACTCGGATAATGTTTTTGTCACCAATATTTTTAGGAATATCCAGCTTGCTAGGAGGGGTTCTGCAGTCTTTTAAAAATTTTTTAGTTTTCTCCCTGGCCCCTATTTTTTATAATTTAGGAATAATTGTTGGAGCTGTATTCTTGTTCCCCCTTTTTGGCGTGGCTGGTTTGGCTTGGGGTGTTGTTTTGGGGGCCTTTCTCCATATGATTATTCAGGTTCCTCCTGTTAAAATTTTAGGTTTTAAGTGGCGGCCCTTTATTGATTTAAAAAATAAAGAATTTAGAACAATAATAGCCATGATGGTTCCTCGCACCTTGGCTCTGGCAACCTCGCAAATAAATTTATTGGTTATAACAATAATAGCATCCACTTTATCTAGTGGTTCCTTGACTATTTTTAATCTGGCTAATAATTTGCAATCTTTTCCTATCGGGATATTTGGTATTTCTTTTGCTATTGCTGCATTTCCTGCCTTATCAGCTGCCGCTTTTAATAGTAAGAAGTTGATAGATAATTTTTCTTATGCTCTTCGTCAAATATTATTTTTTATAATTCCTTCCACTGTATTATTAATTGTCCTAAGGGCTCAAATTATTAGAGTTATTTTAGGAACAGGAGAGTTTAGCTGGAGAGATACTGTCTTGACAGTTGATACCTTGGGATTTTTTGCTCTGAGCTTGTTTGCTCAAGCTACCACGCCTTTGCTTAGTAGAGTTTTTTATGCTCGGCATAACTCCAAAACTCCTTTTTATGTTGGGTTGGTTGTAGTTATAGTTAATATTTTCTTGTCCCTATTCTTTGGAAAAAGAATGGGAGTTGCGGGTTTGGCTCTAGCGTTTTCCTTAGCTAGTATTTTAAAGTTTGTTCTACTATGGATGTGGCTTTATTTTGAGATTGGTGAATTAGATCAAAAAAGAATTATTAAATCAGTTATTAAGTTCTCCATAGCTGGATTGTCCGCTGGGTTCTTTGCTCAAATTAGTAAGTCAATTGTTTGGCCCTTTATTGATATGACCAAGTTTTGGGGGGTGTTTACCCAGGGGGCAGTGGCCGGAGTCATCGGATTGAGTGTTTATTTTTTACTTTGTTATATAATGAAGAGTGAAGAAATGTTAGATTTTGTTCGGGTTCTTAAAAATAAATTGCCTCTTGGACATAAAACTAAGAAAATTGAGGAAATTGGAGATCAGAGTGAGGCTCGGGGTTTATAGTTTTAAAAACAGGTAGATATTGAAAAAATAATGATAATCTATTAGAATAGATTAACTTGCTTGCAAGTCTTAGAAAGTAATATAAAAAAATGACAGAAAAAATCAGAAATTTTTGCATAATAGCACATATTGATCATGGAAAATCAACTTTGGCTGATAGAATGCTAGAAATAACTAAAACAGTAGATAAAAGAAAAATGAAGGAGCAGATTTTGGATGGTATGGATATAGAGCGAGAAAGGGGCATTACTATTAAGCTACAACCGGTTACTATGGAACATCAGGGTTATCAATTAAATTTGATAGACACTCCTGGCCACGTTGATTTCTCTTATGAGGTTTCTCGGTCTTTAGCGGCGGTAGAATCAGCTGTTTTATTAGTTGATTGTACCCAGGGAATCCAGGCTCAAACCCTGGCTAATTTGTATTTAGCCTTAGAGCAGGATTTACATATAATTCCAGTGATTAATAAAATTGACTTACCAGCAGCTAACCCTGAAAAAACTAAGAGGGAAATTATAAAATTATTGGGCTGTGCTGAAGAGGAGATTTTATCAGCCTCTGGTAAAACTGGAGAGGGAGTAGAGGACATCTTACAAGCGGTTATTAAAAATGGTCCGCCACCAAAAAATTTAGAAGGGAGTGTTTCTCGGGCTTTGATTTTTGATTCTAAGTACGATGAATATAAGGGGGTTGTAGCCTATGTTCGGATTTTTGATGGTCTTATTAAAAAAGGCGATAAAATTAAATTAATAGCTACCAAGGCTGAGAGTGAGGTTTTAGATATCGGAGTTTTTAAGCCTGATTATTTTCCGACAGGATCTTTAGGGACAGGAGCTATCGGCTATATAGTTACCGGATTTAAGGAGGTGGGAGAGTGTCGCGTGGGAGATACCATTATTTTATCTTCCTCTAAAAATGTAGAGGCCTTAGATGGGTATAAAGAGGTTAAACCGATGGTTTTTGCTGGAATTTTTCCTAAAGAGGGAAGTGATTTAGAAGATTTGCGTGATGCCATGGATAAATTAAAATTAAATGATAGTTCCTTGGTTTTTGAGGCAGAAAGATCTGACGCCTTGGGCTTTGGTTTTCGTTGTGGATTTTTAGGATTATTACATTTAGAAATTTTTCAAGAAAGATTAAGGCGAGAATATAATTTAGATTTAATAGTAACTCTTCCCAGCGTGGCCTATAGGGTTTACAAGAAAAATGGAGAAGAGATAACTATTAGGACTCCTCAAAGGTTGCCCGATCCAACCGAGATTTTAAAAATAGAAGAACCTTGGGTAGCCCTAGATATTATTTCACCTAAGGACTATATGGGCAATATTATGCAATTAGCCCAAGAAAAAAGAGGAATATATAAGAACACTGAATTTATTTCTTCCGGTAGCGACGAGCAAAGAGTAGTTTTACATTATGAAATTCCAATGTCTGCCATCTTAACTGATTTTTATGACAAGGTTAAAAGCATTAGTTCAGGCTATGCTTCTATTAATTATGACTATTTAGATTATCGCACGGCTGATGTTGTTAAGATGGATATATTAGTAGCCGAGGAGCCGATTGAAGCTTTAGCGGTTATTGTTTATCGTGATGAAGCCTTTCGTCGCGGTAAAGAAATTGTTGAGATATTAAAAGATTCTTTGTCTAAGCAAATGTTTGTTTTAAAATTGCAGGCGGCTATTGGTGGAAAAGTGATTGCCGCTGAAAGACTATCAGCTATGAGAAAAGATGTTACCGCTAAATTATATGGAGGAGATGTTTCACGTAAAAGAAAATTATTAGAAAAACAGAAAAAGGGTAAAAAGAAAATGATGGCTGCCGGCAAGGGAAGCGTTGATATTCCGCCTGATACTTTTGTTAAAATATTAAAAAAATAAAAATCATGAGAAAAAGAACTAAGAAAAAAATTATTAAGACAGCTTGGACTATTTTGGCTATATTGATTATGTTTTCAATGGTGGCTTGGTCAGTTTTTTTAGCTTTGATGTAATTTTTTAAAAAATAAAAATAAATAGATGAATAAAATATGGCAGGTTTACCCTAAAATGCCAGAAAGCTTTAAGGATGAAAATGAAAAATTTAATCCCTTTATTCTTCAACTTTTGTATAATCGAGATATAAGGTTGTCCGAAGATTTGAAATGGTTTAATGAAGACGAGGAAATAAAATTTTTAGATCCCTTTCTTTTTGGGGATATGGATAAGGCAGTAGCTTTAATCATTAAGCACATCAAAGAGGGTAATAAAATAATGATATATGGTGATTATGATGCTGATGGAGTTACCTCCTCAGCTTTGCTTTATGATGTTTTTAAAATATTTAGGTCTAAGGTTGATTTTTATTTGCCCGACAGAGTTAGTGAGGGTTATGGCTTAAACAAACCGGCTATAGAAGAAATAAAAAAAGGTGGTTTTAATTTAATAATAACAGTAGACAATGGTATTAGGGGCAAGGATGAAGTTGCGTATGCCAAGAGCTTGGGCTTAGATATTATAATAACCGATCATCATGCTTATCCTGAAAAAAAAGAAGATTTGCCGGACTGTCTAATTATTAATTCTTCAGACAAATCTTCTGGTTACCCCTTTAGGTTTTTAGCTGGGGTGGGAGTAGCTCTCAAGTTAGCCTCCGCCTTAATTGAAAAATCAAAATTATCAGATGATCATAAAAAATTATTGTTGTCTCGTAGTTTAGATTTGGCGGTTATTGGAACAGTCGCTGATATGGTTCCCTTGGTGGGAGAAAATCGTCTAATAGTTCAAGAGGGTTTGAAAGTTTTAAATGAGACCAAAAGAGTCGGGCTACAAGAACTCATAAAAGTTACTGGAGCCAATGGAGATTTAAATACTTTTAATGTTGGCTTCCAATTAGGTCCGCGTCTTAATGCCGCTAGCCGTATTAAGCATGCCAATTCAGCTCTAAATCTCCTTATTAGCAAGGATAAGGATGAGGCCGAAAAATTAGCCCAAGATTTAAATGATAAAAATATTGAAAGACAAAAAATAACCGAAGAGGTGATGGCTTCAGCTGAAAGTCAAATAGATAAAAATAATATTCCAGAAATCATTATTGTTACTGATTTTTCTGATAATGCCTGGAATGAGGGAGTTATTGGTTTAGTAGCGGGTAGGTTAACAGAGAGATATTATCGGCCAGTTCTAGTGGTTGTAAAAACAGAGGAGCAGGTTATTGATGAAAACGGGCAGAGCCATTTTCTGTATAAGGGGAGTGGTCGTAGCATTGAGGAGTTAAATTTAGTAGAGGCCTTAGAGGACAATAAAGAATTTTTGTATAAATACGGTGGTCATCCTATGGCCGGAGGTTTTTCTATTTTATCAGAGGAAAAATTTTTGGCCTTTTCGGAGAGTATTAAAAAATTGGCGCATAAAAAATTATTGGGTTTGTCGTTATTACCAAAATTAAGAATAGATGCTGAAACTAGTTTTGAAGATATTAATGATGAATTAGTAGAGGCTATTGAAAAAATGAGTCCCTTTGGCCAAAATAATCCCACTCCAAAATTTGTTACCTATAATTTAAAAATTATTGATATTGTTAAGATGGGCTTTGATAGTCAACATATTAAAATTAAGTTTTTAAATCATGATGACAGGGATATGAAAAATTTTTGGGGAATTTCTTTTGGCGGTAGTGAAAAATATGGAAATTTAAATATTGGAGATAATGTTGATGTTGTTTACAATTTAGAGTTTAATAAATTTAATGGTCGCTGTGATATTCAATTGAAAATTATTGATATTAAAACTAAATAATATGAACAAACAAAAGCTAATAATCTTTACCGACGGCGGAGCTCGGGGAAATCCAGGGCCAGCGGGAATTGGAGCGGTTTTGTATAATGATAAAAAAGAAAAGGTAGCTGAAATATCTAAATTTTTAGGAGTAAAGACTAATAATCAGGCGGAGTATACTGCCCTAATAGAAGCTTTAAAAAAAGCCAAAGAGTTACAGGCTCAGGAACTCGAAGTTTTTTTAGATAGCGAGTTGGTGGTTAAACAATTAAACCGTGAATATAAAGTAAAAAACAAGGACTTGGCGCCCTTGTTTTTGGAAGTTTATAATTTATCTTTAAGTTTTTCTAAAATAACTTTTACTCATGTTTATCGGGAGAATAATAAGGAGGCGGATAGGCTGGCTAATGACGCTATGGACAAAAATTCTCTTATTTCCCAGTAGGAGACCAATGCCAAGGTTCACCACTGATGTTTGCATATAGTCCCTGATTATTCATACATTCTTTTAAACCGCTTGTTTCATTATAATCCCAAACCATGCTATCTCCAGAGATGCGATAAATATCTATTGCTCTTCCTGAACTATGATTAGAGCAACAGGGGGGCGCAGCATTATCTGGTTTTCCTTGGGCTATCCAATATTCCTTCATTTCTATTTGTTTGGCTGGAGATCTCCAGGCTGACACAATAGAGAATAAATTATCACCATTATTTTTACCTCTAACACACTCCATAGCCTTGGTGAACTTATCTAACGTTTCGGGGTGTATATATTTTTGGTAGTTTGCGTTATAAACTAAATAACTTGGCTTTGTTTCTCCTAGTGCTTTACATGGTCCTAGGTTGTCTTTTTTTGCTTCTAAGCAGGCATCTATATAGGGATTTTCGTTGGTTTCGTCAACACTAGTGTCATAGTATCCCATTGGGTCAATAACCGCTAGTTTTACATATCTCATTCCCACTAATTCAGGATTTATTTGGTACAGTAAAACATAGGAGGTTAATAATATAACTAAACCAGTAATACTTCCTGTTATCCAGCTTTTAGCCTCTGAAACTCGGCTAGCATTTCCAGCAGAAACCAGCCAAATAACCCCTCCCACCATTAAAGCTATGGCAGCCAAAATTCCAGCGATTGCTAAAAAGTAATTATAAATAGCGTGTATATATATTGCTATCCAGGGAATTTTGCAAGTTTGGCTTTCACCTTCACCCTCACATTTAATGGGATGTTTTTCAGCAATCTCGTCTAGACCAGGTATTTTTATTTGTAAATTTCCTAGGGGATTTAGATCGGGTGTTTTATTTTTAATATTTATATTTTCTCCACTTTCTCCGCAACAACAAAGCAGTTTTTCTCCTGATTTTTTTTCTGGTTGAGAAATGGAACTACATTTTTCCCAATTGGACTCAGTTTCAATACTATAGCAACCTCCTTGGAAGGTTCCGGTTGCCCCAGGAACTGGCTTCTCTATTCTCCAGGAACATCCACTGTCGGTAGTTGTCTTAGGGGCTTCCTTGTTGCTGAAACAGCTGCCAGAGTAATTTGAAATTGCTTTAGTAGAGTCGCAAAAAGCTCCCGGTATTCCTGAATTTTTTTCTATATAAGAACAATCAGTATTGTTGTTGCAACCACCACCTATTTTTGGATAGCATTTTCTATCTCCTCCCGTCTTTGTGGATATGCACATATTATTGGGTGGGCAATCTTCGAACGTAGTGCACTCTTCACCTATCGGTCCAGCGCTTATAGCACCAGGAAGAACTAAAAGAGAGAGTAAAAAAATAAAAATAAGTACCGGTATTTTTAAAAATATTTTTTGATTATTTTTTTTAAACATAATAATTTAAAGCAAATGTTTAAAACGTTTTTGTTTTTTTAAATATTCTTTTTTTATTTCAGAAGAATTTTTTAAAGCTTCACTTTTGTCTGTTAGTTTTCCGTTTACGTATTCGAGTAGGGGATATAGATCGCTTTGGACTGCCATTTTTCCGACTTCTACTGCTTCGTCGGTTTTTAGTCCCCAACCGGGAATACAGGGTGATAAAATTTGAATGTACCCCGGCCCTTTCATTTCCTGAGCTTTTTTAACTTTATTAAAAATATCATCAGGATAGCCAGCGGTAGCTTGAGCGACGTAAGGGACATCATGGGCTAGAGCAATTCTAATCATGTCTTTTTTTTGATATTGATTTCCAATGGTATTACAAAGTGCTTTTTCTACTGGGCAATCTCCCTTGGGTGAGGTGCTAGTATGAGCTCCGTAAGGAGTGGCCCCCGAGGCCTGAAAACCAGTATTAGAATAACTTTCAGTATCATAGCAAATGTATAGGATATTTTCTTTTCTTTCCCACATCCCGCTGATTAGCCCCAAGCCAATATCAAATGTTCCACCATCTCCCGCCATTACTACGACTTTAGTTTTATTATTTTTTTGTTGGCGTAGAGCAGCGGATATGCCAGTGGCTACAGCTGAGGGATTTTCAAATAATGAATGTATCCAAGGAACACCCCAAGAGCTTTGAGGGTAGGCAGTGGTAGTTACTTCTAGACAGCCGGTAGCATTGGCAATAATAATGTCGTCGTTTAAAGCGCGCATTACTGATTGTACGGCTGATAATTGTCCACATCCGGCACAGGCGTTGTGGCCGGAAGATATTGATTTTAATTTCGTCATATTTTTATTGTTTTCCTCCAGGGACGCAAGGATTTCTTCCGCTATCATTGTAGGCGGGGTCACACTTTTCCCCTTCGTATATATATTTTAATTTAATATCAGGATAGCTTTCTTTTGGATCCGGACACGATTCTCCATTAGTTATTGTTTTGCAGGTTATTCCTATCGTGCTATATTTTTCATATTGGCAGCACTTTAGATCTCCTTTTTTTGTGCATTCAAAAATATTATTTGGGTATTCGTATTTAACTTTAGAACAGACTTCGTCTTCCTTGCATTGAGAGGCGGTGTCTTCAATTCTGCCACCGGCCTTTGTTATTTTTTCATTTTTATCTATATCTGCCTGTGTTCTCAGAATAATAATTGTGCCGTCATCTTTTAACTCTCCTGGCATTTCTCCTTCGTTGTACTTAACACAAAAAACAATATCTTCAGACGGTTCTATTCTTGGTATTATTGTGTCTCTAAAATCTACCAAATAAGGATTTATAGTCCTAAGTATCACATAAGAAACCAGGACTAAAACCAAACCAGTGAGACTGCCTGCTATTAGATTTTTTGCTTGACTAACCTTGTCAGGGCTTCCTCCGGCGGTTAACCAAATGACTCCAGCTAACATTAAAACAATAGCAGCCACTATTCCAACAATCCCTAAAAGATAATTATAAATAGATTTAATATATATTCCAATTGAGGCTGTACTATCCTCGATTTTGGTTGAAGTTCCGGCCTGAAAGTTAGAGCCAGGGATAGTAACTTGAGGAATAAAGTTGGTTGCTCCGGCTTCCTTGGTTTTTAGCGTCGGTGAAAAAACAAATAGGAAAAATAAAAATATTAAAATAAACCAACTTTTCTTATTTAACATAAATTTATAATTATTTCATTATTTTTCTTATTTCTTCCTCGGTAATGTCTCTTCCTCCCAGTCCGCTAACAAAGCTAGTAACTTTTTGTTTGTCAGAAGCTATTGCTTTTACGTCTATAAATAATGGACTATGATTTCCAGGGCTAATAGCTTTTTCTACTACTGTAATTTCTCTAGCATTTTTAATTATATCATAAATTTCCTTTTCTGGAAAAGGACGGTATGACTTTATTTTCAAAATTCCAATGTTTTTTTCTCTAGCTAGGGCTGATTTTATAGTTCCAATAACCGACCCCATAGCAATTATTATTTTTTTGGAATTTTTAGATCCAGTATATTCTAATAGACCATTATCAGTAGTATTTTTTTCCTTTTTAATACCCATAGTCTTCTGTAATAGTTGGTATTCTTTTTTGATTTCCGAAATAGTGGTCACAAAATCAGCTGATAATTTTTTTCTGGTTTCTTGATAATGCTCCGGTGTCATAAAGGCTCCCATGGTAAAAGGATTTTTAGAGTCTAAAAATGTTCCCTTAGTTGGCTTGTAGGTAGGCAGAAATTTTTTAATAGTTTTTTTGTCGGGAACGTAAACCGGCTCATAACAATGAGTCAATATAAAGCCATCAACATTAACCATGGCCGGTAGCGCCATTTTTTCGGCAATCTTAAAAGCCAATAAATGTTGCCAAACAGCTTCTTGATTATTTTCAGCAAAAAACATTATCCATCCAGCGTCACGTACGGCCATGGCATCACTGTGATCATTCCAAATATTTATGGGAGCAGAAACAGCCCTATTAGCCAGAGTCATTACTACTGGTAGACGCATGCCAGAAATATTGTATAAAACCTCGGTCATTAATAATAATCCCTGAGAGCTGGTAGCACTATAGGCTCGCACGCCCTTAGCCGAAGCCCCTAAAACAATAGAAGCGGCTGCAAATTCACTCTCGGATCGAACATATTCATATTTAGCCTGGCCATCAGCTTTAAATTTGGCTAGGTCTTCCACGATATGTGTTTGTGGGGTAATAGGGTAAGCTGAAATAACAGCTGGCTCAATATTTTTAACAGTTAGAGCAATAGCCCGAGAACCCTCCAATATTTGTGATTTATTTTTCATATCTTTTATTTTATTTATAATTTTTTTAAAGTTATTTTTGTTGTTGTTCCTGTTAATGACTTGATAGAACTAATGCAGGAAGGGGATCTTAGTTAATCTCTAAGACTATTGGGGCGTGATCTGAGCCAGTAACCTGGTCTAAAATATCGGCTCTCTTTACCTTTTTAATTAATTTTTTAGAAATACAAAAATAATCAATTCTCCAGCCAATATTTCTAACTCTAGCCGCCGAACGAAAACTCCACCAGGAGTATTTTATTTTCTGAGGATTTAAATATCTAAAAGTATCAATGAAACCATTGTTTAAAAATCCAGTCATCCAGTTTCTTTCTTCATAAGTAAAGCCGGGATTTCCAATATTTTCTTTGGGTCGAGCCAAATCTATTTCTTGGTGAGCAACGTTTAGGTCTCCAGTCAAAATTACAGGCTTATTTTTTTCTAATTTTTTTAAATATTTTTCTAATTCTTGGTTAAATTCCAATTTATAGCCTAAGCGACTTAATTCGTGATTAGAGTTAGGAAAGTAAGTGTTTACGAAGTAAAAATTTTTTAGTTCTATGGTTTGAACTCGTCCTTCAATATCAAATTTTTTTATATCCAGTCCATTTTTTTCGTTCAAAACTTTTAGACCCTCCTTATATAATATTAATGTTCCGCTATAGCCAGGTCTGTCGGCTGAATTCCAAAATTCGGTATATCCAGCAAAATCAAATTTTTCTAAGTCTTTCTTAGCTAATGATATTTTTATTTCTTGAAGAGCCAGAATATCAGGCTGTTCTTTTTCGATAAAATCCAAAAACCCTTTCTTCAGGACGGCTCTTATTCCATTAACATTCCAGGAGATAATCTTCATGTGCTTATACTTCTCTAATTATTTATTTTATGTTAATATTATAATATAATAAATTAGACAATTAAGCAATGAGTATTGATGATAGAATTGAATATCTCAGAAGGAAAGGAGCTAATAAAAAGACCTCTTCTCGGTGGTATAAAAAATGGTGGGGAATTTTATTAGCCTTGATTTTGGCTGGTATTTTAGTTTATGCCCTGTCATTTCTTTTTTTGATAATTCGTCTTTTAAATAATCCAGAAGAGTTGGGTCAGGTTATGCAATCGGGGACAGTTAACAAAAATATAGAAATAAATTTACAAGAGGAATATTTGTCGAATAAAAGGTTGGTTGAGGGTTTTAATAATTATTTTCTAGGGAATGAAGATGCCGAGATCTCTATTGTTGTTTTTTCTGACTTTACTTGCCCTTATTGCAAGGAGGCCTCCAATACTATTGCTAGCCTGGCTATTAAATATGGTTCTGATATTAAAATAATAATTAGAGATTTCCCAATTTTAAGTGACGACTCCTTGAGCTTGGCCTTGGTGGCGCGTTGTGCCGGTGACCAAGATAAATATTGGCCAATGTATTATAAGCTTTTTGAAAGACAGGCAGTTTACAAAGATATTGGTATCGGCGCTATCGTTGACGAGGTTGGTATATCAGACATAGATGCGTTTTATGACTGTGTGGATAATCAAAAATATTTAAATAATATTATTAAGGACGCCTCAGACGCCCAATTTTTAAAAGTTGGGGGCACTCCTGCCTGGTTTATTAATGGTGCAAAGGTGGGTGAGGGGGCTATTCCTTTTTCCGTCTGGGCGGAATTATTAGATGAAGTTTTAGATAGTAAACAAAATTTAAAAAATTAATTTAAAATAAAATATGAGCAAATTTTCGAACAAAGAAATAAGAATTCATGGAAGAGGTGGTCAGGGTGTTGTAGCTATGGCTGAAATTTTGGCCATTGCTTTTTTTAATGATGGTCGCATAGCTCAGGCCTTTCCTCATTTTGGGGTAGAAAGAAGCGGTGCTCCAATTCAGTCTTTTGTTAGGGTCTCTGACAAAGTAATCTCAACTCGCCAACATGTCAGCAGTCCCGATGTCCTAATAGTTTTAGATGATTCCCTTATTGGTAAGGCTGATATTTTTTTAGGAATAAAAAAAACTAGCCAAATAATTATTAATTCTAATAAAGAAGCAAAAGAAATTTTTTTAGAAATAAAAAATATAGGGAAGTTACCTAATGGATTCAAGGTTGGTAATATTTTTTCTTTCGATGCTAGTAAAGTAGCCTTGGAAATATTTGGTAAAAACATGGTTAACACTGCTATGTTGGGTGCTTTAACTAGAGTTCCGGGGCTTTTAAATATGGAAGGATGTTTTAGGGCGGTGAAAGAAAAATTTTCTGATAAAGGTCAGGATATCGTGGCTAAAAATATTTTAGCTATTAAAAAAATGAAATAATCTAAAATTAATAATAAATTTTATATCAAATAATTATGAATGTTAAACCAAACTCATCTTTAAAAAATAAAACCGGTTCTTGGCGCTCTTATCGTCCCGAAATAGATTTAGAAAAATGTATTGCTTGCGGAATTTGTGCCAAGATTTGTCCTGATAGTGCCGCGGAACTAACAAAAATAAAAGGACAGAAAAAAGCTAAAATAAATTACGATTATTGTAAGGGCTGCGGTCTTTGCGCTAAAGAGTGCCCCGTCAAGGCAATAGGCATGAAGAGGGAGGAGTAAAATATGTCTTTAATTATTCAACAAACATTAGAATTGTGCCAGATGTACGGAATCAAGCCCCAAAAGTCTAAGGGGCAAAATTTTTTAATTAACGAAGAGGTCTACGAAAGAATAATAGAATCGGCTGATCTAAGTTCAAAAGACACAGTTTTAGAGGTTGGCCCAGGATTAGGATTTTTAACTTTTAAAATGGCTAGTAAAGCAAAAAAAGTTATAGCAGTAGAGCTCGATAGTAAATTGGTAGACATTTTAAATATATTAATAAAAAGTAAGTCTCAGAAAAATATTAAAATTTTTAATAAAGATATTTTGACTGCTAAGGGAGAAAATTTTAAGAAAATTAGTCCCTATAAAATTGTTTCTAATTTACCATATAATATCACTTCTGTTTTTTTAAGAAAAATTTTAAGCTTGGAGAATAAGCCAAAAATAATAATCTTGCTATTACAAAAAGAAGTGGTTGATAGAATAATTTCTCAGCCCCCTAAAATGAGCTTGCTTTCTCTTTCGGTACAATTTTATGCTCAGGCGGAGTTAATGTTTGATGTTTCCCGAGACAATTTTTATCCAGCTCCTAAAGTTGATAGCGCTGTTATTAAAATAACCCCTAATAAAAAGTTATTACCCGATTATAAATCCGAAAAAGAATTTTTTAAATTATTACGCATAGCTTTCAGCGCCAAAAGAAAAATGTTGAAAAACAATTTAGCTACGGGCTTAAAAATTTCAGTAGAAGAGGTTGAAAAAAAATTAGAAAAAGTTAATTTAGATAAAAAAATTAGAGCCGAACAACTTAGCTTGGATAATTGGCTTAAGCTTTTTGAACTTTTTTAATTTTTTCTTGCCTTTTTTAGGTAATTATTATATAATTTTAATAAGAAAGACAATAGTATTAATTCCAAAAAAATGGATAAAAATCGTAAGACCGCCATTGCTATCTTGGGAGTTTTTAGCGTTCTAATAATAGCGGCTTGGTTTTTGAATTTTAAACAGAATTTAAAAAATCCTCTTTTGTATCAAGGTGATGTTATTGCTGGGTCCAATGTTGCCCCTAATCTTAGTGGCTGTACTGGACCTAATTGTTCCGCCTCTACTTTGAATCAGGATAATTTAGATTTAAAACTATTAGATACCGATAACGATAAAATTTCAGATTGGGACGAGTTATTTATTTATGGAACATCTCCTTATTTAGAGGATACTGACGGCGATGGTCTAACTGATTATGAAGAAATTTTTGTTTATAAAACTGATCCCCTATGTCCGGAGGGACAAAATTGTTCAGGATCTTCTGGGCAGGCTACTACTCAAGGAGACTCCACTGACGGTGTTAAAGATTTAGAAAATATTTTAGAGGGCTGGGATGAATACTATGACACTGATCCAAGTGTTGAACAGCTTCCTGATGAGCTTCAGCCTGATAATGTTAGTCCAGAATATATTAGAGGCGCGTTATTGGAAGGGGGCATTTCTCAGGAGGAGTTGGACAAGATTAGTGACGCTGATTTAATGGTTATCTATCAGGAGGTTTTAGCTGATTTTTAAAATTTTCAAATAAAAAATAAATATGAATAAGTTTAAACCCAACTTTTACAAGAGGAAGTTTTTAACTCTGTTTTTAATTTTCTCTTTTTTTATTGGGTTGGCTGTTTATCCTTCTGGTGTTGGGGCGGCAGGAGTTGTTACTGACCCAGGAGCTGTTGCGCAGAGAACGGCGATTGAAACAAAGAAGACGGTTGTGGGGAAGGTGTTGGAACAATTGGGAAAGGCTGGTTCAAAAGCATTCTTTTCTGCTACTCAAACAGTCCTTAATAAACTTGCCTTTGATGCTGCTACCTGGGTTGGTAGCGGAGGAGCTGGGCAAACTCCTCTTTTTGTTGATGATTATTGGAGTGATTTTGGGAATAAAGCCGCGGACACTTTTGTTTCTAATGCTATTCAAAATTTATCGAAAGAGTGGGCAGTAGATTTGTGTAGACCTAATTTTTCTGTTCAAGCCAGCATTGGCTTAGGGTTAGTACAGTTCAACGATCCTGGTTTTGGTCGGATTGATTGTGGTTGGCAGGAGTTAAGTCAAAATTGGACCAACGAATATGAAAAGTGGAAAAGTATTTCTAGTGATCCGGCTGGTTTTTTAAAAAAAGTTGGAACAATGTTTAATCCGTCCTCTAATGATATTGGGACAGCCTTGACCTTATTTACTCGCATAGACGAAGAGGCTGGTGAAGAAAAGAAAAAAAAGGAAGACCAGTTAAAGGCAAATCAGGGTTGGTTGGATGTTAGAAATATAGGCGGAAAAGCTACTACTCCACCAGGGCAAGGCCAGAGAGAACTACAGAAGGTTGACGCTACTCAAGTGCAAAGTCTCGGCAAGTTCACTGGCAATGCTTTTTTAGATGCTGCTAATGTTTTTCTTAATCAGGTAGCTATAACAGCTTTTAATAAATATATTAGAGAGGGTGGGTTGGTTGATATGCTTTCTAGGGGAAGCGCAGATGATTATTCTGGTTCAAATCATAGCTCGCCTGACGCTGATCCTAGGTCTTTCTCAAATCAAACCTATATGGTTGATTCTTTAAAAAAGGTTATTAAACCTCGCTTCGATGTTAAAGCTGATTTTAATGTGTTGTCTGATTTAGTGATTTGTTTAGATAGTGATAACCCCATGCCCAATAATTGTGTTATTGATAACGAGTTTAGTCAGGCTGTCCAAAATAGATATACAGTTATTGGGGCTATTGAAGATGGGTTTATTAATCCCAACTGGGTTTTTGACAGAAATATAGATTATCGTTCAGGATTTAATTATCGCTCCTTAATGATACTTAGGAAGTTTCGTATTGTTCCGTTGGGTTGGGAGGAGGCCTTACTTAGATCCGAGCAACAAACGGCAGTCAAGGGTTTTCGTTATACCCTGATGGATATGATTTCTTGTTTTGACCCCAATGATGAGTATGAAACTTTTAGTGATGGGTTCATGAAATCTAATTTTTCTAGTCATGCTTGGTGCGAGGGTCTTATTGATCCAATTTGGGTTTTGAAAGCTCCTTTAAATTATTGTAAACGTCAGGGTTACGGAGGATTTTTAACTAGTAAGCAATTAATTGAGATTCCTGACAGCGTTTCCAGTAGTCAAACCGGTATTGACGTTAAGCCGATTATAGTTTCTCGAGCTGATGATTATTGTGCTGATGAACAATCTTGTATTAAAGAAAGATTTGATGGTACTTGTGAAAATTATGGATATTGTGTTGAAGAAAAGAGAACCTGGAATTTTGGTCAGGACTCTTGCGACCCTGTTTATAATACCTGCGATGCTTTCATTAGTGCCAGTACTGGCAAAAAATTAGCTTTATTAAAAAATACTATTGATTATGGGTCTTGTGATTCTGATAATGTTGGCTGTGCTAGATATTCTACTTCTGGCAGTTACTCCATTAGCAATAAACAAGTTTCTTGGAGTAGCTTTGATTCTATTTACTTCAATGGAAGAGTGGAGACCTGTTCCTCTAATAACGAGGGTTGCCAGGAATTTATTAGAATGGGTGCTGGAAGTGGACACAATTTTTTATTAAATGGAGATTTTGAAAATGACTTAAGTATTGGGGGCTGGGAAAGTCTAAATACTAGTTCAACTGCTTATAGTGGTAATGCTTCAATTTTGTTGAGTGGAACCGGTGAAATGATTTCTAAAAATAATATTAAGGTTGCCTCAGATAATCATACTATTGCCGGAGAGAGTTACACCTTGTCTTTTTATTCTTTGTGTAACACCACTTCTACCATGTCGATAGGTTCTAAAATTAAAAATATCTTACCTAGCACCGATTTTGTTTATCAGGCTATGAGCCATACTTTTCCTAGCAATTATTCCTCTAATTTAGTGTCGTTTTTTATTAAAGCTGAAGACTCTACTAGTAATAGTAATATAGAGTGTTATATCGATAACTTAAAACTAGAAAGAGGTGTTTCCGGAACATATTATTCAAATTATCGTGACAATGGCTTAACCTATCAAAAAGTGATTCCAGATTATTTAAAAAATACTTGCTACGTCAATCCTTTAGCAGCTAATCCAGATTTTCGGTTAAAGGATAATGCTCCTAGTGAGTGTTTTAATTATGCTCGCTTATGTAATTTTTCTGAAATTGGTTGTAATTTATTTACCTCTATTTATGGCATTCAAACTTCAGCCAAGGCGCTGGAAAAAGACTATTGTCCAGAGCAATGTGTGGGCTATGATGTTTATGTTCAGAGCGATACTTTATTTGAAGGTAAGTCTGTAGAGAAAATAATTCCTAGCACTGCCACAGCTTGCTCGGCTAGCAATACTGGTTGTACCGAATTTACTAATCTAGATGAAGTGGCAGCTGGAGGAGAGGGGCGGGAATATTATGTTAGTTTGAAACATTGTATTAAACCGGCTCAGGGAACTTGTCATAATTTTTATTCTTGGGAGGGAAATAATGAAAGCGGTTATCAGCTTCGGTCTTTTAGTTTAGAAAAGGATGGCAGTGCAAGTATTCCTAAGGTAACAAAAGGTAATTTGGTATCTAGTTCTAGTGGAGTCTACAAACACCAAATTGGTGGTTCAAATGTTTGTGATCAGGCTATTTATAACTCTCCAGTCTCCAGTCCTAATTACAACCCCGATTGCCGAGAATTTTATAATCAAGCTGGTGACATCATCTATATCTTATATCCAACTAGTATTACTTGTTCAGAAAATTGTAAACCCTATAGGATGACAGAAAAAAATATAGATGCAACTATTACCACCCAAGCCACTTGTTTGGGCTCAGATAAAAAATGGGATGATGGAGTTTGTTATAGTTGTTTAGCCGGAGGAGAGTGGGACACTACTCAGGAGGCTTGTGTTTATCAAGCTATCCCTGGAGAAGGAAAAACTTGTCCCGCCAGCGCTAATGGTTGCCGAGAGTATAATGGTAATTCCGGAAATAATATTAGAATTGTTAGTGCCTATGATTTTAATGATGGTTTGGGGGATTGGGCTGGAGCAACTCCTAGCACAGAATCTATTAATCAGGGAGGCAAATCCATGGCCTTGGATGATAATGACCAGGGAGAGGTATTGGTCGGAGGACTTGTTTCAGAGGGGTCTTCTTATGTTATTAAATTCTCAGCTAAGAGTAATCAAGCTGTAAATTTAAGCATTGGTTTTGGAAATGGTTCCAACCAAAGTAGCTTTTTTGGAGTAACAGGAGAGGGTCCAGTATCTGCTTTCGATATTAGCATTACCGTGCCAGCTAGCAATGAGTGGCAAAACTATCAAGTTAGCCTAGATCGTCTAGATCATGAAGTTGATGCTGGTGAAAAGTTATATTTTGCCCAACATTCTTCCTCAGGTTTAAATCCCGTTGTTTATATCTCTAATATTGTTTTATTAGAAGTAACCGACAGATATTATTTATTAAAAAATTCCTGGAACACCCCAAATATCTGTTATTACGACACCATGAATAATTATCGAGGAGTTAATTATAATTTGGGTTGCCAACCTTATACTGATTTAACTAATTTAAGTCATAACTTAAGACAATTTAGCAGTTTGTGTTCCGATTCAGCTGTTGGTTGCCAAATGGCCATTCAAACTAATAACTATAGCTCCCCTAACTCAGCAGAGATAAAGAGTGACAACTATGTGGCTGCTGGAAACGTTGGCGGAAACGTTGTAATTGCACAGCCTCTTGATTGCGAAGACGACCCCGACTGCGTTTTTGTCCCAGCTGACAAGTTCGTGGCTGTTGTCCTTGACTCTAGCAAGACTTGTAGTTCGGCTAATATGGGTTGTAGTCGTCTCGGTAAAGTTATTTCTAATAATCCTTACGCTGTAGACCAAAATATTTATCAAGATGTTTATCTAAAAAATAATCCTAATAATTATAATAACACCTTATGTTCGAATGGAGATGTTGGTTGCGACTCTTGGTCCTCTAGCGCTGGCTCAGGAACTATGTATTTTAAAGACCCGGGTGATAACTTATGCCAATGGCGCAAAGGGGCTGATGTTAATAGTAATTTTGCTTGGTATAAAAAGGCTGTAAAAAAATGTAAAGCTAGCTCCGGTGCGTTTACTAGTAATATTTGTTCTAGCGCTAGTGATTGTGTTTCTGGTCAAACTTGTGAATTAGATAATGGTGATTATTTATGTCCAGTGGACTCTATGAAAACCATTGGCTACGGTGGAGGTAGTCCTACATATCAACCGGCAGAAGAATTTGGTATTAATTGGACCGGTCTTTGTCCCTTGAAAGATGCTGGATGTACTGAATACATTGATCCTCTTAGCTCCTTTAGTTCTAATTTAGTTTTAAATCCAAACTTCTCTGACCTGGATGGTGATGGAAAGGGTTTTGATTTGTGGATGCCTTCAATCTCCTCTCCGGACTATAACTGTGGTATTATTCCTAGCCAGCCTAATGCTGGGGCCCAGTGTCCCATTGGCGTTGTTCCGTTAATTGTTAAAGTGGAATTTTATCAAGAGAATATTGGAATTTTGCCCAACAAATTATATGCATTGCAAACCAACGGTGATCAAGAGGCCACCTTATCTTGTGATAATAATATTTTTAAATTAGAAAGTAGTAGTAATAATTTTTCTTCAGCGACAACAACAATAAAAGTTGTGCCCAATAGCCCTAAGGCTTTATTTTACTCAGGCAACAATAATGGCTCATGTCAGGTAAATTACTTTAAACAGGTTTTAATTATGTCAGGAGGTGAAAATGAACCTCCAGACCTATCTGCTAGCCCGGAAAACGTTTCAATCGAAGTAAAAGAAGCGGCGATTGATTACCAATTTAAACAAAACCTAGACTTTTCTTCTTGTAATTCTCAGGCTGATTTTAACAGTGGTTGTATATTATTTAACGAAAGATCTTATTTGGGCCAGAGTGGTCTTCCAGCTTTAAATTATAATTCCCTAGATTATTCTAATTATTCCAATTGTTTAATTAGAAATAATTGTTTTCCTGACTCTAATAGTTTAATAAAGGTAAATCCCGACAGAGTTTGTGGAAAATGGTTAGCTTGTTATGCCTATAACTATAATCCTTATACCGAAGAAAAGACTTGCTTGGAAATGGGAGAGTGCACAGCCTTTAATTATGATGGCTCTTGCTTTAATTTTTCCAAGGCCTCTGAAGGAGCAAGGAGTTATTTGCCTGGTCGCGACCTTAACGCCTCTGGCTATTCAGTCTTGGGTATAAATTATTTATCTAGCTTGAAACAAGTAGGAGAGGATGTGATTGAATTTACTTTTGAAAGCGGTAGTGATTTAGGCAGTTGGACTATGGGGAATTCCGATACCAATCCTCTTATTGAAAAATGTTTAATAAACAAAGCTAATTCAATAGGAATCAAAAACTCTAATGTTACTTACCCAGCTTCTGGATTTAATTTTATAAAGATTGGTAGCAGCGATTGTAGTGTTGGCCCTAATTATTATTGGTTGTCTAACACTATTTTAGGAGATTTTTCTCAAGGCAGTAAATATTATTTTAGTGCCTTGGTAAATACTTCGGATTTGAACTTTAATGAAAAAGCTAAAATTGATATTGTTGATTCAGCTAATACTAATAATTCGGCTGGGGATATAGAAATTGGTAGAAAAAATGATTGGCAGGAAGTGTCTTTCGAATTTACTTATGGAGCTAGTTGGAATAGTGGCTTAAAAATAATTTTAGGAGTAAAAAATCAAGATGATAGCTGGACAAGCGCCCCAGTATATTTTGATGATATTAGAATAGAGCCTGTTCTAGAGGCAAGGAGTGACAAGTTTATTCCGGCAACCTGTCGCCTTTATCCTACTCAAGAGAGCCTGATGTGCGAAAGTGAAAATAGAAATTTTATTTCTAGTGGTTGGTACGGTTATTGTTTGCAAAAGGATCCGAGCAATTCAGATGTTTGCTTGCTTTGGTATCCGCTGGACTCAGTCAAGGGCGATAAAGGGGCCGGCGCTTCTTTCTCTTCCTTTACAGGGTATCCAGACACTGGCAGTAAACCTTATTATTGTGCTGAGATGAGTGCTGATTTTAAGATGTTGGAGTATAATAAAGGGTATCTTCGCCATTCTGCTACTCAAGGGGACACAACTTATGACCCTGGTTATATAGTGACTCTTCAACTAACAGGAAATGACTGTCCTTCTAATTATGCAGAAGTTATAGTAATGGCTAATACACCAGATAATAACGACGGCATAAAAAGCATAAAGGACAGCTACTGTATCCCATACAGTGAGAAATTTTCATTATCTAATGCTATGTATTTTCCTTGTAAATCTACTACAAATACAGGCAGCCCGTGCGCTAATTTCAAGGCGACTAGCTTCCCCGAATACGCTATGGGCAAAGAGAGATTTTATCCAGAGAGTCTTAATACCACACTCCCAACAATTACCAGAAATCAAAGCTTTTATAATGATAATCCAGATTGGCAGTTTATAAAAGGATCTTCGGTTAATGGAGGAGCTAACGGTTATGAATTTTTCTTATTAATTAATAATCGTGGTTGGTATGAGTATGATGGCTTTCACACTTATCTTGATTATAAAGAAAAGGATTACGGCGTTAAAATCTGGGATTATAATGAGGATAGCTCCAGTAAGTTTAAGGAAATAAATGAGTATACTCCTGTCTGTAGTAAAATAGTCCAAGGGGAAATTCCTTGGGCACAGAGGTTGAAAAGTTCTAATTATAGTGTTGGCGCTCACAAATATTACGCTGATTATCCAGACAACTCACCGAACGCTCAATCCCCAACCTCTCCCGAGATGAATTTACCTTTACATTATTATAATTTATCAACTCCTGGAGCTCCGTTCGGCGCTATAGTAAATAGTGGTTCTCCACTGGCGTCTTCCTCTAAGGTTTTTGCCGGCATTGGATCGGCTGCTTTAGCTGCTAGCGGTAAGTATTATGGGTTGCCGTATTCTTGTGATGATAATAATCAGACGGTTTATCTTGGCGCTAGTGTGTCTACGAGTTCTTGCGCCTTCTTATATTTTGATAACGGAGTTAAGGTTTTTAATCCTGCTAATATGACTCACGCCGATATTGACGATAGGGATTATTTAGAAATGCGAGAAAGTGATTTTTATTTTAAGGATTATTTGAAACATTTGTTTTTGAAGACTGTTAATATAAAAGGAGATCCTACAAGCGAATATAACTTTACTGCTGGAACATCTAATGCTATTCTTAGTAAGGTAGGTCCCCGCGATTATGAAACCGATTACAAGGCCGTTCGACCGAGTATTGCTACCACTACTCCAAATGAAGTTCGACTTACCAACGCCATCGGCGTTCCGGTTAATAAAAGTGGGGATATTTATGAAGTAGAAAGTGCCGGTTTCTATACCTTATCATTCAACACCATAGTAGATCTAGAACAAGTTCCATTATCGGAGATAATTGTTAGAATG
>Ga0334883_1002201_pt1 | contig 24954 bp, 20 predicted proteins | sample GraSluR1_MG_6_FD_207230 | JGI IMG/M metagenome (GOLD analysis project Ga0334883, IMG submission 207230) | Sludge microbial communities from methane-producing bioreactor in Wageningen University, Netherlands - Granular Sludge_09_05-R1 | ecosystem: Engineered > Bioreactor > Anaerobic >...
AAGATTCCCAACAGAGCTGCACCAGCATATACAGCATGACCAAAATGGATGATATACTCCATTGGTGCAATGAAAATGGGCGAACACTCTGGGAGTATGTAGAAATTTGCGAAGGACCCGCCATCTGGGACTACCTGGCAAAAATATGGGACACCATGCAAGATGCAATTCACAGAGGAGTCGACAACGAAGGCGTATTGCCGGGCGAAATAAAACTCCCCCGCAAAGCCTCGTCATATATGGTGAAAGCCAAAAGCTCGCAAGGAACTCTGCAAAACCGCAGCCTGGTATTTGCCTATGCACTAGCCGTCTCAGAAGAAAACGCAGCCGGCGGACTCATAGTCACTGCCCCCACTTGCGGATCCTGCGGCACCCTCCCGGCAGTACTTTACCACATGCAGGAACGTTACGGATTCTCCACTCAAAAGATCCTCAGAGCATTAGCAACCGCAGGCCTAATCGGCAACCTCATAAAAGAGAACGCCTCAATTTCGGGTGCAGAGGTAGGCTGCCAAGGAGAAGTGGGAGCCGCCTGCTCAATGGCATCGGGAGCAGCAGCACAGCTATTCGGAGGCACACCCTACCAAATAGAGTATGCTGCAGAGATGGGTCTTGAGCACCACCTCGGCCTCACCTGCGACCCCGTTGCCGGCTTGGTACAAATCCCCTGCATAGAGCGCAACGCATTTGCAGCAGCCAGAGCACTCGACTCCAGCGCATTTGCCGCCCACTCCGACGGCGTACACCGCGTCAGTTTCGACAAAGTGGTCAGAGTCATGAAACAAACCGGCAAAGACCTCCCCAGCCTCTACCGCGAAACATCCCTCGGCGGCCTCGCCCTCAAGCTAAAACAAAAGTAGGCAGATGGTAAATTTTGTAGCAATAGATTTTGAAACAGCCAACGAACACCGCACCAGCATCTGCAGCGTCGGTGTAGTAGTTGTGCGCAATGCAGAGATCACACAAACCTTTTACAGCCTGGTGCGCCCCGAGCCCGAGTACTACCGCTACGGAAACGTTATGGTACACGGCATCACATACGAACAAACCGCCAACTCCCCGGTATTCCCGCATGTGTGGCGCCAGATAGAACCCCTAATAGAAGGCCTCCCCCTGGTAGCCCACAACAAAACATTTGACCAAAACTGCCTCAAAGCCTGCTACCGGATGTACCAGATGGACTACCCCGACTACGAATTCCACTGCACCCTCCAAAAAGCCAGAAAGCAACTCAAAGGCCTCCCCAACTACCGGCTCGGCACAGTCTCTGCACACTGCGGCTTTATCCTGGACAACCACCACCACGCCCTCGCCGACGCCGAAGCCTGCGCCCACATCGCCCTGCACCTGGAATAATCTCCCACGCAGGCAGCACCCAGGCCCCAACCAGGCACCACCCGGCCCCCCCCAGGAAGCACCTCTCATCTTTTTTCACATCTGCTTCAACAGCAAGCACTTCACCCACGCACCTCTGCACTTACCCCAGGCCCCACCTCTCACCTTATTTCACATCTTCTTCACCAGCAAGCACTTCACCACCCCACCTCTGCACAAACCACCAGGTACCACCTCTCACCTTTTTTCACATCTCCTTCACCAGCAAGCACTTCACCCACGCACCTCTGCACAAACCTGAGGCCTCACGCGGCACCCAGGCAGCTCCTCTCCAGGCATGGCAGCACCCAGGCAGCACCTCTCATCTTTTTTCACAACTTATTAACCATCAAATTATTTACTGCGATAACTTTGCACCAAAATCACAAATCACATTTGTAAGTGCAAACATCTCACACCAAAACACCACACAATCAGTAATATGTGAAAAAAGGTGAGACCTGCAACCTGCCATGCCCTGCAAAAAGCGCAAACATCTCACACCAAAACACCACACAACCAACAACATGTGAAAAAAGATGAGAGCTGCAACGTGCTGCAAACACCCGACACCAAACCACCACACAACCAACAACATGTGAAAAAAGATGAGAGCTGCAACGTGCTGCTTCTTGTTTTTACCACACAAATACACTAAATTTACACATCCTTGTAAACAAAACACTTGCAGAGGCAATTTTATTAACAAAAACAATCAAATTATGAAAGCAATTGCAAAACTATTTTTAAAAACCATCCTGTTTTTTGGTATCCCGTTTGTAATAGTAATGATGCTATTATTCTCTGACAGCTGGAGCGGGATCGAGCCTCAGAATGTTTTGATAAGATATGTAATTGTGGCAATCATAATTTCTACAGGGGTCGTCATAGGGCAGATAAACTCACTAAAATCAAGAGGGATCAAAGAATTTACCGACGAAACCTTTAGCGTTAAAAAGCACAAACTCTTTCAATCTTCAATTACCAAAGAAGAGCTTGTCAAAAAACTCAGGCTAGACCCAGTCTTCGGAAAAATGAAAATGGATGTGATTGAAAATGTTATTTTCCTAAAATCTGGCATCTCATTACAATCCTTTGGCCAAGAGATCAATATCATTGTTAATCAGAGACAGGACTCCAAAAATGATTACAGTATTTCTGTCAAACCAAAAATAGTCACAACAATGTTTGATTTTGGAAAAAGCCTGGACATTCTAGATCGTTTCCAGTACCTTATCTCTGCCTGAAACTTGCAGCAAAAACCACCCCAGGTGGCACCCCAGACCCCACCTCTCACCTTTTTTCACATCTCCTTCACCAGCAGGTACTTCACACCCGCACCTCTGCACTAAACCCATCGCAAACAATTTGCAAGTGCAAACACCTGTCACACAAACACCACACAACCAATAACATGTGAAAAAAGATGAGAGCTGCGGCCCTGCAGCCCCGAACAGCTTAAGGAAAATCTATTTGAGTTCACTCGTCACTTCCCCACAGGTAAGCATTGAACTCCCAAAATATGGATTTCTTATTTCCTTTTCTGTGCTCAGCCAGTCCGCTCCTTTATTATTGTCTGCCATTGGGCAATGTTGCACATAAATAATGTTGCCAAACGAAGAAAAAACAATGGTCATTTTAATCATAGTAGCAGATATAGGTTGAAACACCTTTCTTAAATCCTCAATATCAGAAAAATGCTGTACATGTTCAAGATTTTCACGAAAACTTTCGAAAAAGTCCATCCATTTTTTATGGGCATCTCCTTTAAACAAGTTCATATTGATTTTCAATAATTCAGCCTTCATTAATGCTGCATTCTTTTGTGCTGCCGTAAAATCATCATTCGTCAACGCATCTTTCCATTTTAGATATTTGGAATATAAGGGTTGTAAGGCCTCTTTGGCATTTTTATCTATATCCAAAGCTTTTGAAGCAGAAGTTTCAGTCGACGCCACTGCATGGTCATGACCTGTCATCACTTGGCCATTTTCAGGACTCATCATACTAGGTTTTCCGGCTAACTGTGCAGCAGCATCAATGCTAAATGTACCGTTTACAGCAATCTCCTCGCCTTCCGACAAGCCTTCATCAACTACATAGCTATCCCCTAATGCAGGCCCTAAAGTAACTTCTCGCATAGAAAAGCTCACCCCTTGCTCTGAATTTGTTTTCACATACACCACAGAGCGTTTGCCTGTCCACATCACAGCAGATTTTGGAACAACAACAGAAGCAGAATTATTGGCTAAAGTAGCCTCAACTAAGCCCGTAGCAAACATTTCCGGCTTTAACTTTCCTTTTGAGTTATTTAATTCCACTCTTGCTTTTGCCACCCTTGTTTTTGCATCAATAACCGGATCGAGAAATGAAATACTACCCGTAAATATTTCTCCCGGCAAAGAAGCAATTGAAAATTCCACCTTATCTCCTTTTTTAATCCATTTTATATCAGACTCGTAAACATCAAATAAAACCCATATTTTTGAAAGGTCGGCGATTTGGTATATCGGTTCTCCTTTACTAATATAATCACCCAGGTTTATTCTTTTGGATATTACATATCCCGACACATTTGCTACCACAGGAAACTCATCATTTGTCACACCCGAGTTTAATACATCTTCAATTTGTTTATCAGAAAGCTTCCAGTTTCTCAGTTTGTTTATTGCAGATTCAAATAATTGAGGTTGACTATCAGATATTTTCTGAGCCTCAAATAGCTCTTCTTGTGCAGTAGCCAACTCAGGCGAATAAATATAAGCTATCGTCTGTCCTCTGTTTACAAACTCACCCGTAAAATCCACCATCAATTTTTCTATCCTCCCTCCAATATGTGATGATTGGGAGTACACTGATCGTTCATCAACCTGCACTTTGCCATTTAGGCGGAGTTGTTTGACCGGAGTCATTTTCCCCACAAGAGCAGTACTCACATTGGCAAGCTGCATTGCAGTGGGAGACATACTTATTGCACCGGGGTCAATATCTGAATTTTGGTCACCCTCCAAAGGTATTAAATCCATACCGCAAATTGGGCAGTCACCCGGATCATTTTGTCTTACCTGAGGATGCATCGAGCAAGTCCACACAATCTCTCCATTAACCTCATTTTCTATATGTTCGTGGTCATTTTTGGATGTGTTTTTGATTCCTCCAAATAGCAACCATCCTGCCAACAAGCCAACAACAAGTGTTACTGTGGCAACTAATATTGTTTTCTTATCTAGTAATTTCATTATAATTTGTATTTGACATTATGTAATTGATATTCTCTATTGCTAAAATTTGCTTTACCAAAGCGGTTGTCTTCATCTTCTGATATTGCAACAATTGTTGTTGCATACGCAACACTTCCTCAAATTCTGTCCCTGAATTTCCATAGGATGCAAAAAGAAGCTCCAACGATTGTTCCGAAGTCATAATTTGTTGCTCGTAGAGGGATATTAGCTTAGATTGTTCTTGTACTTGAAACCAAGCCATTTCGTATTCCGAAATGAGAGTATTCATTGTTTCTTGCTTTTGAAGCGTATAGCTTTCCTGTAATAACCGGGCTTCCTTCACCGAAGCATTGTACTTTGCCCTAAAAAAAGGAATGCTGACACTTACCATTGGCATCAAAACATTTTTGCCATTATCAGGCATAGAAATATCCGTGCGTTCACCTACCAACACATAATCCAACCCAACTCCAAATTTAGGCATCCCCTGCTTAAGGGCAACAAGTTCAGATGTCTGGCTTGCCTGGTATTTTAAATCCAAAGCTTTCAATTTTGGATTGCCCGCTATTAATAACCCCACTTTATTAACCTCCGAAATAATCTCTGCTCTCAATTTATCATTTAATACCACTGAGTCATTCTCAGGCCTGTTTAAGAGTTTATTAAATCTGGTCAACAATGGCTTTTCCTTTTCTTTAAGAATATCAAGATTGGTTAATGCTTCTTTGAGCAAAATATCTACGCGTAGAACATCCACCATAGACCCATTACCAGATTTGAACCTCTGATTTACAATCACCTTATAGGATTGCAAAATATCTATATTTTTCTGCTCAATTCGCACCCAGTCTTTTAATTCAAACAATGGGTAGTAAGCAGAGGCAACCTGTAAATAAAGTTTGTTCCTCTTATCAATAAAGTTTTGAAATTTTGCTTCGGCAATTAAAGTCGCTAAATTGCCTTGTGCTTTTAAAGTCCCAAACCAAGGAAATAACTGTGTAAGAGAAAACCTTGCTTGTTGCGGTCCAACTCTTGTTTCTAGCTGGGAGATGAAAAATCCGAAAGAAAGAATCGGGTCAGACAAGGCACTGACCTGTGGAACCCTTTGCAAAGCTGCCTCGTATTCTTTATAAGCAGAGTGTAACCCAGGGTTATTTTCAGCAGCTATTCCGAAATACTCATCAAGAGTTTGAGCAAAAGTTGCGCTATTAAATAATAGAATTGCTACTATTGATATATATCTTATCATGATTACGATTTTTTAAGTTTATACTCTTCTCGCATGCAGTATAGCGTCGGTACAATATAATAGGTAACGGCTGCCACAATCATACCCCCAAAAGCCGGAATAGCCATAGGAACCATTATATCCGCTCCCCGTCCTGTTGAAGTAAGTACCGGAAGTAATGCAATAATGGTAGTTGTGGTTGTCATCACAGCAGGTCTTATCCTACGCTCTCCTGCTTCAACTACTGCTGTCCGCACCTCCTCTACTGTTTTTGTCCGATTACGTTCAAAACTTTGGTCAAGATAAGTTCCCATGAGAACCCCATCATCCGTTGCTAATCCAAAAAGGGCAATAAACCCTACCCAAACGGCAACGCTCAGGTTAACTGTATTCATTTGAAAAAGCTCACGGATATTTGTTCCAAAAACAATGAAATTTGCAAACCACCCTTGCCCATAAAGCCAAAGCATGATGAAACCACCACTAAATGCCATAGCCACTCCTGTAAAAATCATCAATGAAGTTGTTACCGACTTAAACTGGAAGTACAGTATAAGAAAGATAATCAATAACACAAGGGGAACAATAATGCTTAAACGTTTTTCCGCACGAACTTGATTCTCATAGCTCCCGGAAAACTTGTAGTTGACCCCTGCAGGAACAATTAGGTCGCCACTATCAATTTTCTGTTGAATCATTGCCTGTGCTTCATTTACAACATCTACCTCTGCATACCCTTCCTTTTTATCAAAAAGCACATAGCCTACCAAAAAAGTATTCTCGCTTTTTATAGCTTGAGGTCCCCGAACATACTCTATGTCAACCACTTGCTTTAGTGGAATTTGTGCTCCTGTAGGTGTTGGGATCAAGATACTGCCAAGTGATTCCGGATCATCACGCAACTCTCTAGGATAACGAACCCTAATTGGGAAACGTTCACGTCCTTCTACAGTTGAAGATACTTTCATACCCCCTATTGCTGTTTCAATAGTCTGTTGTATATCATCAACATTCAATCCGTAACGCGAAGTTTGTTCACGGTTAATGTTCAAATGTATATATGGCTTTCCTACAATCCTTTCGGCAAAGGCAGCTTCTGCTTTCACTGATGGTACTTCTTTCAATATCCTTTCCAGATTTAGTCCAAATCCCTCGATGGTTCTTAGGTCTGGTCCAAAGACTTTGATACCCATGGGAGCCCTCATACCTGTTTGCAACATAACCAAACGAGTTTCTATTGGTTGCAGCTTTGGTGCAGAAGTAACACCTGGTATTTTTGAGACTGTAACAATTTCGTTCCATATGTCATCGGAAGATTTAATATGTTTGCGCCAATTTCTAAAATAGGCTCCGTTTTCGTCCGGCACCAGGTCATCCAATGAAATGTCCTTGGTCAACATTTGCTCATTACTAAAACTTCCTCCATTCTTCAAAATAAAATTATCATCTTTATCTTGTTTAAAACGTATGCGATGACCTTTTTCATTGAGAACATATTCTGGTTTATAATTGATAATATTTTCATACATAGAAACAGGCGCAGGGTCAAGTGCTGATTCTACACGGCCTAATTTACCAACACTAAGTTCTATCTCGGGAATATTAGAAATCAACATATCCAACTGTCCAACAACTTTCCTGTTGAACTCAACTCCTGAGTGAGGCATTGAGGTCGGCATAAGCAAGAAACTACCTTCATCCAACGAGGGCATGAATTCTTTACCAATTCCGGGAAATGTATGAGCCAGACCCGACCAAACAGTTGTTGTATGAATATTCCAACCCATTTTGCCGGCACCACTGGCAATGAATCCAAAAACATTTGAGAATCCTAACCAGATATTTATACCTAGTAATATCAAAAAAACCGGAATAAGCAGAAATTTGATTTTATTATTTAAACACCATAACAAAATCCTTTTGTACGAAAACTGCAATAGTGAAAAAGCTCCCAGAACAAAGCCAACCAGGAATGTCACAAATACAAAATTAAGAAATACACTTTTATCTGCTCCAAGAGGCAACCAATATTTTGCCAAAAGCCACACAACTCCAATAACCACTAGGACCAATTCTATGTTTCTTAGTATTGTTTTAGGGATAGCTCTTTTAAGTAGCTTTTTATCCTTTATTTTCAATTTGAAAATGGGGATACTTCCGAACAGAATCAACAAAATGCCAGCCCATACTATATTGTAGACAAGAGCTATAAAACCAACGCCAATAAGTATACTATTCACCCATAAATTTTGACGTGGATTTCTAATTTTATACCCAAAAAACCATTGAGCCAAGGTTGGTAAAAATACAAGAGAAACAACAAGTGCCGCAATCAAAGCAAAGGTTTTTGTAAATGCCAAGGGCCCGAACAACTTGCCTTCGGCTGCTTGCATTGTAAAAACTGGAATAAAACTTACTATTGTTGTCGAAACAGCTGTAAGGATAGCAGGAGCAACCTCTGCAGAACCATTGTAGATGGTGGTTGCCAATTTCCTTCCACGTGGAGCTTCATCTATGTGTTTGACAATATTCTCCGATAAAATAATACCTAAATCTACCATTGTACCAATAGCAATAGCAATACCGGAAAGAGCCACAATATTGGCATCTATACCAAAGTACCGCATTGCAATGAAAACCATTAGCACAGCAATAGGCAACAGGCTTGATATCAAGAAGGATGCTCTGAGGTTATAAATCATTACAATTATGACCAGAATTGTAATAAGAATTTGAAGCGACAAAGCCTCTTCCAGTGTGCCTAGTGTTTCATAAATCAACTCCGATCTGTCATAAAACGGTACAATTGTCAATTGGCTTTCTACTCCATTTGCCAAGGTTTTCTTTGGCAATCCAGGAGAAATCTCACTAATCCTATCTTTTACATTGTTAATTACCTCCAGTGGGTTAGCCCCATAGCGAGCCACCACAACACCGCCAACAACCTCTGCACCATCTTTGTCCAATGCCCCCCTTCGTGTTGCTGGGCCCAATGTAACCACGCCAATGTCTTTAATTCTAATGGGAGTATTATCTTGAACAGAAACCACAGCCTTCTCTATATCTTCCGTTGTTTTTACATAGCCCAGGCCCCTTACAAGATATTCAGCCTGATTTATCTCTATGGTCTTGGCCCCAACATCACGGTTAGATTTCTGGACTGCCTCCATAACCTTATGCAAAGGAATATTATAGGCCTTCAAAGCACTGGGATTCACATCTACCTGATACTCTTGTACATGCCCACCAATGGATGCAACTTCAGACACACCCTCGGTTGCATTAAGACCATACTTTACATAGAAATCCTGGACAGTACGTATTTCGTGCAAATCCCACCCACCAGTCGGGTTCCCATCTTTATCTCGCCCCTCCAGAGTGTACCAATAAACCTGCCCTAAAGCTGTGGCATCGGGGCCTAAAGAAGGCTGTACCCCATCTGGCAACAACCCCGAAGGAATAGAATTTAACTTTTCCAGTATTCGGGAACGAGACCAGTAAAATTCTATCTCTTCATCAAAAATGATGTATATACTGGAAAAACCAAATATAGATGAGCTCCGAATGGTTTTAACTCCGGGAACACCCAAAAGATAGGTTGTTAAGGGATAGGATATTTGATCTTCAATATCTTGAGGCGATCGTCCATTCCATTGAGTAAAAACTATCTGTTGGTTTTCGCCAATATCTGGTATTGCATCCACCGGAACAGGATCCGATGGCAAACCATCAACTTGCCAGCCAAAGGGTGCGGTAACAATACCCCATGCAACAAGTCCTGTTAAAACAAGGAATGTTACCAACTTGTTTCCTAAGAAATATTTTATGATTTTATTTAACATAACTATTTTAATTGGATAAACAAATATTATTAAATGTCACTTCATGTCACTGAATGACAGACTATTCAGTTCTATTGAATAGGGAACATGTTAATAAAACGAGCCTAACAGAGATATGTCTGCAATAGAGCTAGCTGGGGTTGAATTGCAGCCGGTGGGGAAGAATCATAAAAGGCAGTAGCTGCGGATTCTTCTTTACTATCCAAAAAAAAGTTCACGACAAAAAATAAAGGAAGGAATAAATCAATCTCTATGGTTTGAATAGTATTCTCATGAACAGGACTAACAAAATCGTCATCAACAGCAACAACAAACGTTTCGTTTTCACAGCATCCACCTGCTCCATCGCAACAACTTTTTGTCTCTTTATTGATTGACGTTGAAACTAATATCCCTTTGCATAAATGCATAGATATAGAAATCCCAGTAGTAGAAACTAAAAAGATAAGAGTCAAGAAAGTATATGATATATTCCTAATCATCATATTTGTCTTATCTAAACTAAACATTTTTTTACACTAAATGTTCATCATACCAGGGCCCACCTCTCACCTTTTTTCACATCTCATTCACCAGCAAACACTTCACCCACGCACCTCTGCACTTACCCCAGGCCCCACCTCTCATCTTTTTTCACATCTCCTTCACCAGCAAGCACTTCACCCACGCACCTCTGCACAAACCCCAGGCCCCACCTCTCACCAGGTCCCACGTAGGTAGCACCTCTCGCAGGTCCCACCTCTCATCTTTTTTCACATCTCCTTCACCAGCAAGTACTTCACCCACGCACCTCTGCACTAAACCCATCGCAAACAATTTGCAAGTGCAAACACCCGACACCAAACCACCACACAACCAGCAACATGTGAAAAAAGATGAGACCTGCCTCCTGTCCAGCCAGCGAGCCATGTGCAAACATCTCACACCAAACCACCACACAACCAACAACATGTGAAAAAAGATGAGACCTGCCTCCTGTCCTCCCGGATCTCCCCTTTCGTAACCTTGTATTTCGGTTCGAGTTGCTCGAAATTTTCGTCCGACATAAATCTCTCCGACAACAGCATCATTACCTATTTTTTGTGCCAATTTATGTTGCAAGAGCAGTCCCGCCCGCAAGAATATACGGCTTAATGCTCTCCATTTTTGCCACTTTTCGATTAGTTCCTCGTCGGGAATATTCTTTGCCGAAACGTTTGCATACGACCAAAAAGCGTTGGCTCGGAGCAACTGATCTGCCAACTCATTTTTAAGTTGCCGTTTGTAGTTCTGAACGTTGTTTTCTGCCTGCATTTTGAGAAGTTTTCCTTCGGGCAGATTGAAAAACGACTCCAGCTTCAGAGCCAGCGGCAACGACAATTCGCGTCGCCCGGCAACAATGTAGCTCAACAACTGACGCTGCACACCATTTGTCAACATATTTGTTCACAACAATACTTTTTTCTATGGCTCCAGGCACTTAAAGCCCTATCTGATTCAATTTGCTGAGGAATATCTGGAAATATTTCTCCTTGTACTGCTCTGTCAAGAAACTGCGTGCGACCCAATCGCTTACTCCCTCTGCTTGCTTGGAAAAATCTTTGTAGATATTATCCCGAACAATTTCTGCAAGACCTAAGCTCATGGCAAACTGATCAAAATCAGAGCGTTTTATTTTTCTCTTTCGGCCACCCAAGGACAAAGCCAACTCTTCTTTATCATCGGGGTAAATAAGGTTTACATTCAGCAGATCATAGGCTGGTGAAAACAAAACACCTTTATCGGTATGCATCAAAGAGAAGTTTTTCAGGTGCATATCATTATTCCCTGTTAGAAAGGAAAACAAAACCAATCTAAAATATTTTATCGCATCGAGGCCAGAGTTGGTAGCATATTTCTTGATAACTTTACCTGCTCGCTCATATGAGCTTTTATATTTCTGTTCCGTCAGCAATTCAGACAATTGACATAAATCTTCTACATGAATTTTCTTACCTTTTGCTCTGTCAAAGCGCTTGGTGACGTAAGCCAATTCTCCGGTAGTAGTTCGAATTATCGCATGTTGTGCAGTTTCAACTCTAAATAACTTTGCCAAGTGCATCGTCAAATCTTCCACTTCTGGCATATAGGCAAATTGATTTGATTGTGGTTTAAGAATATAATCCCCCCATAAACCAACTAAAGTCAACCGTTTATTCCCTTTATCACCATTCAGGCTTAATGATATTTTGGATTGCACACCCGTCAGAGCCAATCGTTTATTTACAGTGATTTGCGCAAGGTGATTTAATTTTTCCTGATCCAATTCCAGAATAGGAACTGTTTTAGTCCCAAAGAATTTCTTGGAACAAGCAGAGTGACATTCACCTGCTTCGACAGGCTGATAACAAAATAAACAATTAGTCATGATTTTCCTCCTCCATAGGATGTACCGAAACGGCACCAATCGTATCTCTGCATAAATTGATTAACAGTTCAAATCGGTCACGTGGATTTAGCTTCCAGTGTTTTTCGCCAATTTCCAATAACCAGCCTTCGGGGATCAAGCCGTCAAAAAAAGGAAAAAGCACCTTGCTGTGGTAAGGATCATCAGACAGTGGCAATGTCAGACTAATTGGATGACGATTTGACGATTTTAAATATTCTTTCTCATAATAAAAATAATATCCATTATCGCCTTCAACCAAAACGCCTGCAAATTGATCCTGAAAATATATTTTTGCTTTTCTTGCCATTACTCTCGGATTTTATCAATTACACCAACTTCCTTTCCGAACAATGCTAATACATCATTAACTTTGTCCAGGCGAAGTGTTTTCTTGCCTTGTTCCAAATCACGAACAAAGCGGAGTCCTACACCTGCATTTAACGCTAAATCTTCTTGGGTGAGTTTTAGTTCCTTGCGTTTTTGTTTTACAAATAATCGTATCGAATCCATTTCTATACCTTTTCTGGTATAAATATAATAACAAATTTAAATATAATACCATTTCGGGTATAAATATAAATCAATGCGGCTTAATCATACCCGTAAAGGTATATTTTTGTATATCTCCCGGCCTGGAAGCACCTCTCCCGGCCTCTGCAAAAAAAAGAGACCTGAAACAAGAAGTTGTCATCCTCTGCCAGGACAATCAGGTCCAAGCAAATACTCAGTCACCGCCCCCCAATCTGGAAACCGTTCCGATCCAAAAAGAATCAATTCCCCTTCAAAATCCCCAGCTCCGTTCTTTTCCCTGTCGTCCACCAGGTAATCCCCTTTATTCAAATTCTTGTGATGCGAGATTATCAACCGTTTATAAAAAACACTACCCTCATCTTCACCAAAATGCCTCTTTATCCACTCCAATTTGTCACACCATGCGCTAGCATTTTTCCAAGGAGCAGTCGATAGCACATACAGGTCAAACATTTGCGCAAGTCGCTTGACAGACGCCATTGCATTTGGCATCGGATCCATTAATGCAAAAATCCCAGGCACATCGTCCAAACGACCCTCATACTCTGCCCTGACCTCATCACTTAGCTTCTCAATGCCGGTCTTAAAATCAACCAGCACATTATCCATGTCAATGTAAACTCGTTTCTTCATATTATTCAATTAAATGGCTCAAACCGGAATGATCTCTTTATCCGGCACATATGGAGAAAACACATTTGCATCATCATCCCATCCCGGGTCACTGTCATAAATCAAACGTAGGGTTTTGTCGGGCAGAGTATCATCTACTGTAAATATAAGCGACACATTACCCCAGCAGTATTCTGACAAACAGATCTTATCATACGATTCAATCTCTTCTGGCCTGTTTGTAAAATCGTTTATCTTAACAACCCTGCTTGCCTCCCTGGGGTCAATTGAGGTTGTAAAATCGAACTGTGACAATGTATGTTTATTGGCCTGCAGAATATTAGGGTTGTAAATGTACTTAGCTTGAAAGTCTTGAATAAAACCCGGCAACAAACTGCTCCACTTTGTCCACATATCAAACTTATATGTCTTCTCAAAAATCATATCGTATAATTTTTAGTAACTATCGAACTCTTTACCTGTATTTTGAAGAGCTTCCCGCTCCTCTACTGATATTTTTTGGTTTCATATTGCTAAACATTTAACCACCTTCAATCATTCCCTTTTTTCAAGATTATCTCTAAAAATTTCCTCAATCTCTTCTTTTGAAAATACCATATTCTCTAAAAAAAAAGAAGCTATTACGTTTCGCTCATTTATAGGTAGATGGGTTAAATCCACACCCATCTGTTTATAATAATCAATACAGTTCATATTTAAATAATTCAATCACATTAGTTAATTGTTGGTTTTTACAAAACTAAACCAAGAAGTTGTCAACTTGTGTCAATCAATAAAAATCGACAAAAAAAACCACCCTGGTGGCACCAGGCCCCACCTCACCCAGGTACCACCTCTCACCTTTTTTCACATCTCCCTCACCAGCAAGCACTTCACCACCAAGACTCTGCACAAAACCCATCGCAAACAATTTGCAAGTGCAAACATCTCACACCAAAACACCACATAATCAGCAACATGTGAAAAAAGGTGAGACCTGCAGCCTGCCGCTTCTTGTTTTTGCCACACAATTACACTAAATTTACACACCGCTGTAAACGTTATACTTGCAGAGACAATGTAATACCCTAAACGACCTCATAAACGCCAGCATCATATTTGGCGAAAAATGGCTACAGGCAATGATAAAACGACTTTTCTTAAACGATGTTTTTATCTTAGTGTTGATTCTGCTGAACTCGACTATTCTTTTTATCAGCGGCTACTTTCCAAACGAAAACCAAAGATTACTCCTGATAATCGCCGACAACACTATCACAACACTCTTCATAATTGAACTGATTGTAAAATTCAAAGAATTTGGAGCCAAAAGATATTTCAAATCAAATTGGAACAAACTAGATTTTATTCTAATTATCCTGTCAATCCCCGCATTAATAGCATTTACACTAAGAATAAACGTATTAGACTTTAGTTTCCTACTTGTTTTCAGAGTTCTAAGGGTATTTAAATCCTTCCGGTTTTTCAAATTCATCCCTGACATCGTAAATTTGATGAAAGGAGTGCAGAGAGCCCTAAAAACCTCAATATTTATCTTCCTTGGATTTTTCATCTATATTTTCGTAATTGGAATCCTATCATACAACTTATTCCAAAACACGGGTTCAGAGTACTTTAGTTCACCAATGATTTCCCTCTACTCCACTTTCAAAATATTTACAATAGAAGGCTGGTTCGAAATCCCAGAACAAATAACATCAAACTACAGCCAACTAGCATCCTTTTTTACCTATACCTACTTCATATTCGTTGTCCTTACAGGCGGTATCTTTGGACTTTCACTAGTAAACTCAATATTCGTAGACTCCATGGTAAAAGACAACAACGATCAATTGGAAAAGAAAATTGACAAGCTCAACAAAAACATCACCGAAATATTATCAAAACTAAATAACGATGAAACTAGAAAAGATTCTTGACAACGTCAACTCGTTAGAAAAAAACTCCTTCATCAAGATTGTAGATACGCTAAAATCCAGCAATCCCAAAAACAGCAAGGAGATTGACAAAGTCCTGTCCAACAGCAATACCGAGCTGAAAAACGTCGACAGCATCAACATCGTAAAAGTATTCGAGCTTATAAAAGCAGAGTTTGCAGAGACCGTAAAGGCAGAGTTTGTCAATACAACATCGCAGCTGGATATCCTCATTGACATCATAATCAAAGATGGCAACTGCATCCTCAAACAAAACTGGCTGGCAAAGCTCTATGAAAAAGAGCTCGAAACCATAAAAAAAAGAACTCTGCAATTAAAAAACAATCTGGAATCCGAAAAGTCAGAGATTGAAGATAGCCGCAAACGCGACTACGAGATATACAAAGCATGCATCCAAACTGCGTTCACAAACGACCAAAAATGCAACAGGGACAAAAGAATCACCGATGACGAACTAACAATCCTTCTGACACTTGCAAAAAAACTGGAACTCTCACAAGAAGAGATAAAGTTAATTAACTACCTGATTATACCTCCAATCAAAATGGATATAGAAAGCGTCATAACATCCCTGAAAAACATAGGAGTCATTTTCTATTCCAAAAGGAACAATGTTGTATATGTCGCTGACGAAGTCGTTAAAATATTAAGAGCAATCCGGGAAAAAGAGATTGCAGACAAATATTATCGCAGGGTATTGAAAACATTCAAAGAGCCACAAATAAATATAATCTGCCGCAAGCACAATATTGACACCAAAGATCTTGACTACGAAACGAAAGTAAGGAAAATCATAAAAGAAGGAATCTCCTTTACCAGCCTTTTAAAAAACACAATCCACAAAGAAGGCACAAACCTAAACGAAAAGAAAAAAGCAATCAACGACTTATGGGAGAACAAACTAAAAATTAACACTACCCTAAGAGGCGTAACATTAGAAGAAAAAATTGACAACATAATCCTCTATTTCGACGAACTGGAAAAAGACGAAAAAGTAGGCATCTCGGTAGACGGTTTTGAAAAACTCCTAATTGACCTCAACGAGACTCTCCCAACATTCAAACCAACCATACTAAAGGAGTTTGAAATGGAAGAAGAGACAATACTAAACAGCATCAACCTTTTAGACTTCAATATCAAACCAAGGGACATCCTTGATATTCTCTCTGCAGAGGAATTAAAAACATTCATCGTCGGGAAAAAAATCAAATCAAAAGGAGACCTTGTCCAAAATATTCTGGACGCATATAAAGATGCAGAGAATCTACTGATTGAAAATTTCATCAACATCGGGTTCCGGAATTTGTCGGCACTAAAAGAAAATGGCATAAATATCAAAGAAAGCGACCTCGGAATAAAGTTTGAAGAAATTACAAAATCCATTTTCGAAAAGCTTGGTTTTCTCGTAGATGAGAAACTTAAAAAGCAGTTGAACACAGCCAAAGATAAAATGGATATTATACTAAATTTAGGGAACAATGAGGTCATAATCGTTGAATGTAAAACAGTAAAAGAAAGCGGTTACAACAAATTCAGCACTGTCTCCCGCCAAATCAAATCATACGTAGAACAAGCCAAGAAAAATGGTTTTACCGTCGTTAAGTCGCTACTTGTTGCCCCCGATTTTAGTGACGATTTCGTGAACGAATGCGATTTGGAGTTTGAAATAAACCTGTCACTCATTACAGCCAGTTCCCTGGTAAACATCCTGGAAGGCTTCAAAACCTCCAAACACAAACAATTCCCCTACCAACTACTCCTAAAAGATGTTCTCATAAAAGAAGAACGGATTCTAAAAGCAATAAGCAAATAAAGCCCCAACAAAAACAACAAAACCCCACACACAATGGAAAGCGAGATAATCACACTACTCCGGACAGACGACATGGTCGTTGCAGAGGACATCCAGCGGCTTTTGGAAGAGTCGCACATCTATACCCTGCTTCTCTCCGACAACCCCGCGGCATCCGCCTTTAGCGCCTACTCCGGCATCCGCCCAATGGAAAGCATCACCATCCAAATCAACAAAGCCGATCACCCACAAGCCATAGAAATACTAAAAGGCGGTCCGTATGCAGAGTTGCTTGGGGATTCATATCAATATTGATTCTATTTAAGATATCCCAGGATTCATTCTCTCTTTTATGGAGAGAACACACAAAAACACTACACAACTTGCTGAGCGCGGCGTAATACATGCAAAAACAGAGGGGACTATTATAAATCCTGTAGTAATGCATCCAATTAATCTTGAAGAAATGGTCAATAATGATTTAATGCTTTTTGGCCTTGATTTTTCTGATCCGGACAAGAACGCAAACGATCAATAAAGGACTCCTGTACTAAAACGGGGATTTCGACAATATTTTTAAATCTATGTTTTGTTTCTATTCTTCTTAAAATTCTCTGCCTGAGTAAAAATATCTTGGTACACTTCGTCACGCTCTACCGGAGGATAGCCGTGTTCATCGAGAAGAATGATTAATCCTACTTTAAGAGCTGATTTTATATCGTCTCGTTTGTTCCAATCCGGGAAACGGGCTTGTTCATCGACCAGTTCTTTAACTGCTCTGGCCAATTCAATCATTTTATCTTCGGGATAGGAGAAGTCATATTTTACGCATAATTGACTCAGGATGTCAAAAAATGCTTTTTCCTCGAAGTTGATGCCGAACTCATCTCCGGCAAAGAACTCTTTATGGACTTCCCAAATAAGGTTAGTCAATTGTTCGGCCATTTCTTCATAAACCTCGCTCCGTAAAACATCGTTTTCGTCTCGTTGATTGTAGCGTTCTACCAAAACCTGCATCTTATGTGAAAAGTCAACGCCTCGAACCATGTTCACTTTTTTCATTTCGCCAATGGCTTTGGCTAAAAGCTTTTGAAGCAGTTTAATTTTGGTATTTGGGAGCTTTATTTTATTGATTTTATCTATGTAGTCTTCATCAAAAATATCCTGATGGCTTTCCTTTTCTTCTCCCATTTTAAAGATTTCTTCCACACCATCACTTGCCAAGGCATCCTTTATCATCTCCCGCACACGGGCATTCATCTGTGCTGTATCGGGGGCATCGCCTTTGGTGAGTTTAAAGACAATAGAGCGGATGGCCAAATAATAGTGGGTATAATCCCGTTCATTTTGCGTTAGTTTTTCACTTCCTGCACAAATATCGTAGGCTGCTTTAAGACGTTTTACCAAACCCATGAACCGGGCTTCTTTATCTTTGGTTTGCATTACAAATTCAGCCCCTTCATTCAAGGCATTCAACTGTTGCAGCGGAGTACCGTCAAAGTATTTGGAGTTATCGAATTTGTGAAACAATTTTGTCAATAAGTCTAAGTGATTCCGAACGATAATCAGCGATTCGCCTATATCTTCAAAGTTGTCTTCATCACCCTTATTGTATTTGGCAAGGGCTAGGTTCATTTGCTTTTTGATACCAATGTAATCAACTACCAGACCTTTGTTTTTGCCTTCAAATTTCCTGTTTACACGGGAAATCGTCTGGATTAGGTTGTGCTGTTGAATCGGTTTGTCAATGTAAATGGTATCAAGGAATGGCACATCAAACCCGGTAAGCCACATATCGACCACGATTGCTATTTTGAAATTCGATTTGGCATTTTTAAACTGGCGGTCGAGTTCTTTGCGGTACTCTTTGGTGCCTAAAAGGTTGTATAGGGTTTCGTCATCATCTTTGCCACGGGTCATAATCATTTTTATGCGTTCCATCGGCTTGATTTCCTTTTGGTCTTTCTCCGAAAGTTCAACACCTTCTTCTGCCACCAGAACCTCATTCCATTCAGGACGCAAGGCAATGACGTTTTTATAAAACTCATAGGCAATTTCACGACTGCTGCATACGAACAAGGCCTTTCCTTTGATGGATGCACCTTCGGAAATGCGATTTTCGTAATGATGAACGAAATCCTCGGCCAAAGCTTTTAACCGTTTCGGGTCGCCAATAATTGCATTCATATTGGCAACGGCCTTTTTGCTTTCTTCTATCTGGTATTCGTTTGCACCCAGCACAGCTGCTTCTTCGTAATACTGTTCTATTTTTTCGAGTTCGCTGTTGTTCAGGGCAACTTTGGCGGCACGGCCTTCATACACAATGCGAACGGTAATTTCATCTTTTACCGATTCGGTCATGGTGTATGCATCCACCACCTTACCAAACACATCGAGCGTGGCATCAATGGGCGTACCGGTAAAGCCTACATAGGTGGCATTGGGTAATGAATCGTGCAGATACTTGGCAAAGCCAAAGGTTTTGGTTACTCCGTTTTCAGTAACCCTGACTTTCTGGTCGAGGTTTACCTGACTGCGGTGCGCTTCGTCCGAAATACAAATCACATTGGTACGGTCGGTGAGCAGTTGTGTGTCTTCGGTAAATTTATGAATGGTGGTTAAAAATACACCACCACTCTGGCGGCCTTGGACCAGTTCACGCAGATGCGCACGGCTTTCCACACTGATGATGTTATTGTCGCCAACGTATTTTTTAGCTTCTCCAAAGGTGTCCGATAGCTGGTCATCCAAATCGGTTCGGTCGGTAATCAGCACAATGGTGGGACTTTCAAAATGTTTGCTTTTCATGAGCAAACGGGTCAGATACAACATGGTGTAGCTTTTGCCACACCCCGTTGCACCGAAATAGGTTCCTCCCTTACCGTCACCTTGTGGCCGTTGAGCCAGTTTAATGTTGTCATATAAACGATTAGCTGCGTAATATTGGGGATAGCGGCAAACAATTTTCACATCTTTTTTCGATGTGTCGGGCATGAAAATAAAGTTCCGGATAATGTCTCTTAAACGGTTTTTATTCAACATGCCTTGTACCAAGGTGTACATGCTGTCGATGCCATCCACATCTTTGGCCAACCCGGCAATTCTGCGCCAAGCATAATAAAACTCGTAAGGTGCAAAAAAAGAACCGGCTTTGTTATTTACCCCATCGCTTATGACACAGAAAGCATTGTATTTAAACAGTTCGGGAATATCCCTGCGGTAGCGCTTGGTTAATTGCTCAAAGGCGTTAAAAACAGTAGCATCCTCACGAATGGCCGATTTAAACTCAAACACCACCAACGGCAAACCATTGATATAAATAATGCCATCGGGAATACGCTTTTGTGTTCCGGTAATCTCCAGTTGGTTGACAAACTTATAGATGTTGTAATCCTTGGGATATTTCTCCTGTGGGTCGGCAACTATACTATCCAGATTTTCACTTGCCAATTGGGCTTCCAAACCATTGTAATCAATCAGTTCAATATGAATGTCTTTTTTACTGTGGTCTTCACGTTTTAAAATAAACCCATCTCTCAACCAGCGCATAATGGTTTTATTGGTGTCGTAAAGATCACTGGCCGGAAGTGTTTTTAATTGAAGAAGAATAGATTTCGCTTCGTTCTGGGTGAGTTGCTGATTATGATACTTAGATAAAAGGAATTCAATAAAATCATCCTCAATGATTACACTCTCTTCCGAACGCAAAATGGTTTCTCCCAACTGGTGAGAATAACCTTCGTTCTCCAGCAACTTAATATATGCGTGTTCTAATTTTTCTTCGGTGAATTTCATGATAATAATAATTTCCTTAGTCTTTTACTCTTAGTTTAAGAGATTGGTCATCATCAATTTTTAATATTGTCAAAACAATAATTCTTAATAGAACATAGTAAAGTTCTATCAACTCATTTTCTGAATCAGGATTTGTTCCATGCATAAAGCTATTTCGTAAGTCTAAGCCATTTGTAAATTCCTTTTTATTCAGATAATAATTGAAATAACTCTGTTCTAATCTATTAAAGAGTGTATCCTCGAAATACATTATGTCATCATCAACCATTTGGTCAATAATAACTCTGCATTCCTCTGAATAGTGCCAATAGGTTATGACTTCTTCTTTATATAGTTGTTTTAATACAAATAATTGATTTTCATCTTTTATTTTTAAATAGCCATTATGGTCAACGTATAAGTATCCAAGCTCAAACAAATGATGTAATCTGTCACATTGGTAAGATTCAAAATTACCATAAAGTACATCCTCATTTATTATTAAATCATATAAACAGTGGTAATTACTTTTTTTGAAAGGTTCTACATAACTTAACCCTGATTGGTCTGAGAATAAAAAGTGAATTGGAAGAGTTAACTTACCTTCATTCAGATAGCAATATTTTCTTGCAACAAAACTAGGAATCTGACTTAGGTTATAGGCAGTAGAACTCATGCAGAGTAGTTCATTGTCAATTTCTCCTTCCTCCTTATATAATTTGTACTGTCTAAGTAATGCATCAAATTCAGCTAAAAGCGTTCTTATCCTTTCAAAATAACTTATACCATTAGACGGTAAATTGAATCGAAATCCTTTTAATCCAAATAGATTATCAAGGTGGTCAACAACATAATATTGAATGCATTTCTCTATGTTATCCTTTTGATTTTGATGCAAAATCTTATCAAATAGAAATATTTGTGCTAGTGACAAAGTTTCTTTTCTACTAAAAATTGGTCCAACCGGGTATTCGTTTTTGGATTTCATGAAGATTTTCTCCATTGTGCCAAATTCAGAATCCTTACTCACCATTGAAATACATCTCTGTTTATCCAGATAAAAAAACAAATTAATAAAGTGACCCAAATATGAAATTGGCATATCACTTTTTAAAAGATACTTTATCCCATATGTATAAATATCGGTGTTGCCATTTTTCGAGGCACTAAATGGTTCTAATTGGTCTTCACTAAATGCAACTTGGATACCAAACAATGTACCGCCATTTCTATCAAGAATTTCCTGATTTAATTTTTCTTCTAGCCTTTTTGCTTTTAAGCGTGTTTTATCAGAAATTTCAAGATTATCGGATTTTTTTATATTTAAAGCTAAGCGAACAAAGTTTAAGTTTGCTTCCTTTTTATCTAAATACCGAATGATTATATCTTCTCTATCTTTGATATTTAAACATTTGGGAAAGAATAAGTCATTTCTTTCTCTATCGTGTTTTTCCACAAATTGTGATAATAAAAGCTCTGCTGACTTTTCATAATTTAACAGATAATCCCGTATTTCAGAACCATAATACGCTACAAGCTTTTCTTGATGAAGTATTGCCCTGATGTTACAGTTTTCAGAAGTTAAAAGATTTGCAAATGAAATTTTATCAATATGCTTATGAATGGAAAGATTTGAGGTTATTTGCCAAAACGAATCTTGTAAAGTCCAACATTCTAACTGACTAAACAACCCATTAATGTTACTACTATTAATTTTATTCCAGTATTGTACAATGGTAGACCAAATAACCTTTACTTTTTCTTTGATTCGGTTTATTTCAACTTCTGTCCATTTTTTAAGAAAAAGTTCATTGTCGATATAAAGCTTTACTTGGTATAATTCAATTATATCATTAATGTCATATTTATTTTCGGCGGAAAAAGTATTTAATATCTTGTCAGCTAGCTCCAAATTACTGAAGCAAGCGCCATCATATTTTGAATAGAAATATACTCTATCTGATTTCATAAATTATAATTGTTTATTGGAGTACTATTTCCTTCATTAATTATGGAATGTTAATTGTTTAAAAAGGTAAATCATCATTAGCATCTGCACTCAAATCTTGTTTCTCTTCAGAATTATCATAATTGGCTTTTGTTGAAGCATTCTTCTCCTGCCAATCATTTGCGATTCCTTCCCAATCAATATTTCTGTCAATAATATTGCCTGTCCATACATCCCAAAAATCCGGGTCATCTGATTGAGGGCGATAGTCTTTTTTCAAGTCTCGAATTTTCACCAAAATTGGTAATTCGGATGCCCAACCCAATAAAATAGCTTTTTGAGACGGTAATGAGGGTAATTCTCTTAATAGTCCCCTAAAGTTATCAGGTAATAATCTGCCAACTAACTCTTGGTCTCTATCATTGCTAATGCGATGCAAAATAAAGCTATTGCATTGTGATAGTACAGTAGGGGATAATTCTGAAGGACGTTGAGAAGATAATACTAATCCTAAACCAAACTTTCGTCCTTCACGAGCAATCTTCTCAAATACTTTGGTACATATTGCTGATGAAAGACCATCATTTGCTTCATTATAACGAGTAATAAAGGAATGAGCTTCCTCCATTACTAGTACAGTAGGTAATGATTTGCTATTCAGCTTTCTATATCTTTGTAATGCTTCAAAAATGACTCTGGCTATGACTGATGTTACAATATGAGTGATTTCTGAAGGCACAAGAGATAAGTCTATGATAGTAATCGAAGATTGTTCACTTTTACCAATATAACTTTCAAGCCATTTATCAAGTTGAATATTTATTTTATCACCAATTACAGAATCCATACGAGAATCTGCCAGCATAGTGCGAATTCTTGCTATTAAAAATTCAAGATATTGTTCATTTCCTGTTTCTTGTGCTAGTGCTTCTAAATAATTTATGAAAACATCACCTTTGAAAGGAATTGGAGTGTCTTCATTTTTTGGAAACAATTCATATTCATTTCCTCCAAATGATTCAAAAGCCAACCTTATCCTTTTTATTAAATCATGAATTTCTTGTTGAGTAAATATTGGATAGTTATACCTATCTTGGGCATAAGCAATTTTGTGATTTGTAATACTGGTAGAAAAACTGGCAATTAATTCAGGTAGATTTCTATCATCTATATTAAAAGCTTCCAAAGATATTTTCCATCTTTCAAGTTTTTCAATGAAGTTTTTATTTGTAGGGAATTGGCCGTTATAAGGTTCTCCTTTGTTTTCACTGGAGATGATTGCTTGTAGAACAATTCCAATAAACTTCTTGGCTTGAATATCAATGTCATTGTTAAATTCTAACTCTTCGTTTCTCATTGCCCTTAATGCACGTTTAAGAAGAGGCAATTGAGCTTTTGAGCTAGCTTGTGTAAATGCACTCCACTCTGCACTATTCCATAGCCAAAGTGGAACTTCTAATGGATTTTGTTCTGCACCAACCTTGAAAATTTTTGCTTTATCTCCAAAAGCTTGTGAATATTCACCGTTTGGGTCAAGAATAATAAAACGGGAATTAATATTTTCAGTGCTTTTGTTTTTCTCAGCTTCTTCTAAAGACCAGTGAATCAAACCGGAAACAGTACAGGATTTACCACTTCCAGTGTTCCCTAAGACAGCTAGATGACGACCGAACAATCTATCCGGGTCTATTTTAACTTCTGCATTCGCAGCTAATGGACTGTTGCCAATATATACTCTACGATTTGAACCTGATTCTACAATTGCTTTCAACTGTAAATCAGTAGGAATTAAAACTGGTGAGCCAATACTTGGAAATGAATGAACTCCTCTTTGGAACTTTAATTTATCTTTTTCAACAACCTGCAAAACACCTAGTGGAGCAACTTTCATTTTGCGCAAAGGGAAAGGAAGGTCTATTAATCCATAATCCTGATACCCCTTTCGTTTAGGAAACGAAGACCGTTCAACAGCTATCCATTCAACCTGAGATACAATAAACCCCATTTCGTTAGGAATTATTACATAGCTGTTAATTCGAGGAAACTCACGAGGAATACCAGCGTTTGCAGCGATACCATCAGGTGCTTCTATATCCAGCAAGACCTTTATTTCATCAGGGGCTATGTATTCAACAACACCTATTCTTAGGTCAGCTTGATTTTCAATTGGCGTTCTGCTCATCTTCTGTTGTTTTTTTGTCATTGGTTGACACAGTTCCTCTTGCTCTTAGTAAATCGGCCATTTTATATGTAGTTCTATCAATAGC
>Ga0334883_1002204_pt1 | contig 24915 bp, 20 predicted proteins | sample GraSluR1_MG_6_FD_207230 | JGI IMG/M metagenome (GOLD analysis project Ga0334883, IMG submission 207230) | Sludge microbial communities from methane-producing bioreactor in Wageningen University, Netherlands - Granular Sludge_09_05-R1 | ecosystem: Engineered > Bioreactor > Anaerobic >...
TGCATGCAGGGCCTGCCAACCCATTCTTCTTTACTTAAGCATTGGTTGGCGGCAGAACCATGAAAAACAGAATAGAGAGATTAGTTGTTCTCGTATTGCTGTGCGCGGCGCCTTTGAGTACGGCAGCACCTTTTCTTGACACTTTTGATACCGACACAAGCGCCAACTACATCGGAACGCGGACGTACGGCAGCGGCGCTGTTGGTTTCAATGTTTCCGGCGGCACATTGAATGTCACCACGGGCAGCAGCACGACCTACAGCGTGTTCCACAAGACAGCCAAGCTTGAGGTCGGCGAGGCGGCCAGTGTTGTTTCAGTAGCAAGCAACCCGCACGAATTGTATTTGACCGTGTCAACGATCTCAAGGAGTCCGAATACGGGAACTGAAAACGGAATTCGCTTCCACGTTGTTTCGCCGTCGAATATTAGGGCGCGAGTTTATAGAAACGGCGCTGAAACTTCTACAAACTACGGCGTTTATCCCACCGGCATAGACCTCGCCCTGCACATCTTCCGTGTTACGGAGACAATTTACAGCGTCGGCTATCATGATGGGTTCAACCTTGTGATCCTCGACGATTCTATTGAAATCCCGCAAACGGTCGGCGTGGCGGGTCTTTACGTGGGCGTCGAGGTATACGGCGGCACGAGAAGCTTCGACAATCTGCGAGTTGACGCGGGCCCGGTGTCGGCGACAATGGAGAAGCAACCGTACTTGATCTACCCCGGCCGTCCAACTGAAATGCAGATACTCTGGCAGTTGAGCGGAAGCCGCACATGCATCCTCGAATGGGGCAGAGATGCCGGGTTCGCCGACGGGCAGGTCATAACGACCGAGTACGGCACAGACCATCAGCATAGTCATAAGTTGACAGGACTGCAGCCGGGCTTCACATATTGGTATCGAGTGACGGTCGGCGCCGATGAATTCGAAGGTTCATTCCGTGCGGCCCCTCAGGACTTCGCCAGGAATGTAACGTTTTTTGTCTACGGCGGAACCCTGACAAACGCCGACGCGCACGAGAGAGTCTGTGAGGCCATTATTTCACAGTATACCGCTGATTCGCGCAGCCGAACGTTTCTGCTGCACGTGGGCGATTGGGTGAATCATGGCATGGATGAAGCCGATTGGAGCAATCAGTATTTTTCCAAAGAACATCCAGGTATCGGGCATTTGATAGCTTCGCTGCCTGTAATGGGCTGCATAGGCCGACACGAAACGTTGGGCGCCGGGCCCGATCTGCTGTTTCCAAAATATTGGCCCTACCCCTGGGCTGATGAAAACGACGGGCTGTATTATTCATTCGACTATGGTCCGGTTCACGTTGCCGTGCTGGATCAGTACACACACCAAACGCCTTATGGCTTCGGATCAGCGCAGATCGAGTGGCTGGAGAACGATTTGGCGGCGGCAGACAAAGACTGGAAAATTCTTATCGTCAACGCCGGCGGCTGGTCGGCCGGCCGCGACCCGACGAACAACTGGAGCACTGAGAACAAAGCCCAGGTCCAGCAATTGATCCAGCCGCTATGCCAAACATACGATGTGGATGTGGTCCTCGCCGGTCAATACGGTTATTATGCCAGATGTCTCGTCGATGGTGTGCACCATATTACTACCGGAGCAGGAGGCGCCCCTTTCCACTATCCGGGAGAAAGCTCGCAGGATGCCCCGTATCTGGTCACGGGTCCGATTCAGCAATACGAATTCTGCAAAATCGAAGTGCAAGGCAACAGGCTCTTTTTCGAAGCCATGCAGGCCGATGGAGGTGTAATTGATTCTTTTGTCGTTCAACGCGGACTTCCCGGCGACGCCAATCAGGACGGTTTCGTCAATTTGTTGGATCTCTCGGATTGTGCCTCGGCATGGTATGGCTTCGACTGGTCGGCTGATTTCGATGCGTCCAATCGTGTCGATGAGCAGGATTTGAGAATCCTTGCCGCCAACTACCTTGCACGTCCACAGGAACAGGATGCCGCTTTGATCGACATCACCGAGTTTATGGCGGACAACCAGGGAATCTTGTTGGACGAAGATGCAGACGCATCGGATTGGATCGAGGTATTCAACGGAGAAAATTGCCCGGTGAATCTTTTCAACTGGTACCTTACAAACGATCCGGAAGATCTGACCAAGTGGCGGTTCCCGTCCGTTGAGGTGCCGGCGAATGAATTCCTTGTGATTTTCGCCAGCGGCAAGGATCGCCGTACGGTGGGTGGACAACTGCATACAAACTTTACCTTGCCTGTAAGCAACGGCTACCTGGCACTGGTGAAGCCCGACGGCCAGACGATTGTCCGCCAATACCGCGACGGCACTTATCCCCAGCAAGAGACCAACGTTTCCTTCGGGCTTTGGATGGAAGACTGACGAGCAATGCATGTGTATTAAGCGGCGGCCTCCGAGCCAAGCCGCGCCGACTCAACAGAAAACGGGAGTATTGTTGTGAATAGAAGAGAGTTTCTTGGCACAAGTGTTGGATTTGCGGGGGCGGCCTTGCTGCCGGGTTACGTGAAAGCCAGGCGGGTTCTTCCGCTTCCGCCGGACTTCATGCCTGATCCGACCCCCGGCCGAATAAACAATCTGAAGCAGACGGTCCGTTTCGGACTCCTGACGGATCTGCACTACGCGGACATACCGGCCTCTGGCACACGCATTTACCGCGACAGCTACCAAAAGGCCATAGATTGTATTACCGTCTCCAACGAGCTAAAAGTCGATTTCGTCATTGAAACAGGCGATTTCAAGGACCAGGGCTCGGACGCGGCCGCCACGCTGTCATACCTGCAGACGATAGAAGCCGAGATTCAGAAATTCGATGGGCCGACCTACCATGTCCTGGGCAATCATGATGCGGATAATATTTCCAAGACCCAGTTCCTGGCCAAGGTCAGGAACACGGACATACCTCCTGACAAGAAGTTCTATTCTTTTGACAAAAATGGCGTGCACTTCGTCGTGCTTGATGCAAATTATCGAAGTGACGGTGCCGACTATGATAGCGGCAACTTCGACTGGACGGACGCTAATATTCCAAAAAACCAGCTTGACTGGATCGCCGCTGATCTGGCCTCGGCAAAAGGTCCTGCGATTGTATTCGTACATCAGTTGCTGGACGGCATAGGGTCGCCTTATGTCAAGAATGCCGCCGCCGTTCGCACTGTGCTTGAGAACTCAGGCAAAGTCGCGGCCGTCTTTCAGGGACATCACCATGCCGGCAGCTATAAACTAATCAACGGGATTCACTACTACACTCTAAAGGCAATGGTCGAAAGGGCGTATCCAGCTAACAACGCTTTCGCCATCGTGGAAATTGTACCCGGCAGAAAGATCATAGTGGACGGCTATATCAACGTGGACGACCATGAATTCATCCTGTAACAAAGGCTGACGCGGTACGACAAGAGCACGCGCTACTCATAATGCTGGTGTACGCCACTTGGATACGGATATACCGTAGTCCTCCAAGGTGTGCCTGTCAAGCGCAAGTGCGACCATCGTGGCCAGCTGTCCCTGTCACACGCCCGTGGGACCGCCTTGTAGCGGCTGAGTTGCCCATAAACGCTCTTGGACAAGAAGGCACATGGGGAGGCTGAAGCGAAGTGGCCCACATGTGCCGCGTAGAGTTACATCGTTCGAGCAGGTGCAAGTCCTGTCCCGTGACATTAGCAGAGCAGTAGATGGGAAACAAATGAAGCCAAAACCAGTCCGCTGCGGATGGGGCTGAAGAGTACCAAATCTGAAGAATCTCTGTCACCAAAATGTCTCCACGGTCGCTGAGTTTCGTTAGATTTGCCAGGAGGGCACCCCTATTTTTGTAGAGGGACACGATGTGTCCGTGATGCAGCAAAGGGTAGTGAGTCGTCTCGACACAGATTAACTGGCGAGTTGTGAAGGGCGGAGAATTTGCTTGCAAAATGGGTGTCGCAGGCTATACCTATACTGATTAAATCGACCTCCCGAAGTGGTCCGCCACTGGAGCGTTCCATCGCACTTTGGGGGGTTTTGAAGGAAGCTCCATAGAAAGAGCGAACCGTTTGTTCGGTTCGCGGTGGTTTACGGTACGGGCAGCAGTCGAGCAGGTTTCACGGAGGACTGGAACGGAATGGGCCGCCACAAGAAGAAAAGGAGAAAGGCGGGAGGGATCGAGGTCCTTGAGGAATGCCCGAGGGCAAGGGGCCCGTCTGTAGTGCCGCTACGACCGTCCGGCTCATCGCAGTCGCCGAGTCGGACAGCCTCTGTCGTCGCTCGGATTCGGGACGTCCGCCTCGCCATAGAGAAGCAGAGCAGCAAATCGGCACTGGAGAAAGCCAAGCAGCTTCACAAGGAGCTGGGGCACAAGGAATCCAAAGAGCTGCTGATCGATGCCTATGTTGCACGCATCGAGGCGATGTTGGCCAAGGATCTCATGACCGAGGCCAAAGCCCTTGCGGACCTGGTCGCATCGCGATTCCCTGAGGCGGCGGATCGGCTCGCCCACCTGCGACGTAATCTGGCGGCCCGCCTCGGTGATGTGGCAGCAGTGATAGAACCACTGACCCACCCGGAGTTGTCTTCGCAGAGCCGCGAGGAGGCCGAACAGGCTATTCGGCATGGACTCGTCGACTTGCAGGCCCTGGCAACGTCTGCGGCCCTACCGGAAGACCACCCGTTGCGACGAGCGGCTGCGGCCCTTGATCGCGCATTTGCGGCCGTAACGACCGGGGACGTCGACGACGCCGTGATCAGTTTGCCTGAGGTATCCCATCGAAACCCCCTGGCCAACTGGAAATCCCTGATCCGAGCTATCGCCCACCTCTATCGAGGTCAAGATGAGGAATGTCGCCGATTCCTGGCAGCGATCGACAACAACAGCGCCCCGGCGCGTATTGCCGACTCAGTCAGAGCGATAATAGATGAATCGGCGGATGGACAGTTGACGCAGGCCGGACGAAACCTCGTGCAGAGGATCCTGGGACCACGTGCTGAATTGCGAAATGCTTTGCGGGCGCTGGACGCGGCGTTTGCCCGACCAGATTACAGAGAGTTATACCGCCAGGTGCGCAAAACGGTGCTCATCTGCCAACGCGCCTGCCCACAGATGCTCAAACCCCTCAGACAGCATATTTTCATCAAGGCGCACATGGTCGGTTGCCAGGTGGAAGCGATCAGCGACGCCCTTGGCGGCCAGACGGTCCACGACGCCTGCTTCTGGCGGCTCTTCGCCCGCACAGTCGAAGGCGTCGGCGACTATTCATATGCCTGTGTCCTGTGGGACCGTTTCCGCAACGCAGCGATTATAGAAGGACTGTTCACCGCCGACGGACAGGAGAGCGCATTTCTGTACCTTCACATGGCGCAGCTTGTGAGGCAGATTCCGCCGCAGCACCTGCCCGACGTCCAGGAAGATTATCGCAACGATCTCGGCGACTGGGATGACTTCTATCACGAGGAGGAGCCACCACTGCGTTCGAGAAGGCTGCCCTCTTCCCGCAAAGAGCCGGACATGTACTTCCTCTACCCGGAACAACTCTATGAGCGGGCCGCAGCCCTGAGGTCGGACGCCGGAATCTACAAGGAATGGCTCGATTACGCCAGCGCGGCGGACGGGTGTGACGTGAAACCGGACGAGGTCGCACAGAAGTGGGCTGCGGCGTTTCCCCAGGATCCAAGGCCATTGCTCCACTTGGTCGAAGCCGCCGAGCAACGCAACGCATTCGACAAGGCGCTGAAGTACATTCAGCAGGCCGAGAAACTGGGCGGGATCAATCCCAAGGTCCGGCGCGCAAGGTTCCGCCTGCTGGTCGCCAAGGTCGTTCGGCATCTCAAACAGGCCAAGGCCCATCTGGCCGCGAAGGACTTCGGCCAGATCGAGCAGTTGCCCCAAGCCAGCGAGAAAGATCGCCCCGCCTTCGTCGCGTCGCTGCAATGGATCAACGCCATGCTGCAGGACGACCGGGCCGAAGCGGAACGTCTACACAGTCAGATTCGGGACAACCTGGGCGGCCCGGTGGCGGCGGCCATTCTGCTGTTGAGCACCGCTGGCGAGTGTCGGTACGTTTCGGCCGAAACAAACCGGCTCCAGATGTGGCTCACGGCGTACAAAGAAAAGGACATCATCGATGCCATAGTTCGCACCTGCCCCATCGCTATTGACGTTGATGTCGAGATCATCCTGCCCGCGAGGTGGGCGTCATTGCTCGCCAGATGGTTGAAACGCTCGGATTGCGGCCTCGACGCAAACGGCCTGATGACGATGGCGGAAGCCGCACTGACCACTGGCTGGAAGGAGGCCGCGTACTATTGCAGCGGCTACGGCCTGAAACGCGCTGGTCCAGAGCAAGCCCGATTCATGTTCCTGCGAGGCCGAAGCCTGCCCTACTCCCTGTACGAACGAAGGCGCGAGTGCTTTGCCGCCGCTGCGGAACTGGCCAAGCGGCTGCGGGATACCGACCTCGTGGCCGAGATCGCCGATACCACCCGCCGTGAAGTCGGTCCCTGGGGATGGTCGAAAACGTTCGCGCCGGATTTGACGGATTTGAATGACCTCGGCACAGATGACGACACCGTCAGGCGAGTCACTGAGTTCGAGCGCGGGACCCAAAAGTACCCTAAGGAGTCCCGTCTGCCGTTCTTCGCAGCAGGCCAGGCCCGCCCAGGCAAGCCATGCCAGTGCCCGGACTGCCGGAGGGCCCGCGGAGAGACCGGTGGATACGGAACCTCGCGAAGGGGCGGGTCGCGGCGCAAGGCGCGTCCGGCCCCCTCGGAAGAGTATCTCTTCGAAGGCCTGTTCGACGCGGAGCCTGAAGAGGAATATGAGGAGTATGATGAAACTATGGCCGCAGCGCAGGCGATACCGCCGGATTTAGCGCCTCTGTTGGCCGTGATAATGCGCCTCACCGGAGGCAGGTTGCCTGCCAGTAAAGAGGAAATCGAAAAGTTTGCTCGCCGGAACCCCGAACTTGCGATGAAACTGAACGAGGTCTTGGGGCGCATGCCGCAGGCGGGCCTGGACCCCTTTGACGAGTTCGAGCCGGATGACGATAACCCGTGGGACCTCGCTGGCGATTCGCCGCGCCCACCCCGCGGCCCGCGCAGAAGAAGAAAAAGAAAGCGAAAACAGTGACTATCAACCGAACAGAAAATGAGCAAAGCCCCTGGTCGATCCTCGGCGTGTCGCTGGAGGCGGATGATGAGAAGATCCGGGACGCCTATTTGAGCAGGGTCAAGGAGCATCCGCCCGACCGGTCGCCAACCGAGTTCGAGAAGATCCGGGACGCCTACGACCAGTTGAAGGACCCCTATCGGCGGGCCAGGCATCTGATTCTGGCAGCGACGCCGGACAAGCCCCTGGAATCGCTACTGGACGATGAGCCCCGTTCGCGGCGTTTCGTTGGTCCCGAACCGTGGCTAACGGCCATGAGATCTGAGCGCAAGGAGATGCAGAAGTGATGGATGCAATAACCCAGGACAACCCGTTTCCTCGGCAAGAGCAGCCGGCGAAGCCTACCCCGCAGAATCGCGGGCACATTCGGGAGCGCATCCTCCGGCGCTTCGAACTCTGGCTGGACGAAATCCTCGATTGCGAGCCGCCCCCGGAGGGAATCGCCGCCGAAATCCTGGAACAGTTGGAAACCGAGGCGCCGCTGGACACCTCGGGCGAGGACCGGACCGACTGCGACTCGTACGCTTTGTGGTCGGCCATGACCGCGATGGCCGAGGAAACCCGCCTCCAGGGACGTGCGTTCAAGCAGTTGCACGACGGTCTTTCCCCAATGCAGGAACTCGTCGGCTCTGTCAGCGACATGCTGCATCGCTGCGAAGCCTCCCTGGACCAGCAGGAGCAGAGAGTTCATGAGACGGTGCAACAAGCCGCATGGGCTGATATCCTGGACACGCTGATCGATATGCGAGAGCGGCTGCTCCGAGGGGCCCACTCAGCCCAAGCATGGCTGGAACGCCCTCGTCCTCGCAAGGAATCCGGGCTGGTGGCGAGCATTTGCAGGAGAATCTTCGTCCGCCAGAACTACGCCCAAACGCAGCAGGAAGAAGCCGTCCGGTCGCTGCTCAAAGGATATTGTTTGTGCCGGGAGATACTCGATGAGGCATTAGTGCGAATCGGTGTTCGTCCCATCGATTGTCTCGGTTGGCCGTTCGACCCAGTCTCCATGAAGGCGATAGACATCGGGTATGATGCTGACGCCCCCGACGGTACCGTGCTGGAGGTCTACCGCCAGGGCTATCGGCGAGGTGAGATGATCTATCGGCCGGCGGAGGTGAAAGTGGCGAGGCGGCCGCAGGACGTGCAGAGTTTATCTTCAGATCAAGGAGGGCCTTATGAATCATAGCGAAGTCATCGTAGGCATCGACCTTGGAACCACGAACTCCGAGGTCGCGGCACTGGTGGGCGATCGCCCGCGCGTGCTCGGAGCGGGTACGAGAATGTTGCCGTCGTGCGTCGGATTCTCCCCGCAGGGGCAGTTGCTGATCGGGGAGGCGGCACGAAACCAACTGCTGGTCTACCCGGAGTTGACGGTCCGCAGCGTCAAACGCAAGATGGGCACCGATGAGCGGTTCGAGCTGGGGGACAAAACCTTCACGCCGCCGGAAATCTCGGCCCTGATCCTGCGAGAACTCGTGCAGTGGGCCCAACAGGAACTCTGCAAGGAGGTAAAGAAGGCGGTCATCACCGTGCCGGCCTACTTCTCCGACGCCCAGCGCCAGGCGACGCGGGAGGCGGGCCGGATCGCCGGACTGGAAGTCGTCCGCATCCTTAACGAGCCCACGGCGGCCAGTCTGGCCTACGGTGTCGACGACAACACCCGTCGCACTGCGATGGTGTACGACCTCGGCGGCGGGACTTTCGACGTCTCGATCGTATCCATTGAAGGTGACGTCACCGAGGTCCTGGCCAGCCACGGCAACAACCGCCTCGGCGGCGACGATTTCGATCAATTGATCCTGAACCGGTTCCTGCACGAGTTCCAGACGCACCACGGCATTGACCTGCGGGACCTCACCCCATTGTCCTACGCGCGATTGCGATGGGCTGCTGAGGAGACCAAGAAGACGCTCAGCAGCGAGCCGTACACCCGCCTGCGGGAGGAGGCACTGGCCACCACGCCGGACGGCAAGTCGCTCCACCTCGACTTGGAGTTGTCCCGCCAGGACTACGAAGCGATGATACGCCCGCTGGTCGAATCGACCTTGGAAAGTGTGTTCAAGGCCGTTGAGGATGCCGGAAAACAGCCCGGCGACATCGATGTCGTATTGCTCGTCGGAGGCTCGACACGCACGCCACTGGTACGCGAGATGCTGGAGGAGCACATCGGTGCCCCGGTGCGGCAGGACATCCATCCCGACCTCTGCGTCGCATTGGGTGCCGGGTTGCTCGCATCTCGGTTGGCCGGTCACGACATCAATCGGGTCCTGGTGGACGTCTCGCCTTATTCGTTCGGGCCCTCGCACCTGGGTAGCCGCGATGGTCAGATGTACCCATACTGTTACAGCCCTATCATCAAGCGCAATACGCCTCTGCCTGTGACCCGCACTGAACGCTATGTTACGGCAGCCCCGTATCAAACCGTAGTGGACATCTCCATCTTCCAGGGTGACGATCCCGACGCCCTGCGGAACATTCTGGTAGGCAACTTCACCGTGGAAGGTCTGACGCCGGTGGTCGAGCAAAACGAGGTGCTCTGCCGCATGAGTCTGGACCTCGACGGCATCCTGATGGTCGAGGCCATCGAGAAGCGGACGGGCATGAGCAAGCACATCCTGATCAAGGATGCCATCAAGCCCAAGAGCGAGGCGGAGCTGGCCCAGGCCTGCGCCCGCCTGCGGCGTCTCTACTCAGACCGCACCGAGGCGGTGGATACCACCTGGCAAGACAGCGAGCAGGCCGATCTCGAACCGGTGTTCGATACAGCTGAAGTGGCGGAGCAGACCACAGAGTATCCCGAGTTGAAGGCTGTTGTCGCAGCCGCCAACAGGCTGGTCGATAGATCGCGCCGTCTGCTGGCGGGCATCCACGAGGAGGACAAAGAGGAAATCATCGACCTCCACGAGAAGATCCAGGAGGCAATCGACGCCTCGGATCACCATGAATTGTCAAGCAGCGTCCATGCGTTGCAGGAACTGCTGTTTTTCATCGAGGGCAAGTAGGCTATGCACCTTCCGGCAAATATGGCTCCCGAACGCAAAGCAATACCTCTTGAGGTCCCCATATGTTGTCCCGTGTGCAAGGCGAGATTCCGTGGGCAGCGTCAGTGTTCCCGGTGCGGGACGGACCTGTCCCGCCTTATGCTCGTGGTTGCCCGAGCCTATGCGCTTCGGTGCCAGGCGAAGCGGGCGCTGCTTGGAGCACGCTACGGCGATGCCTGTGAAATGGCCGACAAGGCCCAAAGCCTCCACCACACGACGTTGGGTCAGAAGATGCTGACAGTGGCGCGCACACTCGACATGATTTCAGTGCGGCGATAGGCGTACGGTGAAAATATGGGCGTAACGATGTGCCTTTCAAGCGGCCGTGGGACCGCCTTGTAGTGGCCGAATTCGCCGTGAACGCTCTTTGAGAAGATGGCATGTGGGATTTCCGGACTATGCGGCACTGGCCGGGATCTCCTGGGAGAGATTCGTGTGACAGGGTGGGGAGGTTACGCCCAGGTTTTTGAGTATTTGCATTTCACTTGGGAGACGATGGTGGTGCCGCCGTGGATTCCTGGGGAAGAACGCGAATGGGACCTGTTCGGTCCATACTACAGCGAGGATCTCGGGGAAACAAGAATGGCCGATCCAGAAGTGGCGGGCTTCGATTCATTTGCAGCGCTTTTGACGAATGGACGCGATGAATACATCGAGCACACTCTTCAAAATGGCAAATCAAAAGGCAGCAGGGAGAGCATTCTTGTCGACAAAAACGCCCCATCCTATGGGCGCGATTTTGTCGGATAGGAAGAATCCCATCTGACTCAACGTATCCTGGCCGGTCCGACCGAAGTCGATAATGGCGTGTGTGTCCTTCGCGGCAAGGATGTGCAGTGTATCCTCGAGAAGGAGTTCGGTGTCAAGTATACGCTTTTCGGAGTCTACGATCTGATGCACCGCCTGGGGCTTTCCTGCCTGAAACCCCGACCGCAACACCGGAAGAATGACCGTTTGAGGGGCGTTTTTTTTTGTCAGCCTTTTACGCAGATCATGGGGGTCAGTCTGGCGACTCTGCGGGCGAGACAGGCCTTTTCGGTGGCTTCGACTACGGCGGCTACGTCTTTGTATGCTTTGGGGGCCTCTTCGGCTATTCCTCGCATTGATCGGCTTCTGATGATGACTCCCTTGTGTTCGAGGCTTTTTACGACGTCTCGGCCTCGCCAGTGTTTGGTTGCTTCGCGGCGGGACATGCTTCGGCCGGCACCGTGGCAGGCGGAACTGAAGGCGAGATCTTCGCCGGCGGCGTCGCCCGCGAGGATGAATGAGGCGGTGCCCATAGTGCCGCCGATGAGGACGGGCTGGCCGACATGGCGGTATTCGGCGGGGACGTCTGGATGGCCGGGGCCCCAGGCGCGGGTTGCGCCTTTGCGGTGGACGTAGAGGCGTTTGGGGCGGCCGTTGAGGGCGTGCTCTTCGAGTTTGCAGGTGTTGTGCGAGACGTCGTAGAGGAGGCGGATGTCGGCTTTGGCGTGCAAATCCTGGAACGCCTGGCGGACGAGGTGGGTGAGAATCTGGCGGTTGGCGAGTGCGCAGTTGATGCCGCTTCGCATGGCGCCGAGGTAGCTTTGGCCGACGGGGGAATTGATAGGGGAGCAGGCGAGTTCGCGGTCGGGGAGGGTGATTCCGTATTGGGGGGCCGTCTGCACCATGCGTTTAAGAAAATCGGTGCCGATCTGGTGGCCGAGGCCGCGCGAGCCGCAGTGGATGGAGATTACAATATCGCCTTGATGTATGCCAAAGGCTTCGGCGGCGGCGAGATCGTAGACTTCGACGACCTGCTGGAGTTCGAGGTAGTGGTTGCCTGAGCCGAGGGTGCCCATCTCGTTTTTCTGCCGTTCCTTGGCATGTTCGGAGACCTGCGAAGGGTCGGCATCGGCCATGCAGCCGTTTTCTTCGGTGAGTCGGAGGTCTTCGGGCGTGCCGTAGCCGCGGTCGACAGCCCACTTGGCGCCGCCGGCGAGCACGTCGTCGATGCCGGATTTGGTGAGGCGGACGTTGCCGGTGCTGCCGACGCCGGCGGGTATGGCGTGGAAGAGGGCTTCGGCGATCTGCGATTTTACGGGGACGACATCGTCGACCGTGAGGCCGGTGCGGAGGGTGCGGACGCCGCAGGAGATGTCAAAGCCAACGCCGCCAGCGGAGATGACGCCATGTTCGGGGTCGAATGCGCCGACGCCGCCGATTGCGAAGCCGTAGCCCCAGTGTGCGTCGGGCATGGCGAAGGAGGCCTTGACTATGCCGGGAAGCGTCGCGACGTTGCGGATCTGGTCGGCGACTTTGTCGTCCATGCCTGCGATGAGGTCGGCGGTGGCGTAGATGAGGCCGTCGACGTGCATGCCGCCCGTGCGCTCGATGAGCCAGGTTGTGTCGGTGCGGCGTTTTACGAGTTTTCTGTCCATAGTGCAATTTTCCATTTTCTATTTACGGTTTTCTATTTGGCTGCGGCGCGGGCGGCCATTGAAAGAGCATGGGCAGGATGCCCACGCCACCATGGGCAGGATGCGCGTGCCACTGTTAGACGTCGACTACGCATTGGGCTATCCATTTTTTGTTTTCGTGTGCGACTTTCAGTTGGGTGTAGGTTGCGCCTTTGACTTCGACGGCGGTTTCATGGCGTTCGGGGTCGGCCTTTTCGCCCCAGGCGGTGGCGGCCAGGACGTCGCCTTCAAGGTGCACCTCGAAGCGGCTGAAGATCATGCCCTTGACGGCCATTTCATAGATGAGGGCGTTTAGCCAGTCGACGAAGAGGAGTTCGCGGTCTTCGCATTCACGGCGGACTTCGACTGCTTCGCTTGGTTTGACCTTGTCGGGCGAGCCGATGACGGCCATGAGGGCGTATGCGGCCTCGGCGAAGGCCTCGTCGAGTGTGTCGCCGATGCCGCGGACGCCGATATCCGCCTGGTGATGAAAGTGTTCCCACATACCGTTTCTCCGTGCCGAGTGTCACCAGCCACTTGCGCTTTGCCCCAGCGCCGCCACTCGTTCTTGTCTGTTTTCTTCTTGTCTAATTATATTACTGAAAAAAGTCGCGGCAATAACCAATTGTTTTATCGGCCGGCATCCGGTAGACTTTTGCAGGTAATGGAATGTCCCGGCTTTGCTCCCAGGCGGCCCTCGTGATTCGCGGCGGCGGGGTGTGCCGAGTGCAGGGGAGTTGATGACAGTGCAGAATTCCAAGGCGTGGAACGAGAGATGGTTTCCATTGGTGCGATGATTCGGGCCCGCGTGCTGTGGGCGGTTTTTTTTGTGCTGGTGCTGGCTCCGATGGCTTTGGGTGATGCCGGGACGCCCCTGATGTGGATGGGGTTTCTGCGTTTGGTGTTCATTAATATTGTTATAGGTGTGGGCGAGGGGCTGGCGATTGCGCTGGTTTTCAGGACCGGGATCCTTCGCAGCATCGGGATCATGCTGTTGGCCAACTATTTTTCGTGGCTGGTCGGCGAGGTCGGACTGCTGCCGCTTGCGGCGGTTTACGGCGAAAGGATTCTTGGCGAGCGTCCGTTATATCATGTGCTTGCTTTCATGAAGTACCTGATCGGGGCTGCATTGCTTATGTCTGTTGCGCTCGAATGGCCGCTCTGTTTCTGGGTGTGTTGCAGGAAGAAGGGCCGCATTGCCAAGTCGATTATCGCCGCTTTGGGAGTAAACCTAATTTCCTATGCGGTACTCGTCTGGCTGTACATGGGAGTGAGCGGGACGACGGTGCTGACGCGGTTGACGCCGGAGCCGTCGCTGGAGTTTGCCGTGAGCAAGGATGCGTGGGTTTATTATACTTCAAGCGGAGAACTTGCCCTGAATCGGATCCGCATCGATGGGACCGGGCGAGAAGAGGTGCTGAGCGGTGCTGAGATGCGCGACAGGGGCTTTCGCGAGCCGCAGCATTTTCATTACGGAAGCAAGACGCCGCTTATCTGGTTGTATGTAAAGAAATCGGAAAACGGCCGTCTCGACTTATGCTGCGACGTCTACGACGAGCAGACCGTACTTCTGGCCGGTTTCGCGCCATCGTCGGCGAAGGTGGGCGTGGTCAAGGAAGACGAAATACCGCCCTGGTTTGGGCCGTATTTCGCGGTCGATCTGGGCAGCTCCGGATGGGAGGTCTGGACGGGTGAATGGGCCGTGGAAGGACTCTGGGCGAAAAAGGGTAATATGGAAAAACGGCTGGGTCTGGAACTGCCGTTTTTGAACTGGTACACGTCTTTTGCGACTGTTTTGCCCGGGGACCAGGTGGTTTATCAGCTTGGGAACCAGATCGTGCTGGTCGACCTGAATGCGGACAAGATCGGGGTGATCACAAAAGGTTACAGCCCGGTGGTTGTTCTGGAGCGCGAGGCGCCTTTTGTACGGGTGACGGACTCCGATATTCAGCCCGAAGAACAGGGCAATCCATGAAACCACGGATTGCCCTGTTGACATGTCGTTGACGCAGCCGCCAGTTTCTAATAGCGGTAGTGGTCGGGTTTGTAGGGGCCTTGCGGTTTTATACCGAGGTAGTCGGCCTGTTCTTTTGTCAACTTTGTGAGCTTTGCGCCGAGTCGGCCGAGGTGGAGGCGGGCGACCTCTTCGTCAAGCTCCTTGGGCAGCGTGTAAACCTTCTTTTCGAGCTTGTCTTTGGCTAACATCATCTGGGCGAGGCACTGGTTGGTGAAGCTGTTGCTCATGACGAAGCTCGGGTGGCCGGTGGCGCAGCCGAGGTTGACGAGGCGGCCTTCGGCAAGGAGGATGATGGAGCGGCCGGACTTTAGCGTCCACTTGTCGACCTGCGGCTTGATGTTTTCGACGGTGCACTGGGGCGTGTCGTGGAGATAGCTGGTCTCGATCTCGCTGTCGAAGTGGCCGATGTTGCAGACGATGGCTTCGTTTTTCATCTGCTCCATGTGTTGGCCGGTGATTACATTGCAGCAGCCGGTTGCAGTGATGAATATGTCGCCGACGGCGGCGGCTTCGTCCATAGTGGTTACCTGGTAGCCTTCCATGACGGCCTGGAGGGCGCAGATGGGGTCGATCTCGGTGATGAGGACTCGGGCGCCGAGGCCTCGCATGGACTGGGCACAGCCCTTGCCGACGTCGCCGTAGCCGCAGACGACGACGACCTTGCCGGCGATCATTACGTCGGTCGCCCGCTTGATGCCGTCGGCTAAGGATTCGCGGCAGCCGTAGAGATTGTCGAACTTGGATTTGGTTACGGAGTCGTTGACGTTGATGGCGGGGAAGGGGAGTTCGCCGGTTTCGGCCATCTGGTAGAGGCGGTGGACGCCGGTTGTGGTTTCTTCGGAGACGCCGCGTATATGGGCGGCGATTTTCGTCCATTTCTTTGGATTGTTGCGGTGGCTGAGGCGGAGGCGATCCATTACTATGCGCATCTCCTTGTTGTCGTGTTCCTTATCAAGCAGGGAGGGATCTTTTTCGACTCTGATGCCCTGGACGACCATGAGCGTGGCGTCACCGCCGTCGTCGACTATCATGTCTGGTCCGGAGCCGTCGGGCCAGGTGAGGGCCTGTTCGGTGCACCACCAGTACTCCTGGAGTGTTTCGCCTTTCCATGCGAAGACGGCGCTGCGGCCGGCCTTGGCGATGGCGGCTGCGGCGTGGTCCTGCGTGGAGAAGATGTTGCACGAGGCCCAGCGGACGTCGGCACCGAGGATTTCGAGCGTTTCGATGAGCATGGCGGTCTGGATGGTCATGTGGAGACTGCCCATGACCTTCAGGCCTCGGAGCGGCTTTTCCTTGCCGTATTTCTCGCGGACGGCCATCAGGCCGGGCATTTCATTCTCGGCCAGTTGCATCTCTATACGTCCCCACTCGGCGAGCGAGATGTCGGCGACCTTGTACTTAAGTGTTGCGTCGATGTCGACAATGGTTTTACCAGCCTCTGCTGTCTGCATTTCCAATCCTCTCAATCAATCTGTGAACATACGCTTTGCAGAGTATATCCGCGAGGGCAACCTGCCACAACCGGTTATTCAGGCATATCGGCTGATTTTGCAGCCGAAAAAGGCACGTTTCCTTGCGTTTTCGCGGAAGTCCACGAGCCATCGGCCCGGAGTCATTAGGTCGAAGTCCCATGCGGTCACAGTAAATGGCGGTTTGACTTGTGTTATCAGGGATGTAGATTGTGGTTGGAAATCGCACTACCTTAGCATGAATAATCTGAACTGATGGACTGACTGCCATGAAGAACCGCGAACTTACCATTGGCTGCATTCCGTTTTCAGTATTGTGCGTGTTTTTCTTGACGCCGGTGTACGGCGACAAGATCACAGGCTGGGGCAAAACGCCTGCAGCGAATCCGCTGATTGGAAATGTCATTGACATAGCCGCAGGCAAGGCCCACGGTGTTGCATTGCTCAGCAACGGCAGTATTATCGGGTGGGGCAGCAATAACGATTATGAAGGCAATTACGCAGGTCAGGCGGATGCGCCGGGGGGCAATGACTTTGTGGCAGTTGCGGCGGGCGGCTATCACAGTCTGGGGCTAAAGTCCGATGGGACGATAGCGGGGTGGGGCAGCAATCTGGATCGGGACAACAATTTCGCGGGTCAGGCGACGCCGCCGGAGGGCAGCGACTTCGTGGCGATTGCGGCGGGGCGGTATCACAGCCTTGCCTTGAGCGCCCACGGTAGAATAGTCGCGTGGGGGGACGCCAATTTCGGCCTTGCCGGCGTGCCGGATGGGCAGGGCTTTCGTGCAATTGCCGCCGGGGTGATTCACAGCGTCGCGCTGGCGAGCGACGGCAGTATCGTCGCGTGGGGCAGCAATAATTGCGGCCAGACGGATGTGCCGGCGGGCGCGGATTATACCGCAGTGGCGGCAGGGGGCTGGCATTGCCTGGCACTGAGAAGCGACGGCAGCATAGCTGGATGGGGGGCCAATTGGAGCGGGCAGGCCACGCCGCCGGCGGGTTATAACTACATTGCCATCGCGGCAGGAGACAATCACAGCATCGCACTCAGGGCAGACGGCAGCGTAGCAGCTTGGGGCGACAATTCGCAGGGACAGGCAAGCGCGCCTTTGGTGGCAGCCTTCACATCTGTTGCAGCGGGTGAAGGCTACAGTCTGGCCTTGCAGCGGATATGCGGATTCATCGTGCCCGGCGACGTTAATAATGATTGCCGCGTGAACCTTTATGATCTGCTTGTGCTGGCGCAGAACTGGCTGGTTGACTGCACCACTTCACCACCGGATGAGGCCTGCATTCCACAGCATGAGTGAAGCGGCGGGACAATTGTGCCGAATAAATGACCGGCCTGGGCGGTTTTGTACGTTGGCTTGCGTAATGGAATTTTAGAATTGGTGTTGACAAACTGCGCCCGAGTAGGTAATCTATTGGCAAATGAAGCGGAATAGCGCGTACAACCTGATCAACTGGTGGTGGCCTGTCGAAATCCTCGACAGGTGAGCGGTATCCTGCTGTAACTGAAAACCGTAAATGCTTCCAAAGCAGCCTGTCGAGAGAGAGGCTGCTTTTTTTGTGTTTGTGCTGAAGTGTAGATAAAACGATACGATAATATAGAAAAGGATAGGCGATGGACAACTACAAACAGTTTATTCGAGAGGCTGAACCGGGACGAATAATTCCGATCGTGCGTGAAGTGGAGATGGACTGCCCGGTCCGGTTCTTCGCCAGGCTTTCGGACTATGGGCGAAAAAAGGATTGCTGCCTGTTCGAATCGCGGGAGCATCTTTCCGGCTCGCAGGAGGGGGAACTGACCTTCGGCACTGCGAACCCGGCTCTTTATGTTAGCGGCACGGGGTCGGACTTCCGGATCGAGGCCTTGACGGCGACGGGGCGGCGGATGATCCGGTATCTTGCCTCGGATGCGCGGCGTTTTGCGTTCTGCAAGTCAATCGAAGTGACCACCGACTCGATTACGGGCACTCTCAACCAGGTCGAGCAGACTATGGACGAGCAGAGCCGCCTCAAGAGCACCAACCAGATGGATGTTATCAGGGCGGTAGCGTTTGCGTTCGAGCTTGCCAGCAAGCCGTTTCGGGTAACGTGTGGGCTGCTGGGCGCGATCAGCTACGACTTTGTCGACCAGTTCGAGAAACTGCCCGCCAACGAAAGCGACATCCTGGGCAATCCGGACTACGAGTTGTACTTCGCGGACAATATCTTTCTGATGGACCATGCGACGCATCGCGGGTACGTGGTTGTCAACGTCATGGTTACCGACGACGACCGCGACGAGATCGTCGCCGATGCGCGGCAGTGCTTCGACTACTACTTCAACATGGCCAACATGAGCGATCCCCGGGCGAGGGAATTGGGGGGCGAGACGGCTGAACCGGTCAGCGACACCACGCAGGCGGAGTACGAGGAGATGGTCCGCACCGCCAAGCGGCATATTCTCGACGGCGATATCTTCCAGGTGGTGCTCAGCCGAACGCTGTCGCAGCAGTGCGGTGAAGAACCCTTAGACGTGTACCGGCGGCTGCGCGTGCTCAACCCGTCGCCTTACATGTTCTATCTGAACATGCGAAACACGATACTTACCGGGGCCAGCCCGGAACTGAACCTGCGGGTCGGGGGCACGGACAAGCGCGTGGTGGAGATTCGGCCTATCGCGGGCACCAAGCCTCGGGGCCGACTGAACGGGCGGATCGATCCGGATACTGACGTGCGTTACGAGGCGGAACTTAAACTCGACCACAAGGAACTGGCCGAGCACATGATGCTGGTCGATCTGGCTCGAAACGACATCGCCCGGGTAGCCGACGCCGGCAGCCGACTGGTCAACGAGATGCTGATCACCGAGAAGTATGAATCCGTCATGCATCTGGTCAGCAACGTGCGCGGGGTCCTCCGGTCGGATCTGGATGCCCTTAGTGCGTATCTTGCGACTATGAACATGGGAACGCTCACAGGGGCACCAAAGATCGAGGCAATGAAAATCATCCGGCGGCTGGAGAAGAACAAGCGGGGCTATTACGGCGGTGCGGTAATGTACCTTACGGTTGACGGGCGATTCGACAGTTGCATCACTATTCGCAGCATACAAATAAAGGACCGGACTGCGTACGTTCGCGCGGGCGCCGGTATCGTCCACGACAGTGTGCCAAAGACTGAATTCGAAGAGACGCAGCACAAGGCGAATTCCTGTCTGCGTGCGATTCGCGGATCAGAAGCCGGAGCACCGCTGGTTGCGGGCGCAGCATCGAAGTGAGAAATCGTGAGGTCATATATGACAACCGAAAGAAGCAAAGTATTGTTCATCGACAACTTCGACTCGTTCACGTACAACCTGGTCGATGAGTTCGGCAAGCGAGATTGCGACACCCGCGTCTACCGCGCTGATACTCCCGTGGAGACGCTGGCGGAAGTGGCTGCGAGCTGGCGGCCGCATTTGTTGGTTATCTCTCCGGGGCCGGGGAATCCAGACAGCGCGGGGGTAAGCCTGGGGGCTATCGACTACTTTAAAGACAAGCTGCCCATTTTGGGCGTGTGCCTGGGGCATCAGGCGATCGTTCAGTACTTCGGGGGACGGATCGGTCATGCGCCGGCCGTCATGCACGGCAAGCCGTCGCGGATTACGCACGGCGGCGAAGGGGTATTTGCGGGGCTCGAGAACCCGCTGCAGGCGGGCAGGTATCACAGTTTGTGCGCTATTTCGCTGCCGGATTGTCTGGAATTAACCGCCGAGTTCGAAGGCATTGTGATGGGTGTTCGGCACAAGACGCTGCCGGTTTACGGGGTTCAGTTTCACCCGGAGAGTATTCTCACGCCGACTGGTGGCAAACTGATCGAGAATATGTTAAGAATAGCCGCCGAAGCGCAGGCCTCAGCGGTCTGACTTTGCAGAGGAAGACAAATGACACAATTGGCCGAACATTTGAGAGTGCTGCTGGAAGGCAGGGACCTTACTTTCGAACAGGCCGGCGAGCTGCTCGACGCGGTCTTCACGGGAGAGGTCCCCGGCGCACAGATAGCGGCGTTCCTGACGGCGATGCATGTCAAAGGGGCAGTGGCGTGCGAGCTTGCTGGTCTGGCCTCTTCGCTGAGGCGTCATGCGGTCCGCGTGGACGTGGGGGGAGATCGCGTAATCGACACTTGCGGGACGGGTGGGGCGCGTCTGAAAACGTTTAACATCTCAACCGCCGCGGCGCTGGTGGCTGCCGGCGCGGGCGCCCGGGTGGCCAAACACGGCAACCGAGGCATCACGAGCCCGTGCGGGTCGGCGGACGTGCTTGCGGCGCTTGGCGTAAACGTCGATAACGGACCCGATTGTGTCGCCGAGTGTATCCGCACGGCGGGTATCGGTTTCATGTTTGCTCCGAAGTTTCATCCGGCGATGAGGTACGTTCAGCCGGTTCGAAGGGAACTTCCGTTCAGGACGGTCTTTAATGTCCTTGGTCCACTGGCCAACCCGGCGCTTGCGCCCGCACAGGTGATGGGGGTACCGGACGAGTCGCTGATGCGGCCTATCGCCGAGACGCTGCGCTATCTGGGAGTCAGGCGGGCCATGGTCGTCCACAGCGACGGCCTCGACGAGATCAGTACGGTGGGGCCGACGAAGATACTCCACCTGGCGGCGGGGGGCATCACTGAGGATGTCCTCGATCCGGCGAAATACAATATGCATGCGGAGTACGAACATCTTCGCGGAGGCGACGCAGCTACAAACGCCGCCATTATACGTGCCGTCCTTGACGGCACAGAGGTCGGCCCGCGGCGCGACATCGTAGTACTTAACGCTGCGGCGGCAATCGTCGTGGCGGGTCTGGCAGTGGACTTTGACGCCGCCGTACCGCTGGCAAAAAAGGCGATCACCGACCGATCGGCTTGTGCGGCGCTGCAGAAATTAATAGAAATATCCAACAATTGACAAGGACAACGCTGAGAAGCATGAACAACCTGAAGGTAAAAATCTGCGGTATTACGAATCTGGAAGACGCCCGCGCCGCCGTCGAAATGGGCGCAGACATGTTAGGCTTCAACTTCTACCCCAAGAGCCCTCGGTATCTCACCGTAGATCAGGCAATTCAGATCCTCGATGAAATACCAACGTTTGTCGATACTGTAGGCGTTTTCGTCAATCCCACGGCCGAACAGATCAAGGAGATCACCTCCTACGGCTTTCTGAACTGGATCCAGTTGCACGGCGATGAGACGCCGCAGTTCTGCGATACCCTCAACTGGTTTCACGTTCGCACCGTCAAGGCCATACGAGTGGGCTCGGCGGCCGATCTGGACCGCATCGAGGACTATCACACGGACGCAGTGCTGCTCGATGCATTCAGCCCGACGATGTTCGGCGGTACGGGCGAGGCGTTCGACTGGTCGCTCATCAGCGACGTTAACGGTCACAGGATCTTCCTTGCGGGGGGGATAACTCCGGAAAACGCCGCCGCGGCGGCGAGGTTGGGCGTCTACGGGATCGATCTTTGCAGCGGCATAGAGTCGGCACCAGGGAAGAAGGACCACGAAAAAATGAAACGGCTATTTGACAATCTCAGGCACCTGTAGGATTAAGTCATGAAACATAAAGGAAGATTCGGCCGGTTCGGCGGTTTTTATGTTCCCGAGGTTCTAATCCCGGCGCTTGAGGAGATCGAAGCGGCGTTTGACCGTTACTCGGCCGACAGCCGGTTTGTGGCCGATCTGGATGACTTGTACAGAAACTATGCCGGCAGACCGACCCCGCTTTACCATGCCCGCCGTTTCAGCGAATACGTGGGCTTCAGCGTGTATCTGAAACGCGAAGACCTGCTGCACGGCGGCGCACACAAAGTAAACAACACCGTCGGGCAGGGCCTGCTGGCGAAGTACATGGGCAAGACCAAGTTCATCGCCGAGACCGGCGCGGGTCAGCATGGGCTGGCGACTGCGATGATCGGGGCGCTCTTCGGGATGGAGACCAAGATATTCATGGGGGCAACCGACGTGGCGAGACAGAATGTAAACGTGCACAAGATGAAACTGTGCGGCGCGGAAGTGGTGCCGGTCTCAGCGGCGACCGGCACGCTCAAGGACGCCATCAATGATGCGCTGCGATACTGGACGGCGCACGTGGAGGATACGTTTTATTTGTTCGGCACGGCAGGGGGCCCGCACCCGTACCCGACAATCGTGAGGCATTTCCAGTCGCCGATCGGCCGTGAAGCACGGCAGCAGTGTATGGACAGCATAGGACGACTGCCCGATCTTGTGTGTGCGTGCGTGGGCGGCGGCTCCAATGCCATCGGCATCTTCTCGGGCTTTCTGGACGATCGTTCCGTTCGCCTGATCGGCGTGGAAGGAGCCGGGCGGGGGCTTGACACTCGCGAACACTGCGCGACGCTGGCCAAAGGCAGCGTAGGCGTCCTGCACGGGGCACAGACTTATGTGCTGCAGGATGAAAACGGCCAGATCCATGAAACCGAATGCATATCGGCGGGGCTGGACTATCCGGGCGTCGGGCCGGAACACGCATGGCTGAAAGACTCCGGTCGGGCCGAGTACGTCTGTGCCGATGACGAAAGCGTTCTGGATGTGTTCGGGCTTTTTGCGCGAAGCGAGGGCATTATTCCTGCGCTGGAGAGCTCGCACGCGCTGGCGTGGCTGGCCTCACAGAAGGGCAAGCTTGCCGCTGAGACCATCGCCGTGGTGAACCTGTCGGGCAGGGGGGATAAGGACGTTTCGATAGTGGAAGAGCACCGACCCGTGATGTGATACCTGAGTGCTGGATCGATGACTGCCGCGCGACGGGCAGGGCACAGAAATGCTGAAAGGCGCCGTGAACATGACTACATATAAGGAAACCTTCGCCAAACTCAACCGCTGCGCCCTCATTCCGTTCTTCGTTATAGGCGATCCTGACTATGACACCAGTCTGGAGATAGTCAAGGCGGCTATCGATGCGGGCGCAGACGTGCTGGAATTGGGGATTCCGTTTTCGGATCCGATTGCCGACGGTCCTACGATTCAGAAGGCCGACATACGGGCGCTTGCGGCGGGTATGACGACGGAAAGGGCGCTGCGATTCGTCAGGGCGGTCAGCGACTACAAGGCTGTGCCCATCGGACTGCTGGTGTATTACAACCTTGTATACCGCTATGGGGTTGAGAGGTTCTTCACTGACTTCAAGGCGGCGGGCGGGGCGTCCGTGCTGGTGGCCGACCTGAGCATCGACGACGCGGGCGAGATCATGCCGTCGGCGGAGGCTGCGGGGCTGGAGACGGTTTTCATGGTGACGCCGGTGACGGAAGCTGAGCGGGCCAGGCGGATCGCGGAGAAGACGACGGGGTTCATTTATGCCGTCTCGACGTTAGGCGTGACGGGCGAACGCCGGAACCTGTCAGAGCGGGTGGGGCCGCTGATCAAGAGACTCAAGGCCATCAGCGATGTGCCGGTGTGCGCGGGTTTCGGGATCAGCACTGCTGAGCATGCAGGACAAGTCGCGGCGGCGGGAGCGGACGGCGTTATCATCGGGTCCAGGATAGTGAAGATAATCGAAGAGAATCTGGGCGACAGGCGGGCGATCGCCGGGCAGGTTGCGGCGTTTGTGGGGGGTGTGCGGGCGGCGCTTGAGCGCGGGTAGCGGGCAGGGATTGCGGGGGTTCGGCCGTTGGAGTGGGCGGCCGGGTTCCCGCGGGCGCGGTGGGCGCGGCGCGGGAACCCGGATGGGTTGGGCCTATTGCGTTGTATCAGTACTTTCTGATGAACTGGAGCCAGTAGCGGTACCAGGACTGGAGGGCGACGTTTTCGACTACGATGGGGACGCGGTGGATGAAGCCGGGCTGGTCGAGGGCTTCAAAGGTGATTTCGTAGCTGCCGGACTGGTTGTACCAGGGGCGCCAAGTGAAGACGTTGCCTTCGCAGGAGGCACCGGGGGGGGCTGTGGCGGGGTCCTGGAAGTCGAATTCGAGGGGGGCTCCGTCGGTGTCGGCGGCGGGAAAGTCGAACCGGACGAGCTTGTTTTCTTTTACTTCCCAGGTTTCGTAGATGGCTTTGATCTCGTCGGCGGCGAGGGCCCGGCTGTAGATGCGGACGTCGGTGAGCATGCCTTTGAAGCCTGCGGTGAGGGCGGCGTTGTTGCCTATGATGAGCGGGGCGTTGGCGGAGTCGGTTGGGTTTGTTTGGTAATTTGATACTGTGCCCGCGGGCTGGCCGTTGACGTAGAACGTTACGGTGTCCGATGCGTCGCTGTATGATACTGCCACGTGCTGCCACTGGTTGACAGTAATGACGTCGGGGTCGGAAAGGACTTCGTCGGCGCCAGCACGGTAAGCGAGGCCACGGTTGGTGTCGTTGAGGGACAAGGAGAAGCCGGCGGGGTCGGCGCCTTTGTCGATGATGCGAGCGGCACCGGAGGCGCCGAAGTGCTCAGGGTATATCCAGGCGGCGAGGGTGAGGGCGGCTGTGAGATTGAGGACGGGATCGCTGCCGCAGTTGATGGAGTCGGCGGCGCCGTCAAGGATTGGCTGGCCTTTGGAAAACCAGGTATTGCCATTGCGAACGACAGCGGGTTTATTCTGCTTAGTCAAGTCCAAGGCACGGTCCGAACTATATTCGTAAGATAACAAGTGGCTGCGGAGACCAGGATACTGGTAGCAGCCAATGTCCGGAGGAGAAGTGCGTTTTCTGCGCAATAGATCCGGCTGGCTTGTTTTAAATGGATAGCCTGCGCCAATTGCAGGAGAACCGGTAATCAGTGTGAAATCCATATTGGCATAATCAGTGAAGTAATTGCCATCCCAGATCCTCTGATTAACCAGTTCGTTAGCCGCAACAGCAAACCTACAGCT
>Ga0334883_1002212_pt1 | contig 24857 bp, 14 predicted proteins | sample GraSluR1_MG_6_FD_207230 | JGI IMG/M metagenome (GOLD analysis project Ga0334883, IMG submission 207230) | Sludge microbial communities from methane-producing bioreactor in Wageningen University, Netherlands - Granular Sludge_09_05-R1 | ecosystem: Engineered > Bioreactor > Anaerobic >...
CTTCAAAATTTTTCTGTTCAGCAATGGATACCGATTTTGGCGGAATCTCTATGTATGGTTCAAGCCTTTGGAACATAATATCATCCACCACATACATTTTTGCAAAATCGGACGGACTTCTGAAGATTCCTCCCTTATTCCTGAAATTCTCGATAACCGCAGCCTGACGACTACTGAATCCAAGCCTTACGAGCTCTGAAGATGAAACGGTATTTGGGTCAAATCGGAAGAGTTCGGGTTCGGTAAAAGTTGGTTTTTCCTCTTCAACAAATGAAAAGTAACTTCTATCGGATTTTGGCTCGTATCTCAACGATGTGAAAAAGCTGTCTATCCTATGAAAATCGGCTGGGTTTGCCAACCGTGAAACTTCGTAAAATATAGTTCTATGGATGTATGGATAAATTGCGGCAAAGCAAACCAATAGGAATAGTATGATCAATCCATTTCGCTCTCCCTTTGAAAAGTTCAACCATTCCTTCCACATCGCTTAAAATCAATGGTTTTTGAGTTCACAATCTCATTTTGTTTATGCCTCCGATTCAACGTTCTCCTCGCTAAGCACAAAAAGAATTGAACTGAAATTGGCTTTAAGACCTCCACCTGTAATAAGGCAGGGAGCAGAGAGTACTTTTTCGCCGTGCTCGGTAACCTCTCCCTTCACCAGAACCACAACCTTATCTTTAAACTCGAATTCCTCGTTGGGTTTGGCAAAAACAACTTCGCCCTTATTTATGAAATTTCTAAGTTTTTTGGTACGCCATCCTGCCCAGGGTTGGATTTTCACCAGAAGTCGCTCTGCCATGTCGTAACCCGCAAAAAGCCAAAGCTTATCTTTGAGAATCTGCCTTTTCTGAAACTTCTTCTGGATAGCAGTAATATTTAATTTAAGGGCTGTCACTGGCGATTCGGCAGTATAAGTTGCCCAAAGGGGAATTTTTCGAAGTGTATCGTAAGCACAGATAACCGATCCTGGTTGGGCAACCCGAATTAGCTGGTTGTCCTTTTCAATTCGAACAGAGCCCCTGACAATGACGAAGAAACCATCGCTATGAGCATCCTCTGTGCATATCTTTGCATCGGTAGGGAACATCTTTTCCTGAAACAGGGAAGCCAGAAACTCCAATTCGCTTTCAGAGTGTGCAAGCAAAGCTGGCAATGTATGTAAATACCTCAACGATTCTGTAGACTTGTAATCTGGTGGTGAATCAATTATCTGCTTCATCTGGCTCTGGATAACAGCCTCAAGGCTAGTGGCATCGGCTGGTTCAAGCCGTCCTTGCTTTTCCAGCTTTTGTATGGTAACCATCTGGTGGTTGAGCAACGAACGCGAAGCTATCTGTGTTTCGATAGCGTGGTAAACCTCTGGGAAAGTATCCTTTAAATTTCGCAGAAAGGTTAATCCCATTATCTTATTCTCATTTATCTCATCCTCAAGGACAGAAACCTTATCAACCTCTTTGGTAACCTCATCAGTTCCTCCCGATAACCCCACTATTAAACTTGATAAACTTTTCAGGTTTTCCTCGTTGGCTACCACAAAACCCCTGGCACAGTCGTAGCTGAGTGCCAATTTTCTGTAAAATCTCCTTTTCCAAAAACCTCCCATAATGGGTATAGATTGCAGGAATACCAAAAGTTTCGATGTTTGCCACATTTGCTCCAGATCCTTTCGCTTTGCAAGCGATTCACGTCCATTGTAATCAAGCAGGTGGTCAATCTCATCGGAAAGGCTTTGAACAGCAGCAGAACTAAGTAAACCTTCGCTAAACTGTCGCCAATAGCTCTCCTTCTCCTTGAAAAGCATCCTCTTCCTGGTTTCAAAAAGGGTATCCTGAATCTTAGCATCAGCCTTAACCTCTTTTTCTTCTGGTAAGTAAGTTGCCACTGTATCCCAATCAGCACCTGACATAAACCGATTTTCCTTGAGCTTGGTAATCTCCTTTTCGCTTCCTTTGCGAAGCATTGATATGGTTTGATGGAAAAGCTGTAATCGGGCTTCGCCAACCTTTGTAAGTCCTAACTTTTCGATTAGGGGTTTAATGGTTGTGGCGTTTATCAAAGATGTTAAAAATACTATCCCTGCTGTAAGTGAAAGTATTTGCGTTCTAACTTCTGCATCGATGGTATACTCATTTGCTACGATAAGCGCAAGCGCTAATCCAATGGCCCCCCTTAAGCCACCCCACCATGCTATAATTCCATCTTTTGGACTAAGTCCATAGCCTATATGCTTCATCAAAGGGTAAAATAGTGCCAACACCAAAGCTCTTACTACCAATATTGCTATGTATATAATGATAAGAATCAGAAAATCGCGTCCAGTGTAAGTTACACGCAAAGCGATAACAACACCAACTATCAAAAAGATTAGGGTATTGGCAATAAAAGCTGCCAACTCCCAGAATTCGTGAAGGAAGTGTCCCACCTGCGGACTTATACGGGTACGTCCTATTCCAGCCATCATAATACCAAAGGAAACAAGAGCCAAAACTCCAGATACATGCACAAAATGCTCAGCAATGAAGAATGCAAGGTAAGCTGCACCTACTACAACTGTAATTTCAAAAAGTGCATCGTTAAATACTTTTTTGAGCCACGTTACAACAATCCATCCCACTGCAACCCCAACAAGTACACCTCCAAGGGCAACACGAACAAACTCAACAATGGCATTGCCACCCTCTCCGCCTGTTAGCATGGTAAAGAATACCATAAAAATCACGATGGCTGTTCCATCGTTCAGCAACGATTCACCCTCAATAAGGGTCGCCAGTTTCTTACTGGCACCAACCTCCTTAAGAATTGAAACCACCGCAACAGGGTCGGTTGCACTTATAATTACCCCAAACATTAATGCTACAGGCCAAGTCCACATCCCCAAACCAATATTAGTAACCTTAATCAACATTCCTACGGCCCCAGTCAACAATAAGGCAATTATAATACCAGGAACAGCCAGGATAAATGCGTTGGTAAACGATTTTTTAAAAGTATGCACATGCATGGCAAATGCCGCTTCGAAAATCAGGGTAGGAAGAAAGATGTAGAATATTACATGAGGATCGATATGCCCTGCCCAGTTAATGGATTCGCCGAAAAATGCCAATCCGCTATGTGCATCTAACCCCCAGAGCGAAGAGAAAAACCCAACTCGAAAGGCTATCCCGAGCAAAAGCCCAATTACTAAAAGGCTTATAGTGTAAGGTATAGCTAAGTTTCTAAGCCAATAACGTGTTGCTACACCGATGAATAGGGATACAATAATAAACAGCAAAGGTGCCATGCTGGTGTGACTACTATGCTCACCCCCGCCACCTGAATCACTAGCAGAAAGCAATATGTTGGCATAGGGAGATAAAAAATCTATTGCCCAAAGGTAGCCTGCTTGCATTAGCAAGGCGGTTTTACTTAAAAAGGATAACATTGGTGTCATATCGAATTTGGTTTTTTTGGGTTTCTATTGCATTTCTTGCATAAAAATGATAAACGTCTTCAAATTCAATAAAAAAACTACATAAAATTACAAAAAAACCAATGCGTGGGTTACGTAGCATAAAAAAAAATAAAAAGAGACTGTCTTAAAAGCCAATAAGGCTTAGATTTATTACTCTGTGGAGTTCTGTGTATCCACTGTGATACACTGTTGTACAATATATTAACAATTCCGCAGAGGTTTACAGAGTCCTTTTCTGAGTCACACAGTGAGCTTCTGAGACAGTCCCCAATATCTACAGTAAATGAAAAAACTAGCGGTAAGCGGCTTTATCAATATCGCTGATTGTTTTAAGAACTTTTGGGGGATTTAAATGCTTTGCAAGAAATGCATAAACCTTCAACCTAACCTCCTTGGCATGCTTGGTGTCCATCCTATCGAACGAGTGACCACCGGGAACATCCTGAAATATTTCATAATCGAAGCTCTTACCCTCCGCTTTAAGAGATTTGATGAGGTGCTCAACCTCCAGCACGTATACATCATCATCGTTGGTATTTGTGTGTATTAAAAGAGGCGTTTTGAGCTTATGAGCATTCCATGCAGGTGAACGTCGCCTATACTCTGCCACATCCTCATTCGCTGTTTTCCCGATATGGTAGTCGGCTGAGAAAAGGGCACGGTATCGGTCGGTTTGATAGCCCATGCGGGCTATTATATCGGAAACGGGCACCCCTGCATAGGCGCATTTATAATCGTTGGGATACTCAAATACGTTCATGAGGGCAATTAATCCACCATGGCTCCAGCCAAGTATTCCTACCCTATTCTTATCAACAAACTCATAGTTTTCGATCATGTAGTTCCGGCTTGCATGGGCATCCTGAATTTCAAGCCCCCCGTAGTCGATTTGCTCCCAAAGTTTTCGTCCATACCCGGTACTCCCTCTGTACTCAGGTGCCACAACAATATACCCCTGAGCCATTAACTCCTTAATAATGTGTATGTAGTAGGTAGTGAAATCGGCATGAACGCCTCCATGTGGAAGAACTAGCAACGGATATTTTTTGGAAAGATCAATACCCTTTGGTATGAAAACGTAAGACCAGAACTTTACATGATTATAAGCTCCCATCGCTGTAGGATTTTTAACTACAGCAGGTGGAGGGCCATACATGTATACTTTATCAACAATGGCTACATCGGCTAAACGATTGAACCAAAGTATATCATCGATGTTTTTTTGCAACTCATCAATACGATGATTAAGAGTTACGTTATACTCCCTAAGTGCCTTTATCTCCTCTTTCAACCCTTCAACATTCTGTGCACTAATAATGAAAGGTAGTAGAATGAATACAACAAGGAATCTTTTCATCATTCAGTATTTTTGGGTTTCAAATAATCTTAAATTGAAAAGTTCATAAAAATATGGATAATTAACCAAAGGAAAACAAAAATTTTGATGTTTAAATAAGTTTTTGGTTTATTCCCTAATGATCATAAAAAAATGGGCACCCTATTTGATTTAGGTTTGTAATGCATAACTTTGTGCGATGTGCAAGTAAACTAAATTATTCTTCCTCAATGAAAAAAATCCTGATACTCATTACCCTGACCATTACTGTACTTGCTTTAAGTGGGCAGGAGCCTGAACAACCAGCCGGTATAAAAATATCTACCGATAAGGTAAAGATTGATGGTAAATACTACTACATACACATTGTAAGAAAAGGGGAAACTCTTTACTCAATAAGCAAAGCATACAATCTGAGCCAAATTGAAATTGCCATGGAGAATCCGGACATTTACCTTGGGTTACAGGTTGACCAAGCATTAAAAATTCCAATCAAGGAAAACCAACAGGGAATTCTGGGTGATGATCAGGATGATAATTACATCTACCATGTGGTTCGAAGAAGGGAAACACTATTTGGGCTTTCGCGTAAATACGAAATATCAATACAAGATATCATTGAGGTTAACCCAGAAGTGGAAGAAGGGCTAAAGATTAGTCAAGTAGTGCTCATCCCCAAAAAGCGTACTCAAACCCTTGGCGATGCCAAACCCGAAGAATCGGAAAGGTTTATCTATCATGAAGTGAAACCCAGGGAGGGTTTCTTTGCCATTTCGCAGAGGTATGGAGTAAGTGAGGAGGTGATTAAAAAATATAATGCCAATCTGGTAAAGGATGGCATTAAGCTTGGCACAATCCTCAGAATTCCAAAAGATCCAAATGATACTATCTACTTCGATGGCTCATTGCATACATCTTATCGCCCATCGAAATCAATTAGTACCGTAGATGAAATTCAACCAACTTTTGTGTGTGATACTTTTGTTTACAACCGCTGGAGAGATGTGTACAATATTGCTCTTCTGCTCCCTTTCTATCAGGATGACCCTAAAAAACAAATTTTCGAAAGTTCAGATGATATTTCAATGGATTCCAGGAATACAACTTCTTCAATCTCTGGCAGTACGATTTCTCAAAGCACTTCTATCTTCTTGGATTTTTATCAGGGTGCATTGCTGGCCATTGATTCATTGAAAAGAGAGGGTTTGTCTATCAACCTTAATGTTTTCAACACCGGAAAGAGTGCCGAAATAGCTAAAAAGTTTATATTGGAAGAAGGCTTGCAAAAAGCTAACCTAATTATTGGCCCTGTTTATCCTGAGTGTCAAAAACCCATTTCTGATTTTGCCATGGAAAATCGCATTCCCATGGTTTCTCCGTTAGCTCAAAATAACTTCCTTTTGGAAAGCAATCCCCTCTTTTACCAGGCAAACCCTTCATTTTCAACACAAGTTGAAGAGTTTATCAAAAAAATCGACTTTTGCACCGGACAAAACATTTTGCTGCTTCATGAGGGTGATAGCACTAACATAAATTTAATCGAAATCTTTAAAAACCAGATCCAGCAAAGAATATCAAGCTGTGAGAATCCCGATGATATTCATTTTAAGGAGTTTACCTATAAACCTGGCAGCCCAACCACCGAAATACAGGAAAGAATAAGCCATAGCTTGGTACTCGACAGGGAAAATCTTGTTTTTGTTCCATCGAACAATGAGGTTTTCGTCGCCGATATGCTTGGAAACCTTCACACCCTTTCAACCATTTTCAAATACCCCATAAGCTTATATGGATTCCCCCGTTGGCAACGATTTGGTAACGTTCAGGTTGAATACTACTACCAACTTCAACTACACCTATTCTCTCCTTTCTACATAGATTACAGCAACTATCAGGTGAAGAATTTTGTTGAAAAATACCGTGAGACATACCGATCTGAGCCAACGCAGTACTCATTTAGGGGTTATGATGTTGTATTCTTTTTCCTTAGCGCAATGAAGAAATATGGTATTGATTTTCAGTATTGTTTGCCACAACACAGGGTAGATCTACTGCAATCGGATTATAACTTCAAAAGGATTGGTTCGGGAGGAGGCTTTGAAAACAGATCGGTATATCTGCTTCAGTATTCAAAAAACTTTGAAATTTTTAAAATCGATCATGGAACATCCCTTGAGGATAATCGCATAAAACCCTCCCTTTACATTGATGAACATGGAAAAAAAGAGGGAGTAATCTTTGAATTGCCCTAATGGCAAGGGTTTGTTAAATAATTTTTACGACTAGTCTATTGTTTTCAGCAGATAGAATCAAGAATTATCAATGAACAAATCGTTTAATAAACTTTCGCTAAGAGCAGGATGGGTTTCGATAATTATGAATACCATTCTGTTTGTTATTAAATACTGGGCAGGATTGGTTAGCGGATCGGTATCCATTATTGCCGACGCTTGGCATACCCTAAGTGATTCATTAAGTTCAGTGTTTGTAATTGTTGGTATTAAACTCTCAAGCAGACCTGCTGATAAGGAACATCCATTTGGTCATGGCCGATACGAGTTAATTGCCACAATTCTTATTGGCTGCTTACTTGCCATGGTTTCCTACAACTTCCTGATGGAATCGATTGAAAAGTTACAAAACAGGGATTCTGCAGATTTTGGTCTGATTGCCATGGTGGTGACCATAGTCTCCATTCTGGCGAAGGAAGCTTTGGCCCAATACTCCTTCCTAATTGGTCGTAAAACAGGATCGAGAGCTGTATCGGCCGATGGTTGGCATCACCGAAGCGATGCTCTGTCGTCGATAATAATTCTGGTAGGTATTTTCCTCAATAAGTATTTCTGGTGGATCGATGGTGTTCTGGGAATTATTGTTGCCCTAATGATTCTTTACACTGCCATAATAATCATCAAGAACTCATCGAATGTTATTCTTGGAGAAAAACCCTCCATCGATTTAAAAAATAGCATCGTTGAGATTTGCCAGCGAACCGTGGGTTACAATATCTTTCCACATCATATACATATTCACAACTACATTAACCATAGGGAGCTAACCCTGCATATCTACCTCCCCAATGACATGTCCATTGAAGGTTCGCATAATATAGCCTCTGCCGTAGAAAAAAACTTAGAGGACGAATTGAATGTTGACGCCACAATTCACGTTGAGCCGATTAGCCATAAGCCTTACGACAACGATAAAAATGTATAGTAACTGAGCTAAAGAATTGTCATCTCCTGTTTTGTAAGCCTCTTCAACCCCATAAAAAATTTGCTTGATAATCAGTGTATTGTTATGGCAAAACTTAATTTGGCTGTCCCGTTTCAAGTTAAACAATTCTTGGTAATGCGAATTCCTCACTACTTTTTTGGCTACCACCCAAAAAAGTAGCAAAAAAGGTCACCGCTGCCAGAGGGTGCTCTCGAACTCTACGGTTGAGCGGATTCTCCTTGCGGAGCGCAATCGCTGATAATCGGGTTGGCTTTAAACCATTAACTTATGGTTGAAAAAGCAACCATTCACCCTATCAGCAATGCAATGCAGCGCTCCTCAATTACTCTCCCGCTATCCACTCATCTCTTGAGTTCTACGATCACCCTCTGAATGCGGGAGCAAGACTAAGATATTTACATTTCAAAGGGCGGGGGCATTGTAATACCGATAGCCTTACGACAATGATAAAAATGTATAGTAACTGAGCTAAAGAATTGTCATCTCTTCAATCAAGCGCTGTGCTCCAGCAAACTTATCAATGATAAACAGGACGTATCGAATATCACATATGATAGTCCTTTGCATTGATGGTTCGTAAATAAAATCGCAGGCCATAGCCTCATAATTACCATCGAATGCCACGCCTATCAGGTGTCCATGAGCATTGAGAACCGGGCTTCCAGAGTTTCCATTGGTAATATCATTATCGGTAAGGAAGCAAACAGGCATCCCACTACTATCGGAATAGGGCCCAAAATCCTTCTTTTCCCAAAGATCTTTCAATTTTTTTGGCACTTCAAATACCTCAACCGATGAATCTTCCTTTTCCATAACTCCATCCAAATATGAAAAGGGTCTATAGCGAATCCCATCGTATGGGCTGTAACCCATTACCTTTCCATAGGAAAGTCGCATGGTTGAATTGGCATCGGGGTATTGCAACTTGTTCCGATTCATATCAAGCAGGCCCTTAGAAATATCACGTAAAGCCAACTGGTAACTGTTTTTATGATGAGTTAAACTATCATAAACCCGATCTAAAAAGAACTCTAATCTAATGTGCATCATAAATAAAGGGTCGTTAACCAGGCTATCTAATATTGGTTTCTTTAAAAATCTATCAAAACCTTCGGGTGAGGTGAAATAGGAATTGCTGTAAAAATGATTTATCAAAATTGGAATTAATAGCTCAGGGTACTCATGTTGTTTTATTTCGTTGAAAAGGGGATCTAATTCCTCATCCGAAAGATTTTGTATGAAACTAGTAAAGGCAATACTATAAAGATTTTGATCAACTTGTGGGTAGAAGTTCTCGAAAAGAGAAGCTTTTTGCTTTGCTAATTTTTTGGACTCCCTCCGCACTTGCCGTTTACTAACCTTTTCTTCAAGCAATGTCAAAATTAGATCTGATGATTCATTAATTATACTACCCACTTGCGATGGCCAGTAAAGGAGAGCATTAATTGAACGAAGAAGTTCTTCGTGGCGATTATCCTGAATATGTGAAAAATACTCATCCAACGACTTGAGCGCCTCAGCGTTTGTCATCCTATCGATTGAGTCGATCATACACCATGTAAGCAATGAATCTTCGCGCTGCTTGAGGCGCTCAACAACATTGAACCTAAACATCGACTTTGCCTGATATGTGTCCTTTTGCCAAAAGTTAACCAGCATATCATGCGTATCAGTGTAATGAACCCTTTGACCTTCATCTTCTTGCATGGCATTCTTTATAACCTCAATAAAACCTCCCCACACGCTATCAACCCAGGGTGCTACTACATCGCGCTCGTGGGCGGCATGAATAGATGAAGCTTGCCTGTGCGTGGTACCAGGATATCCAATAACCATAGTAAAATCGCCAACATTAAGTCCTTGAAGTGAAATTGGAAAATGATGATTTGGGTTGTATGGTTTATTGCGTTTGTTATAATCGGCAGGTTCCCCATCGGGTGATGTGTATATCCTAAAAAGAGCAAAATCACCTGTGTGCCTTGGCCAACGCCAGTTGTCCACATCACCCCCAAAATTACCAATGGATGAAGGTGGTGCACCCACCAATCTAACATCAGTAAACCGATGGTAAACAAAAAGGTAGAATTGATTATGGTTATACATCTGAACAACATTCACATGCACACCCTTTTCGCTCTGTTCAACCTCCTTGGCTATTTTTTGGATGGCAAAATCAACACGTTCAAGAAAATCTATTTCAACCCCTTCGCTGGATATTATTTCATTGACCCTTTGAGTTACATCCTCAACACGTTTGAGGATTAACGCTGTTTTCCCCGGAACATGTAACTCATCATCATAGCTTGCAGCCCAGAATCCATCGCGAAGTAAATTGTTCTCAGGCTTACTGTGAAATTGTATATCCCCAACGGCACAATGATGGTTGGTTAGAACCAAACCATGGGGTGAAATTATTTCTGCTGTACAACCCCCGTCGTCAAGAAGCACTACCGCATCCTTAAGGCTTCCGTTATTAATACTATAAATATCTTCGGCATTGAGCTTAAGTCCAAGGTGTTGCATTTGCTCCATATTCTTAGAGATCAGCGATATAAGCCACATCCCCTCGTCAGCTCTAAGGTTTAAAGTAGAGTTTAAAATAATTACAATGATAAAAAGTCGTAGTAAGTTGAACTTCCCTGCTATCATGTTTCTTTATTATTTACTTGTTAAATAATTTTCTTTACTGCATAAAATCCTCTGCAAAATAGCTCATTTTTTTTTATTTACATAGATTGAAAACCCAAATGAGTTAGAATTTGTAGTTATTGACATAAATAAAAACTACGGAATATATTTGCATAGGCAAAAAAATATTGGGTAATTTGCTGGCATAAAATCTCATCATGGACTGGATTCTGAAGCTCGCCTCAATTGTTATTGCTTACATTCTGGGAAGTATTCCAACCTCAATATGGGTCGGAAAGGTTTTCTATAATATAGATGTTCGTGAGCATGGAAGCGGAAATGCAGGTGCCACAAACACATTCAGGGTATTAGGAGCCAGAGCAGGATTTCCTGTTTTTATTATTGACATGCTAAAAGGGTTTGGTGCAGTTAAACTATTGTACCTAACCGATTTCTACATACCCGAAACTGGAAATTTTGTTAATTTTCAATTAGTGCTAGGATTGACTGCAATGATTGGACATATTTTCCCGCTTTTTGCCAGCTTTAGAGGGGGAAAGGGAGTGGCAACCCTCACGGGTGTTGTACTTGCTTTACATCCGTTAGCTACCCTTTTTACCTTTGCAGTATTTTTTATTACGCTGCTTATCTCAAAGTTTGTGTCACTCAGCTCTATGGTAGCAGCATTTACTTTCCCATTCATTTTAATATTTGCCTTCAGCGACACCACTCCTTCTCTTATCATTTTTTCAATGATAATTGCCGTTTTAATGCTCTTTACACATCAAAAGAATATTGAAAGGCTGATAAAGGGAGAAGAATCGAAATTTAAAGTTAAGAGGCGACAAGTAGAATAAACCTTCCCTTAGATATTTTGCTTCAAATTGTTTGGATAGTCGAAAAAGTATCCTTATTCAATGTATATATGAACAGGATACTCAATGTTAGTGAGAAAAAGACCTTCGGGTGGAACCGACGTTCCCGCCAACGATCGATCTCTCGCTTCAATAATCTTTGGAAATTCATCGGGCGAAATCCTTCCTTTCCCGACCTCAAGAAGGGTTCCAACAATTGCTCTCACCATGTTTCGTAAAAATCTATCGGCTCGTATAGTAAAAACCAGCTGAGTATCTGTAGTTTCCCACGATGTGAAATAAATCTTACAAATGAATGTTTTTACATCGGAACCAGTTTTGCTAAAACTCTTAAAGTCTTTATAGCTAATTAGTTTATCAGCAGATATCTTCATCTTTTCCAAATCCAAATCGGCTTTATACAAGTAACTTGTATCAATGCTAAATGGATCCTTATACCTACTTATATGATACTGATATGTTCGGGATAGTGCGCTAAAACGCGCATGAGCATCAGGGATTACAGCAACAATTTCTTTAACAGAAATATCCTTGGGTAACACTTCGTTAAGACTATTAAAAAATTTTTGATCCCAATTTAAGTTCTTTTGGGGAGTGTCAAAATGGGCAACGTAAAAAGATGCATGCACCCCTGTATCGGTTCTTCCGGCACCAGTTACTGAGATTTTTTCCCTTAAAATTGTGGAGATAGCTTTTTCCAGCTCGGCTTGCACAGTATTGCCATTTGGCTGCGCTTGCCAACCATTATACCTTGTTCCAAGGTAAGCCATTTCAATAAAGTATCGTTGCACTCTTTTATTTTTGATCAAAATTAGAAAGTTTATCAAGAATACCTGCTTCTGTCATTCCATTTTTATGAAACATGATTGCTCTTAGTCTTAAATCCTGATCTTTGATGAAGGGTTTAAAAGAACATTGTTCAAAACTTTCCTAAAAATGTTAAATTCTTTATCAGCGCTCGTAAATAACATTTTAATGGGTTTGGCTTACTTTGCCTTCAAAAATAACGGGTTGATAATTTTTCCCACAATAGTATATGCATAGACGCCCAGGTTTCAATAACAATAGACTAAAACGAGTTCATCGTAAAGAACTTGTTTTTAATGCAATGGAACTTGATGCCATTAATATTTACTGCAAGAGGTACAGAATTAAGAACAGATCTAAATTTTTACGCGAAGCAATTATTTCGAAAGTGCTAAACAAATTCGAAACCGATCATCCAAAACTTTTCTAGTATTATTAAGTCCAACTACCCCCTTTTTGGCCTTAGTATTAGCATAACAATTGGTAAGCATAAAAAGTAAAGCATTGCGCTAAGCGCAAAAACTATTGAGAATCCTTTTTCAACAGCAATGATTGTTGCAACTGGCGCTGCTAATACTGAAAAGAACCCATTAACACCCCATGCTATGGGTATTTGCTCGGAGTTATTGGTATGAAGATATCTCATCCCCAAAGGAAAAACAATGCCCATCAGAAGCGATAAAGGGGCAACCAGGATCACCAAAAGAGCTATACGAAAAATAAATGGAAGCCCTACCAGTAAGGAAGTTATATTATCTCCCAAAAGGATTAGCATCAGTATGAAAAAAGTGATACCAAAAAGAGCCAGGTATAGCCCTTTTTTGAATTGCAGGTACGATGAGTAGTAACTCCCTATGGCAGAGAAGCAGAGAATGGCTCCTATAATTACAGCACTGGACATTATGGGGTTGCCAACCACAAGTATTGAACGTTGAATCAACGCTACCTCTACCAGCATATAAGCTAATCCAAGAAATGAAAAGTAGAGCCAAATGGACACTGCAAAACTTCTTTTTTTAAGCGATAGAATTGTTGGAAAAGCTATGGCAATAACCGCAAGGATTAGACAAACGGCAAAACTTGCCCACACAATCAAATACCCAAGCTCAAGGAAAGGTACACCATCTGTGCCGAGCCATGAGAAGTAATACCCAAACCTCTGAATCTTTAGAAATTGCGAAAAAAATGGGCTATTATCCGATGGTGGTTTTAGGTTGAAAGGGTATTGGATCAAGTCCTTTGCATCATCAGCTACAACAATTTGATTAACCAGATACTGAAATGTTGAATCGGGTAACAGATTTAACTCCTCAACCAGAGGATGTGTCACTGGATCAAAACCATATTCGTGGGCGAACCTATTGATTTTCTCCCTTTCTTCGGTTGTGAACTTATCCTGCTTGAGCAACACCAATAACGAATTCCAACTTCGAATTGAAAGTATATGATCCTGAGGCTCTATCCTCAACAATCGGGCTGCCTCAACCACCAAAGAAAAAAGTTTAAGGCTATACCTCGGCGGATTATCCATATACGAAGAGAACACCAAAACCCCTCCATTCGAAAGTAAATCAAAGGCCTTAACAATGGCATTGGTGGTGAACAGATACTCTTCCCTGATGGCAGACAGACCAGCTCCTCCAAAACTACCAACCGATGGAAAAACAATGCATTGCCATTGCTGCTGTCTGTTAAACAGAAACTCCCTAGGATATGCATTAACTAGCCTAACCCGATCATCAAAGGCTGGGTAACCTGTCAAGCTATCTGCAATTGGACCTATGGGTTCAACAATGGTTACCTCTCCACTTCCCGTTAACAATGCCTGTAATGGGAAAAAAGTGCTTTTGGGTTGAAGCATTAATGTTCTAGGCGAATGGTACAGTTGATAAGGAAATGCAAACAGATTTTGAAGATAGAAGGATGAGTCTGCCCAATCCTTCTCAAATGCAAAATAATCCTGAGCATTGATAAATGCCATATCAACCAGGGGAACTTTTCCAAAATAGGACAAACTCAATCCATTGGCCTGACGGAGGTTATCCGATTTTACCATCTCCAACGCCCCCTGTGGAAGCGATGTTCTATGGGTTACTCTTGTCTGAGGAATTAAAAGAACTTTGCTTAACGATTTGAATTCTGATGTTTGTGGAACTTTGGGCTGAAATACAAGCATTAAGCAACCCAAAACTGCTATTGAAGATGTTATGAAAACTATTTTCGGGGAGCGAGATAAAGCTAAACCGGCTGCAATGGACCAAAAGCCAAAAATGGCAACCAGATTCATGGGAAATAAATAGTTGGCAAGAATTACCAGCAACACACCCCCTAGTGCTGATCCTGCCAAATTCCATGCATAAAGCATGGGAATATCCTTACTTCGAAGCATAAAGAAAAGACCTATAACCATTGCACCTGAAAGGAATGGGAGAAAAAGGATAAAACAGGTAAGGAAAAGTTTAACTATTTCGACATTGGATGTAAAGATCAAAAAGGTATCGAATCGGAACCAACGAAGATCTAAAAGTGTAGGCGAGATGAACATGAATAACCCAGTGGCTATGAATAGCCACGGAATTAGCTTTAACCCAACTTTTCGGAAAAAATTTGCCCAAACAGCCAGAATAACCCCCGAAGAACCAAACCCCAGCATAGCAACTGAAACGGCAAGGTAAGCAAAGTGATGCCATTGACTATAGGATAAAAGGTGGATTATGGCCAGCTGAAATCCAATAATGGCTATGGATAGGAGAAATATGGAAACATTCTCTCTTTTCATTCCACGGATCTGGTAAATGGAACAAACCGGACAGGAATTAGGCTCTTTGTTCTCGCTTTTCCATTCTTTTTTTCAACCAGCATAAGCTGTTGCACCAGAAACGGGGAACCAACGGGTATTATCATTCTCCCACCCTCCTTCAACTGCTCAATAAGTGGCGGAGGTATATGATCGGCAGCAGCAGTAACCATGATAATATCGAACGGACCTATCTCTTCCCAGCCATGATAGCCATCGGCAATTTTCACAGCTACATTGCTATAACCCTGCTTTTTTAGGATCGATTCGGCTGAACGACCCAGCTGGGGTACAATCTCTATGGTGTAAACCTGATCTACTATTTCGGCTAGCACAGCAGCCTGATATCCCGATCCGGTGCCAATTTCAAGGGCGATCATGCCCTTGGTTGGCTTCATCAATTCGGTCATGTAAGCAACAATGTAGGGTTGCGAAATGGTTTGACCATATCCAATGGGTAACGGTCTGTCATCGTATGCACCACTTCTATAGCTGGCAGGTACAAACAGATGGCGTGGAACGGTTTCCATTGCCCTTAATGTTTCCTCATGTTTAACCCCACGGTTTTTTATTTGAGTTCGAACCATGCTGTGCCTTTGCGTGCTATAAGTATCTAAAGTTTGGCCAAGAGCTAAACCCATTAGAAGTGTCAGAAATGACAGTATTACTATCCTGCACATAGCTCAAAATATTGGTAAAGCTCACAATATACAATATTTATCGAGTATTTGCAATACACTTACAGCGAATATGAAACATCTACCATTCAAAGTAAGGAGTAAAGCAGGAATAAAGATTTGATAACCGGGTAATATTTTTACATTTGTAGAGAAGTATGAGAAAACCAAATAATTTCTTGCAAAATATGTTGTTATGGTATGGTTTTATTATACAAATAAACAAGTTTCTGAAGTGATTATTTAAAACTAACAAAATGAATTTAAGAATTCTGTACATTGGATTTGTGTTGGTTGCTTTTTTAACAAATTGCAAAAGCACTAATAACAACCAAGCTAATAACGCATTGGATTTTCAATCGGAATTAGATGACCAGATTAATGAAAATATGCCGGGCATATTGGTAAGCATCATCACAAATGATAAAAATAATTATCTCGAATGGAGTGGAGCATCGGGCTATGCTGACGTGAAAAATGAAGCAAAACTTTCGCCCGATCAAACCTTTAGAATTGCTAGCGTGACCAAAACTTTTGTGGCAGCAACCATATTGAGATTGTGGGAAGATGGTAAACTGAAAATGGAAGATCCAATCTCAAAGTATATCAGTGAAGAACATAATAGTATCCTAAAAGCAGGAAATTACGATCCTGAGGAAATCACCATATATCATTTACTAACACATTCCAGTGGGCTTTCTGATCATACAAAATCCCCAAAGTATAAACTTGAATATTTGAAACTAAATAGTAAATGGACACGAACAGAGCAGCTAAATGATTTGGTGAATTTCACTACACCTGCTGGCAAAATAGGTGAGAAATTTTTGTACTCTGATACGGGTTACATTTTGCTAGGTGAAATAATCGAAGCGATTACCCATAAACCATTGGGTGAGGCAATGGTTGAACAGTTAAAGCTAAAACAATTAGGGCTTACCAACATCTACATGGAGGATATTGAAGGGGATTATTCTGGTAAACGCATACATCAATACTATGAAAATGAGGATACATACCACATCAATCCTTCACTGGACTACTATGGTGGTGGCGGATTATTAGCCAACACTTACGATCTGTGTTTATTTCTTCAATACCTATTTGACCATAAAGTATTCCGCAACAGTTCTACTTTAAGCAAAATGCTAACCCCTGTAGACTATCAGGGTAAACAAACCCTTGATTACCGAATAGGTATTTGGGAAACAGAGATTTGTGGCATGCCAGCCTATACGCATACTGGTTTTTGGGGCACACAGGTGATTTATATACCGAAAATAAAAACCAGTATAGCCGTAAACTATAGCCAACGTTGGAGCAATAGTAGTTTCGCTCCCATTATTCCAATTATTGTAGAAAAAACTGATATGGAAATGGAATTTGCATTGAAGCTAATTTCAAAACAAAAAAATAACTGAAAAAACGATATTTGAAATCACCAAAATGGACTGTAAAAAGAAAACCAACCTGGATCGATGCAATTGCACCTACTCATGCTCTAAAAAGGGTGTTTGCTGCGATTGCATTGCATATCACCGCCGATTAGGGCAACTCCCGGCATGCTACTTTCCAAATGATATTGAAATAGGATATGATAGATCCATTGAAAATTTTATTAGAATCTATGAGCAAAGGGGAAACTTTCTGAGCTAGAAAATTGTTTTGCTTATTAGTATTAGTAGTTACTGTTTTTCGAAACAGAATCATAAAATTGGTTTAACTTTGCGCTTTCAAAAAAACAAGGAATAAAAAATGGCAAGTGTCAATAAAAAAAACGTCCTTATCCTAACTTTATCTTCAGCAATAATTTTAGTATTTGCTGCAATTATGGTCAATCCCTTTCCTGCAGGTTGCTCAAGGTTAATAGGAAATCGCACTACGTTTGATACTATTCCTTTTCTCAACCCAACCTATCAGGTTCCTATTCCCAATGAAATATCGTTTGCCGGGGAACCTGTTCCTCTTCATCTATTCGATGTTAGGGAAAGCCTTGACCGTGAACTACAGGTAAATACATACTGGCATTCTCAAACAGTGCTTTTGCTAAAGCGTGCCAACCGCTACTTCCCTATAATTGAACCAATTCTAAAAGAAAAGGGGATCCCTGATGACTTTAAGTACCTTGCAGTTGCTGAAAGTGCGTTAACGCAAGCTGTATCGCCATCGCAAGCAGTAGGATTTTGGCAAATCCTTGAGGGAACCGGTAAAGAATTGGGGTTGGAAATAAACGATGAGGTGGATGAGCGTTACCATATCGAAAAATCTACTTATGCTGCGTGTAACTACCTGCTAAAAAGCCATAAGCAATACGAAAGCTGGACGATGACGGCAGCATCATACAACTTTGGGCGAAACGGCATTAACAGGCAAATTGAACGACAAAATAATAACGATTATTACGATATGGTTCTTGGTGAAGAAACTGGACGATACGTTTTCCGTTGCCTTGCTCTGAAAGTTATTTTTGAAAACCCCGAGCAGTACGGATTTTTCTTTCACCCAAAAGATCTTTACCCACCGCTAAAGTACTACACTGTTGAAGTTGATTCATCTGTAACCAGCTTTGCTGCATTTGCCCAGAATTACAACACGAGTTACAAAATGTTAAAACTGTTAAACCCCTGGTTACGAAAAAGTTATTTAACCAACAAGAGCAAAAAGAGATATACCATTAAAATACCCGAGGAAGGATTTAGAGAAAGTGCTTACCAATAAAGACAAGCAGAAATAGGGTCGTAATATTTAGGATAATTATCAGCAAACATCATTATTATTTAGATTTTTTTCGCAATAATGGAGCCACAAAAAGGCGAAGCCAGTGAGGTTGTAGTTCAAGGAGCAAGGGTACATAACCTGAAGAACATAGATGTAGCCATTCCCCGCAATAAGCTAACTGTTATAACCGGGTTAAGTGGAAGTGGGAAATCCTCTTTGGCATTCGACACCATTTATGCCGAGGGACAGCGCAGGTATATCGAAACCCTTTCAGCCTATGCCAGACAGTTTGTCGGTTCCATGGAGCGTCCCGATGTGGATAAGATCACTGGCTTAAGCCCTGTAATATCCATTGAGCAAAAATCAACTAATCGGAATCCCCGATCAACCGTTGGCACTATTACCGAAATATACGACTTCCTGCGCTTACTTTATGCACGTGCATCCATTGCATATTCATCCATTACTGGTGAAGAGATGGTTCGCTACACCGACGAGAAGATTGTTGAATTAATCGAAAAGAATTTTCATGGCAAAAAAACTGCTATTCTTGCTCCCATTGTAAGAGGCAGAAAGGGTCATTACCGCGAACTTTTCGAGCAGCTTAGGCGTAAAGGCTATCTGCATGTTAGAATAAACGGTGAGATTACTGAGATGCGGCCAGCCATGAAGCTCGACCGGTATAAAATTCATCATATTGAGCTTGTTGTGGATAAACTTTTGGTTTCAGATGATGATAGAAAAAGGCTTGAATCGTCAGTGGCCACAGCCATGAATAATGGTAAAGGTACCATCATGGTGCTGGATATGGAGAACCAGCTAATCAGGTACTATAGTCGAAACCTAATGTGTCCAACTTCAGGTATTTCATACGATGAGCCTGCTCCCCACTCGTTCTCTTTCAATTCTCCACGAGGTGCATGCCCACGTTGCAACGGGTTAGGGACTGTAACAGAAGCTGATCTTAAGCGAATTGTTCCCGATCCTAAGCTAAGCATCAAGAAGGGAGGCATTCAACCTTTGGGTCCGTATAAAAGCAACCTTATTTTCTGGCAGTTGGAAGCCATTGCCCAAAAATACGAGTTCGACATAAATGATCCCATTGAAAGTATACCTGACGATGCGCTAAATGTTATCCTATACGGTTCCGAGGAGCAATTCACGCTTAAGCATCCCTCACTTGGGGTAAGATCAAACTACTTTTTAAGTTTTGAAGGTGTTATCAACTACATACAAAACCACCATAACGAGGAACTAAATGGTCGAGGTCCCAAGTGGGCACAACAGTTTATCCAACATGTAACTTGTCCTGTATGCCAGGGAAGTCGCCTAAAGGAAGAAGTGAAGTGGTTTAGGATAGACGGAAAAGATATTTCTGAACTTACCAAAATGGACGTTGAAACCCTTTCAAAATGGTTTAGTAATTTGGAAGATAGGCTCAATAATCGCCAAAAAGCAATTGCCACAGAAATACTTAAGGAAATTCGAGAACGATTAACCTTTATGATGGATGTAGGGTTGGGCTATCTCTCATTAGGACGAAGTGCAGCGTCTCTTTCCGGGGGTGAAAGCCAAAGGATTCGGTTAGCCACGCAAATTGGATCTAAGCTGGTAAACGTTCTTTACATACTCGATGAACCCAGCATTGGCCTTCATCAGCGAGATAATATACGGCTCATAGAATCCCTTTGGCAACTTAGGGATAGCGGAAACTCGGTAATCGTTGTGGAGCATGATGAAGAGATGATTCTATCAGCTGATCACGTGGTTGATATGGGTCCGCGAGCTGGTAGACATGGCGGACAAATTGTGGTTTGTGGGGCTCCAAATGATATTGCTTCGTCGGATACACTAACGGCTAAATACATTAGCCATAAAATAGAAATTCCCCTTCCTGAAAGCAGAAGGAAAAGCAATGGGAAAAGTTTGACTCTTGTAGGAGCAAAGGGTAATAACCTGAAGGATATTTCAGTTGATTTTCCGCTTGGTATTTTTATATGTATAACAGGGGTTTCTGGAAGCGGCAAATCAACATTGGTAAACGAAACTTTACGACCCGTGCTTAGTAAAAAACTTTACCATTCCATCGATGAACCACTTGAATATAAAAGCATACATGGGCTAGAGCATATTGACAAGGTGGTAGAGGTAAATCAGGCACCCATTGGACGCACACCTCGTTCAAACCCAGCAACCTACACTGGTGTTTTTACCGATATACGTAAGCTCTTTGAGCTTACTCCCGAGGCAAAAATAAGGGGATATAAAGCAGGTCGATTTTCTTTCAACGTAAAGGGAGGACGATGTGAATCGTGCAAGGGAGCAGGTGTTCAAACCATTGAGATGAATTTCTTACCTTATGTTTACGTTACGTGTAAAGACTGTAATGGGTTAAGATATAACCGTGAAACACTTGAAGTTAAGTACAAGGGTAAGAGCATTAGCGATGTGCTGAATATGACCATTAATCAAGCAGTAGAATTTTTTAGTAGTATCCCTTCAATATCCCAAAAGATAAAAACGTTAAAGGAAGTGGGTTTAGGTTACCTTACCCTTGGTCAACCATCTACAACACTTTCAGGAGGTGAAAGTCAGCGTGTTAAATTATCCTCTGAGTTGGCAAAGCGGGATACCGGGAAAACACTCTACATACTGGATGAACCAACCACAGGATTGCATTTTGAAGATGTAAGGGTATTGCTTGATGTTCTCAACCGGCTTGTTGACAAAGGAAATACCGTTATTGTCATTGAACACAACATGGATGTGGTAAAGGTTGCAGACCATATCATTGATTTGGGTCCAGAGGGAGGTGAAAAAGGTGGCGAAGTGGTATGCTTTGGTAGCCCAGAAGAGATAATACAAAAGAATTTTGGCTATACAGCCAAATTCTTGAAAAAACATTTAATGCGAAATAAGAAAGCAATATAAAAAGTTCTACTGCGAGAAGAAGAAATTATTCATCTCATATATATCCTCCACAGACATATCCAGCGTTCCATCGAAGAATTGTTCCACTGCTTTTAGAAGTTCCTGGAAAGAAATGTAGCCATCGCCATCAGTATCAAATCTCCTGAATTTATTGGGAATAATACCCGGTTCAAATGTTATGCTTCGTGTCCAAATGGGAGCAACTGGTAATACTCTGATCTCTTCACGTCTTACAGCAGTTGGACTCTCGAACATCTGGGCTAGAACATCGGAAGTTATCTGAACTCCCCTATCGTCTACAACAGAACCACGCGGTGTGTTTGGTTCATCATCCATGTAGTCGGGGATACCATCTCCATCCGTATCAAACGGGCAACCCAAGGAGTCGACCTCAACACCCAGAGGAGTATCGGGGCATTCATCAAAACGGTCAAAAACCCCATCACCATCCTGATCTGCAAACATCACATCATAATCGAAGTACTCTAGTTCGGCAAACTCCTGTTCAATCTTAATATACTTGGGATCGGAGAATAGGTCGAAGTGCAACGAAAAACTTGTGAACAGAAACATGTCGTCGTATCCATTGGAAGTAAGCCCATACTTCGATGCTGCTTGCTGATTGTAATTATCCAATAAATCTGTAAAAGCATAGTTAATTGAGGTTGAGACCCTCAAATTCACTCTATAGGATAGGTAAAAGTCTACTCCTACCTCAAAGGGAACCATTATAGCTAACTGTGAGTATTTACCTATTCCATGGTAGTCCTCTTTTAGAAGGTCCTTCTCCCAGTCATTATCAAATGACACAATTGTGGCATTCCAATGATTTGGATGGGTTTCGGGAAGGTTTCGAATGGTACCATCGGACCAGAAATGGTAGTGGTTTTTATTCAATTCATCGCCATTGAAAATATTGCCCTTGGGACTAAAATTGAATGAGGAAACGCCTAGCGAAAGGAAAGGTTTAAAACGTTTTGTAAGTCCTAGCCAATGTCCAAAACCATATTCAAAGGATACTCCACCCAAAAATAATTCAGTTCTAAAAGAAGAGTTGTGATAAATCAAATCACCATCATCGTCAACATTCAGATTATTAACATCCAGTTGCATTGAACGGGAGATGTTAAAATCATGTCCTTGCAAATTGCCATACATGAAGTAAAAATTCAACTTGTAAAAGTTCCTTTTACCCACAAATGTTGATACATTTAGCTTATAACCCGGTGTACCAGTCAAAGGATTACTACCTGGATTTTTAATATCGCCCAAATAGTGAAGGACTCCAGCTCCAAGGGCAATTACAGGTTTATATACAGGATTTTCTACTTCAACCTCTTGAATAAGCATACTCATATAGTAATCCTCATCATCTTCATCCTGAGCATTTAGTACAAATGGACTTAGCACAAAGAATGTTAAAGTAAAAATCCAAGCAAAAATTTTTCGGACAATCATTTCAAAAGCAATTGCTTTAATTCGTGTATAAGAAATTACTTATACCACTGTTGATTTGTTATCATTAAGGCTTCCTGAACTGTAATTCGTACTCCATTATTGTATGCAGCCACAAAGGCATCATCAATTGGAGTTGTATTCCATATCTTTACCCGATAATCTCTGGCCTCCTTATACTCTGCAAACGAACCGATAGAGTACTTGTACCAACCCTCATGCTTCTCTGTTCTTACGTCTTCAGTGATATTCAACCTGCGAAAGTACCTTTTAATATCGACAGGACGATGTCCTGCTGCAAGTTGTACTCTATAGTAAACTCCCTCTTCGGGTTCTAGCATGTAACTAATATCTAATTCCTCTACCTTTCTAGTAAATCGGGGCTTATCCTCAATTTTTTTATACTGAACAGGAATATCTCTTCCACCATCAACTCCAGTTTCTGTGTAAGAAGTTATGGATGTTGCTGTGCTACTAACTGGAGGAAAGATTTTAGGTGCTGGAACGGATTTTACTATTCCATCCAAATATCTTGGGTCTGGATTGGTTAAATCTGCCTCGCGCTGTATAATATCAATTACCTGAGTGGATCCATTAAGAATAAATGAAAAAGTTCCTTTTAAGAGTAACTCCGTTTTACCAACACCATCATCAGGGGCAAGTCTATAATTTACAACGAAACGTTCTTCGGGGGGGAGGTTCATCCATAAGAATTTAACTGTATTATCCTTATAGGTAAATATTGCATCACGAGGATTAATTGCTTCTGCCGTATATCCCTCAGGAATTATCTCCTCAATTTTTGCAAATTTCTCTGTACTTCCTTTGTTTACAAGTATATTAACCCTCATATCGTTTCCTTGATCGATAAAGTAAGGGGTTTGTCGTATACATCTTACATTGCTAGCTAGCAAGGAAACTGGTGGCTGAATTGGTACCATTTGCTGATACTCAGAAATATCGACGATAAGATTTGGGTCTATCTTGGCTGAAGGTCGAATTGAAATATTACTTGGTGATAGATTTACAGACTTCCTCTCATTGCCATCGATATATGAAAATACACCACCAATGGAAAAACTTCCCTTCAACCTTTCGTCAACACGAATTCTATAAGAAATTTTCACCTCATCATCTGAAGGAAGTCTTAACCATATAAATTTAACCTTTTGATCTTCGAAAGCAAAAGTGGCATTGGGATTGTCCACTACTTGTGCGGTTAACCCTCTTGGTAATTCCTGCTGAAAACGGGCAAAACTTTCAGCAGCTCCCTTTTTTAAGATAACAGAAACATCGAACTCGGCACCAGCACCTACCTCTTTGGGAACTGACATTGAAAGAGAAGCATCGCCTAATGAAAAAATATTAAAAAGTAAAATTCCTATCAAGTTCAGTAAGAGTCCAAAATACTTTAACATAGTTTTTGATATAGGTTATTTACCTTATTATCGAATACAATAATAGCAAAATTAACAATAGATTTTTTGATTTCTCTTGAAATGTTGCAGTTTGTTCATTTTTTTTATGGAAATGTTAACAACTTTTTAAGTTGAATAACTTCTCTTTTGAGCTTAACCAAATAAACAAGAGTAAAGCAAAAATACACTTTATGTTTAGTGGCAATACCCAATTATTCTATTGATAATTCATTTCACAATATTCTTTAATTATATTTATGCTTTTTTATTTAAGCATTTTGTATTTTTATTGCTGTATAATCTAAACATTTTTTGTATTTATGTAAATAATTAGTCATCGAATCCAGGTCGTTTAAACTTCATGGCATTAGGATGCTTTTCCAGTATTAACTTCTTTACAACTGTCAATTTCCTTAAAAAAGTCAGGGCATCATCCTCATAATTTGGAAGTAATTCGTAAAGTTTCACCCATGATGCAATGGAACGATCAATCATTATTAGTGCAATCTTGGCAGATCCTAACG
>Ga0334883_1002224_pt1 | contig 24745 bp, 23 predicted proteins | sample GraSluR1_MG_6_FD_207230 | JGI IMG/M metagenome (GOLD analysis project Ga0334883, IMG submission 207230) | Sludge microbial communities from methane-producing bioreactor in Wageningen University, Netherlands - Granular Sludge_09_05-R1 | ecosystem: Engineered > Bioreactor > Anaerobic >...
CATGCCTGTCATCTCGTCACGGGTGACGAGACGAGTTCGAGGCTCGACCGGATTAAAATTATGTTGAAGTCGTTCTTTTTTGAAATATTGGTCCGGTAGTTCAGTTGGTTAGAATACATGCCTGTCATCTCGTCACGGGTGACGAGACGAGTTCGAGGCTCGACCGGATTAAAATTATGTTGAAGTCGTTCTTTTTTGAAATATTGGTCCGGTAGTTCAGTTGGTTAGAATACATGCCTGTCACGCATGGGGTCGCGAGTTCGAGTCTCGTCCGGACCGCCAACAACAAAAAGCCTCTTTATGAGGCTTTTTTAGTTCATACTCAGCCGTTATGTTCTACACCTACATCATCTGGAGTCAGAGCCTCGACATCTTCTACAAGGGCATCACCCGGAATCCCGACCATAGGCTCTGGGAGCACAACAACGGCATGAGTCGTTTCACCACCGGCAAGGGGCCCTGGGCGCTCATGTACCTCAAGCAGCACACCACCAAGCGCGAGGCCATCATCGAGGAGAAGCGACTGAAACGCCTGAATGACAAGTCCATCCACAAGCTTATCAGCTCGCCCAACAACATCGCCCCACCGCTAGGGTAGCAATGCTATTAATATCTCTAAAATAAATCTAACTGCTTCGGTTCGTTGAACTGACAGAACTCCATCCTACTTTGAATTCCCGATCTACTTCGCTCCACGTTGAACTCTTGTGATAGTCCTTAGTATTGAAGTGACCAACATTCGTGGCTTAATCCCAAAGCCCTAACAAATTGAGTCTTTAGCAATGGAAATTCGGCATCCAGTGCATTGTAAAAAATACTCGCGAGATCCAGCCCTAAGGGTTAGACCAAACATTAGAATTATATACTAGCCCTTGCTGCGCTAGCTGATTTGATGATGTTTTGGATATTTTCTGTGGTGTCGATTATAAATGGGAGTAGTGGCATCATGGTTACACCTGTGTTGATACCATTTTAGGCCAGCAACTCCATGGCTTTATACCGTTTGGATGATGCCGGGGCAAAGGGCTTCACTTCGCGTGCCGTCGAATCTTTGTAGGGAGTAATGGTAAAGGTAACGGCAGCGTAGATTTTAGCTAATTCTAATATAATTACATCAATATCGCGGGTTACCAAATCGCCCTTGATGATACTATGCCCCGGGAATCGATTCTTAACTGTTACCTCAAGCGCTTATCGGTTTAGGCCAATGGTTTTCACACTGGGCATATAGGGGTCGCTCATTGAGGCTGTACCAATTGTTGGTCGCTTTCGCTTTTATGGTACAAATTCAGCATTTAGCTACCCTATGGCATTTTGTTTTACCCTAACTTGTGATATATTGCCCACACCCTAGCAATCACTGCGGGTATCGCAATAAATGCAATCGTGTTGACACCCCCTTTACAAATTCATACTGTATGAGATACCAAAGTACATGTCGAGGCTTTTGAGCCAAGAGGGGATTGTTTTTGCCCCAATACGACGGATTGATTCAGGAATATTCATCAGAAGGCGATACTAGCTAATCTGTCCAAAGTTTACTCTTCCCTGCGCCATCTGCTCAATTTGATTGTAAAGGATATGATTTTTAGGATTTGTTAGGGTTTTGTCCTCATCAATAATATCGCTTGCCACTTGTCGGGCGTACTGAAGTATTTGCCCATCCTTGCTCAGCGAGGCTATTTTAAAGTCGAAGGGTAGGCCACTTTGCTGTGTCCCCTCAATATCGCCTGGACCTCGAATTTGCATATCCACCTCGGCAATCTCGAAACCATCGTTTGTGGCCACCATGGTCTGCATCCGCTTACGGGATTCGTTGGTTAGCTTCACACCCGACATGAGCACGCAGTAGCTCTCGTCGGCACCGCGCCCCACCCTACCCCGCAGCTGGTGAAGCTGCGAAAGGCCAAAACGCTCGGCACTTTCAATCACCATAACCGTGGCGTTGGGAATGTTTACACCTACCTCAATAACCGTGGTGGCGACCATGATATGCGCCTTACCGCTGGCAAATAGCTGCATAGATACATCCTTCTCCTGTGGTTTCATCTTACCATGAACCACCACCGTAACGTACTGTGGAGGAGGAAATGCACGTGAGATGCTATCGTACCCATCCATCAAATCCTTGTAGTCCATCTTTTCCGACTCGTTTATCAATGGGTACACCACGTACACCTGTCTTCCTTGCTTTATCTGTTCGCGCATAAGCCCAAACACAAGGTTACGCTTGGTGTCGGTATAATGAATTGTTTTAATGGGTTTTCGGCCAGGGGGCATCTGGTCGATTACGCTAACCTCTAAATCACCATAGATGGTCATGGCAAGGGTACGAGGAATTGGGGTTGCGGTCATCACCAACACATGGGGTGGTTTGGCGTTCTTCTGCCATAGCTTGGCGCGCTGTGCTACGCCAAAGCGCTGCTGCTCATCGATAACCACTAGGCCAAGATTTTGAAATTGTACCACATCCTCTATCAAGGCATGGGTTCCAATCAGCAGCTGCATAGAACCATCCTCAAGCTGTGAGTGAAGCAATGTACGCTCACTGCGCTTGGTGCTACCTGTTAGCAACCCAACATTCACCCCCAGCCCGTCAAGCATTCGCGTAATGGTTTCGTGGTGCTGGGTTGCTAAAATCTCCGTGGGAGCCATAATACAGGCCTGAAAACCATTATCAACTGCAATAAGCATACACATAAGCGCAACTAAGGTTTTCCCGCTACCCACATCGCCCTGCAAAAGCCTGTTCATCTGCTTGCCCGAGCCCATATCGCGCCTTATCTCCTTTATCACCCTTTTCTGTGCATCGGTCAGCTCAAAGGGTAACTTTTCAGCATAAAACCGATTAAACATCTCGCCCACTAGGCTAAAAACGTTACCATTGACCTTGAGATACCTCGAATGCTTTTGATAAAGCAGATTTAGCTGCACGTAAAAAAGTTCCTCAAACTTGAGGCGTGCCTCGGCTTTTTTTAGAAGCGAAACTGATGAAGGAAAGTGAATGTTGTTAAGGGCTTCCCTAAGGGTCATTAGCTTTACCTTCTCAATTAGATAGGCAGGCAGGGTTTCCTCCACAATATCCTTGATTACGCCGTTTAAATTCTGCTGAAACTTTAAAATAGTTTTGGAGGTGATGTAGCTACTTTTTAATTTCTCGGTAGTGTTGTAAACGGGCTGTAAGGCCGAGCCCAAGTATTCTTGATCCGATTTGAAATCTTCAATTTCAGGGTGCGCAATATTGAACCTACCCCCAAAAAGGTTTGGCTTTCCGAAAACCACATAGCTAACATTAGGTTTAACTGATTTTGCAACCCATTTTAAGCCCTTGAACCAAACCAACTCAAGTGTACCCGTACCGTCGGTAAAAATTGCTGTAAGCCTCTTTTTACGGCCAGCACCCACCTCCTGAAAACGGGTAATCTTACCTACAACCTGTATATAGGGTAAATCCTCAGAAATATCAGAAATACTGTAGAATTTAGATCTATCCACGTACCTAAAAGGGAAGTAGTAGAGCATATCGCCCAACGTGTGAATGTTAAGCTCGGACTTAAGCAATTCGGCACGTTTGGGGCCAACACCCGGCAGGTACATTATATCTGTGAAAAGACTGACAGCCATAATGCAAAAATATAAAATGCCTCATTAAATCAATGTTTTTATGCAAAATAGCCGCGACAAAAGTTTAAAAAAAAGAGCGATGTAAGCACAATAAAGCCATATAATAATCGCTAAATTAGTATTGGTTGAACAAACACAAATCAAGGTGACAGACATTGCTCATTTTCTTAGTATTGCAAAGGATTACATCCTATTTAAATGCATTGCCAAACCGAGTTCGGGGCACGGTGTTCACTCCCCCATGGTGTACGATTTCACAAGGGCTGTAATTGGTAACAGAAACAATTACGACCAACCCAACGAGGTGGAGTGGTTAAGAAATTGGCAAATAGACTCGTCTATTAGCGTAGGCCCTAGTGATTATGGAGCTGGTAGCAGGTTTACAAATCGTTCCGAAAAGTTGGGAACAGTTATCAAAAGATCCTCCGTTTCTCCAAAGCATGGGGCATTTTTATATCGACTGGCCAAATGGAGCAATTCCAAAAACATTCTTGAGCTAGGGACTTCTGTTGGCATAAGCGCCATGTACCTTGCTAGCGCTAATCCTGACAATATGGTATTAACGCTTGAAGGGGATTGGCAAAGGGCAGAGCTAGCTCAAAACGCCTTCGATCTGTTCAACTTCAAAAACATTAAGCTCATTGAGGGGGATTTTGAACAAGGGCTAAACGAAGCGCTCAGCTTGCTGCCTACTCTTGACCTAGTGTTCTTTGATGGTAATCACAAGGCAGAGCCCACCCTTAGATACTTTAAACACTGCCTAAAATATGTACATGAAAACACCATATTTGTGTTTGATGATATTCGCTGGAGCAGAGAGATGCATAAGGCATGGGATGTTATTGCCAAGCATCAGAGCGTAAGCGTAAGTGTTGATTTGTTTCATCTGGGTGTAGTTTTTTTTCGAAAAGGTATATTTAAACAACATTTTAAGATAAACTTTTAGTAGGTTTGCTTAGTCAAACACACGCATTAATTTATAATTACACACCAATGGACAAACGACGATTAATTGACATAGAGAATATAAAAAAGTACTACAAGGTAGGATCAGTTATTGTTAAAGCCCTTGAAGGTGTTTCGCTTCAGATTCAAGAGAACGAATACGTAGCCATCATGGGGCCTTCGGGCTCTGGTAAGTCAACCCTGATGAACATTCTGGGATGTCTCGATACCCCCACAGCAGGGACATACATACTTAATGGTACCGATGTAAGTAAGCTGGAAGACGACAGGCTTGCAGAAATAAGGAACAAGGAGATTGGTTTTGTTTTTCAAACATTCAACCTACTGCCCCGCTACTCTGCACTAGAAAATGTAATGCTACCCCTAATATATGCTGGGATTGCTAAGCCTGAAAGGCTAAAAATGGCCGAAGGAGCGCTTGAAAAAGTTAGCCTAACCGATAGGATGGAGCACAAACCCAACGAGCTATCAGGTGGACAGCGCCAAAGGGTGGCTGTTGCCCGTGCTCTGGTAAACAACCCTTCGATTATCCTTGCCGATGAGCCCACAGGTAACCTCGACTCAAAAACGTCCATCGATATTATGAACCTGTTCGAGGAAATTTACAGCCAGGGTAATACCATAATTGTGGTAACACATGAAGAGGAAATTGCGCTCCATGCTAGGAGAATAATCAGGCTTAGGGACGGGAAAATTGAAACGGATGAGTTCAATTCTAATCCAACAAAAAAACAAGTTGTAGTCCTCAACGAGGAAGAGTAAACAAGTGCCCAAGTTGAAGAAATCACATTAACTGCTGCTTGACATTACAGCGGTTAATGTGGTTCAGAGTCGTTGTTCAATTACGAGGTGCTGTAATTGCAACTACTCCGTTATTTACAAAATGTTAATAGAATAGAGGTTGAAAAACTAAACAGAGAGTTACCCTAAAGTATCAATAGTTAATCAAATGCATCGTTCAGCTGGTGCATTCCTCGTTTCAATGCCCGACATCACCGATAACTTCCTCTGCAGCGCCCAAAATTTAAGTGAAATTTGTATAGCCGAAAGTATTAATAAGTTTAATCTCTGGGCAAACTCAACCTATGAGGCCGTATACCTTGAGTGGTAACTTCTCAAGGTTATTTCTGTACATTACGATAAATAAGAAACTATTTAAGTTTAAATTAGCACTTTGATTTTCAGTTGCCACGGGCTTAAGCCCGTGGAAGAAATATGTTTTAAATAATGGCTTTAGCCACATTTTAAATTTAATTATGGGGCTGAAGCCCAGCATTCATCAGTCTTTTTGACCACGGGCTTAAGCTTGCCTACTGCAAGCAGGCCCGTGGCAATTAGCAAAATGTTTTGTAGGAATAAAACTTAAACAGTTTCTAAGAGTTTTTTTAGATATTTTGAACTTTTTTAGCTATAATACATTACTACCTTACAAGATTGAAAATATAGCATATGAAGATATACACTAAAACTGGCGACAAGGGATCGACCTCGCTGATTGGAGGCAAAAGAGTACCTAAAAATCATCCACGAATTGATGCTTACGGCACTGTGGATGAGCTAATGGCTTTTACAGCTCTTCTTTGCGATCAGGATGCCATTGATAAACAATGGAAAAGTGTGCTAGCCGAAGTTCTTGATAGACTTATGAGCTGCGCCTCAATCCTTGCCGCCGATTGCACCGACTGCAAAGTTAAACTACCTATCATACAGGATGCTGACATAGGGTTTCTTGAGGAACAAATTGATATTATGGATGAACAGCTGGAACCCCTTACCTCATTTGTGCTGCCAGGTGGCCATCAGGCCGTCTCGCTTTGCCATGTTGCTCGCACAATATGCCGACGTGCCGAACGTTTAGCCATTAGCGTTGCCGTGGAGTCGCCCCTACCCGAAAATTTGGTTAAGTATATCAACAGGTTAAGCGATTTCTTCTTCACGTTTTCACGATTGTTAGCTAAAAATCTTAAAATTGAACAAATTCCTTGGAAACCTAGAGTGTAATTTAGTTTTTTTTATATATTTGCATTAATAGGGAAATATGTAAATATTTGTAAATCAATTAATTATAATATCTATATGTATTGGACACTAGAACTAGCATCAAAACTAGAGGATGCCCCTTGGCCAGCTACTAAGGATGAACTTATCGATTTTGCAATCCGGTCGGGTGCCCCACTTGAGGTTATTGAGAACCTTCAGGATCTAGAGGATGAGGGCGACATATACGAGAGCATTGAAGATATTTGGCCAGATTATCCAACCAAAGAAGACTTTTTCTTTAATGAGGACGAGTATTAACCCTTTGAAAATCGTTTGAGATTTCAGGTCTTTTGAATTCAAGCCTTTTTTCCAACACATTCTCAAGATCTTTTTGCCCTGCTATATCGTCAAGCGATTCGGCAGGGTTTCTTTTTTTCTCACGATACATAGTTGCCCTGCTCAGGATGGGGATATAGAAGTTAACGTCTAACCCAGGGGGTATGATGCTTTGTGGAGATTTTGGGCGTTTATCGGTATGCCATGCGAATCCCTTGATCATAACATCCTGCAGCTCAACCTTGTCTATGGGAAATAGGGTTGCCACTGGTGATTCACGAAACATTATGTTTACAACCTGATTATCGCGTACGCTGATGGAGAGCCTGCTCCCCTCTGCCTTGTTCACCCCAACTATCTCCCCCTCTTCTCGGCCGTAATATACAGTTTCGCCATTCCCGTTCACATCTAAACGGGTTAGCTTGCCTGCGATAAAAAAGCCAACCATTTCGCGCCCTTTGATCTGGTTAAACCGAATAGAATCCTCTTGTGAGGTAACGAATGATGATCCTGTAAATTTCATCCGATGTATGGTCTCGTTCTTAAACTCAATGCTAACATTGTCGGCAGTTAGCTGATTCTCGTAATTCCATAGAATAGGCTCTTTGTGCATATAAAGGATTGAGTCGACACTGTGGTACAGCATGGAATCGCAAACACCCTGGATGTCGGGTCTAAAAAACCTCACATCTCCCACTCCTACTAGCTGATTATATAGCGTAGAATCGGTTTTAACAGTATCCTTAACAGCTATACCCATAAGCCTATCAGCACGTAAGTATAGAGTGTCCGATTGCTCTGAGATTAGCATGGCAAGTGGCTCCTGATTAACCTCAGCAAGTTCGGTAGCCTGATTATAGGTAAGGTATTGCCCATAAATATTAATACGCTGTGCAGTATCGATAACTAGCCCATTGCCTTCAACTCTAGATATTCCTGTGTTTCTGTCGTAATAAATGCTGTTGCCAAAGAGTTTCTGCTCCCCATTATCCATGAAAGCATTGACATGAAACTCCGATTCCTGGGTTTCCCGATTATGCTCTCCTCTCTCGCTGTATAGGTAGTTGTCCTCATTATAAATGCGGGTTGGCCCGAAAAACTTTATCAGCTCGATTTGGGTATAGTACTCGAGCGAATCTGTATTTAAGAGAATATCGGCATCGATGTAAGCCACATTGCCCTCCGACACAAATAGTTTTTGGTTTGAAAAGTACTTCCCCTTATCGCTAGAGAATCTGGAATCGGGCGTATTAATCACAGCACCTCCGTAGTAGCTTACCGTTTTATTCAGGGTTTCGAAATCGAGAAAACGGGTTACCAGGGTTGTTTCCTCATCAACCATCCTAACCACCTTGCCTCGCACCTTACCCTTTTTGGTTGCACTATCAAACTTTAGGGTATCGCCATACAGGGTTGTAGTTTCTTGAAAAACCCTAACGTTGCTAAAGGCATCAAACTTGTTGAGGCCTACGTAATCGTACAGGCTATCACAAGTTATAGTGGTCTCCTCATGCCGAATGGCTACATTACCCAGCAATCGACGGATATCGTTACCATCGATCTTTAGGTTACGCATGCTGTCGGCATAGATTATGTGGATCTGGTGTTTTTGTTGACCATAAAGATTTTTACCACAACCCAGCAATAGGGTCATGGCAAGAATCGCAAAGGCAACATTATGTATTCGCATACCCTTTAGGATTGGAAACTATCGAACCCACCCTTCCATTTCGAAGCTGCAATTCTTGAAAGAGGGGTCAATTCGCACATAGGTAGTTTTCACCTTTGATTTAACCCAGTCCATGAACACCTCATGCTGTTTGCCCATCTTGGTCATCTGCTGAATAATGGCGTAATCATCATCAAGATTAGCAACGTGCTGAGGAATAAACTGGCTAATCATAACAATTTTATATACCACATTGGCATGCTCATCGCGCGACTCAAAGGGTTGGCTAATCTCTCCTGGCTTAAGGTTACGAATAACGTAGAAGTCGGCAGGAAGGAAATGTTCACGCTCGAAAAGTGATGTGTTGGTGTATGGGTTTATCATGAGCCCACCGCTAAGACGGGTATTTACATCTTCTGAAAATCGTTGGGCTGCCTGGCGGAAGGTAAGCGAGTCGGCTTTTATTAGATTCGAAATACTATCGAGCTTATTTTGCGAACTCAGAAGCTGTTCCGGCGTATAGGAAGGCCTCATGAGTATATGGCGTACATTAACCTGATCGTTCCGACGTTCAATCATTTGAATTACATGAAACCCGTACTCCGTTTCAACAATCTGGCTAACCTGCCCCTCACGCAGGCTAAACGCCACATCGGCAAATGATTTAACCAGCTGATCACGCGTCATGAATCCAAGTTCACCTCCGCGCGTTGCTGTAGCTCTATCCTCAGAGTAGGCCACAGCAAGGGTAGCAAACCTCTCACCCTTAAGCACTCTTTCCCTAATGTCGAGCAGCTGCTCACGTACAGCAAACTTAGCTTCCTCTGTAGCAGGAGGGTACATAACAATTTGGCGTACTTCGTACTGATCGGGAATGATTGGGAGGCTATCCCTGGGGATATCGCGATAAAAACGCCTAACCTCCGATGGGGTTACGGTAACATTCTCAACAATCTTGCTCTGCACTTGCTGAGCGAGTAAACCTTCTTTAATAGAAACCCTTAGATCGGCCCTAATCTGAGACATTGTTTTGTTGAAATATTTTTCAAGAGCAGCCTCCGATCCTATTTGGTTGATGAAGTATCGCAGCCTACGCTCCATCTCACTTTCAACCATCGAGGGGGCTACCTCAATGCTATCAATCGCTGCTTGGTGTAGTAGTAGCTTATGTATCATTTGCTCCTCAAAAATCTGACATTTCATATCGCCTGAGCTTGTGGCTCCCTGCATCTGCATGCGCAGCAACTCCTGCTCCACATCGGACAGCAATATCTTTTCGCTCCCTACCACTCCCAGCACCCGATCGACAACAAACTGTGCATTGACGCTTTGACCTGTTAAAAGAAAAAGAATAGCTGGAATTGCCAGAAAGGACTTGAATTTGGTTCTAATTTTCATCGGAATATGTTGGTTAATCTAAATAAATTTCAAAGTTTTTGTGATTTCTTGCGTCGTTGTATATGTTGGTTTCAAGATCTAAAATCAATCGTTGCTTTCGCTTATTAAGGATTATGCTACGAATGTTTTGTGCCTCGTAGTCGATGGGCGACTGGTGATCCTTGGGCAAAACATCTCGTAGGTTAACCAGGTACGCATGGGTGCCATCGCTCATCTCGATGCTCCGGTTGCGAAGCAAAAAGTGATCGGGATTATCGATAGGCTCAGGAAGTTCCCTGAGGATTCGAGAAAAAGGTATCCACTGATCGTTAAAATAGTCGTACTTAATAGCCACCTGATAGGCGATATTATCGAGGTTCTGAATATCCTCCTCCTTGTTGGATTTGTACAGAGCCTTTATCCGATCGTAGTAGGGATCATCCAGTCTGATTTTAATGAACAGGGCCTTAACAATCCCCTCGGCTAGGGTGAAGTTTGAAGTGTTCTCGTTATAAAACTCTTCAATCTCCTCGAAGGGGATCACGGTATCGAGCTTTTGACGGATAAACTCTTGCTCGTATTTAAAGATAAGCAGTGATGAGCGGTAATCATCGAGCTGCTTCGATACGTTCTTCTGATTCTCGCTCAAGTTCTTCTCGGCACGATTGAGGAGCAGCTGCTTACGAACCCACCTATCAACATAGCCCATAATCATCTGCAGGCTATCGTCCTTCGAAATATTATCGGGGAAAATATCTTCAACATCCGAAAGGTAAAGGTTTTTACTATACACAGTGGCCAGCACCTTACTATTGTTGGTGTTGGTTTTAAGGCAACCAGTAAACAGCAATGTTGCTGCTATAATGGATACTATTGAGATACTAAGGGTTCGCATTCCTGTTCTATTTGGGGCTATTCTCTTTCCGATAGGTAACACAAAGGTTTATAAAATAATTCAGGGATTAAAGCTAATTAAGGTTAGAAATCACCTTACGATAAACCTCGCTGTTTATTTCAACAGGATACTTCTGCCTTAACGACTCAATCCATTGCTGCTCTAAGTGCTCCTGATAATCGGCAATAACCTGTCCACGAATTTCACTCAAAGGGATAGGATCATTTTCAACAGTTTTTTGGTAGCGAATGAAAAAGTACTCCCCATTATCATCCTTGATTTCAGATAGTTTATCAGCCCAATTTGCATATCCTTTTACTACCGGATCATCGGCGATGGTGGCAAAATTATCAATACTAATCAGCGTGTCTCCCCGGCTAATGTATCGCTTCACAATGGCCTCGTCGGAAGCACCACTACCCCGCCTTGATGCTATGTACCTTTTGGCTCGATTAATTGTTCGTTTATGATTAGTTGAGAACCTTTGGGCGTAAACTCGCTCGTCCCAAGAGTAGTTCAGGATATTATTTCGATAAAAGTTCTCTAATCCTTCCTCATCGCTGGTAGATCGAGCCCATACATTCTGATTCATTATCTCGAAAAGAAGAATTCCATCGTGATACTCCTTCAGAAGGTACTTAATCTCTCTATTCTCTTTTATTAGCCTCTGCTCCTCATGGGTAAGGACTGTTTCGTTCACCAGCTCGTTGAAGCACCTCTCAACAATTACAGGGAAGGGTACATTGATATTTCTGTTACTCCCTTGCACCATCTTTTCGGCTAGCTCCGACATGGTGTGCACCCTACCGGCATACCCAAAGATGAACCTGTTACTATACAAGCTGGGTATACTCCAGTTGCCATCGTAGTATGAGGAATCGAGAAGTAATTCCATTGTTTTTAGCGCATTGGTATCGAGTTCGAAACCATTCTTCTGCTTTAGCTGCTCTACAAAAAGTTTTTGGCTAACCCTTCCCCTCTCGTCGCGGGCTAACCGGGCTTTTAGCTCTGGAGCAACCTCATCAAAAGTTCCCACACCCCGCTTATCCATTAGCTTTATAATATGCCAACCAAACTGAGTTTTTACGGGAGGGCTCACCTCTCCTGGATTCTGCAGAGCAAATGCAGCTTTCTCGAACTCAGGAGGCATTTGGCGCATACCAAACCATGGCAATTCACCACCGTTTTGGGCACTCCCCGGATCTTGGCTATACTGCTGAGCTAGTCTGCCAAAGTTTTCATTAGTGAGTACCAAAGAGTACACTGAGTCGGCTAGATGTTTTGCACCTACCCTATGCTCCTCGCTGGCATTTTGCGGAGAGGCTATCATGATGTGTGAAACCTTAACCTGACCGGGTGATGGCCGCCTATTGTGAACCTTAACAATATGGTATCCAAAGCGAGAGCGAATAGGCATTGATACCTGACCCACAGGAGTATTGTAAGCAGCATTCTCAAAAGGATACACCATTTGAAATACGCCGAAATAACCAAGATTTCCACCATTTACCTTAACCGATGGATCATCACTAGTGGCCCGAGCAACCGACTCAAATGGCTCACCGGATAATATTCTATTGCGAATATTGATGGTTTTATTGTAAATAACCATTGTATCCTCAGGCGAGGCATTCTCGGGAATGGAAATAAGTATGTGGCTTGCATTAACCTCCTCCTTTAGCCTTTCGTAAGCCTCCTTTAGCAATCTCTCCTGCGCATTTTGGTCAATAAGATGAGGCTGAACCAGCTGCTTTCTGTAGCTCGCCAACTCCTGCTCAAAGGCTGATGTTTTGTGAAATCCCTGTGCTTTAGCATCGGCAACCTTAAGCTTGTAGATAACGAATAGGTCTAAATATTCATCCAGGCTTTTCTTATCGGTATCGGCCATCATCTGGCTATTCTTGAGGTAAATCTGTTCGAACTCGTAACGGCTAACCGACTCCCCAGCCACAGTGAGCAGAATTTCGTCCTTGGTTTGCGCCATGGAAGACAAGCTACCTAGAACGCAAGCGATAGTGATAAAAAAAGTACGGTTCATAATGTTGGTTTATTAGAATTTATGGTTTTATGGCACTGCTGCTAAGATCGGCTATAGTTAGGTGCTTCGCGAGTTATGGCCACATCATGCGGATGGCTCTCGGCGATACCCGCGTTGGTAATTTTCACAAAACTTGCCTTCTTAAGATTCTCGATGCTTGATGCACCGCAATACCCCATCCCTGCACGTAACCCGCCAATCATCTGATATAACACCTCCTTAAGGGTTCCTTTATAGGGAACACGTGCCACAATGCCCTCAGGCACCAGCTTCTGGATGTCGTCCTCCACATCTTGAAAATACCTATCTTTTGAGCCCTGCTGCATTGCCTCGAGCGACCCCATTCCACGGTACGACTTAAACTTCCGTCCGTTGTAAATTATCGTCTCTCCGGGTGACTCATCAACACCAGCAAACATTGAGCCAGCCATGATTGAGTCGGCTCCAGCGGCCAATGCTTTTACAATATCACCTGAGTATCGAATACCTCCATCGGCAATTACAGGCACACCTGTACCCTTAAGCGCTTTGGCCACATCGTATATGGCGTTGAGCTGTGGCACGCCTACACCTGCTATAACACGGGTAGTACAAATTGAGCCTGGGCCAATACCCACTTTCACTGCATCGGCACCAGCCTTAACCAGCTCGAGGGCAGCCTCAGCTGTGGCAATATTCCCCACCACAACCTCGAGTTCGGGAAATTCTGACTTTACCTTGGACAACATCTCAATTACTCCCAGCGAATGGCCGTGTGCAGTATCAATGACAATAGCATCGACCTTGGCCTGAACTAGCGCATTGATTCTGGCAATTGTATCGTGGGTTACCCCAACACCAGCAGCAACCCGAAGCCTTCCCTTCGAATCTTTACACGCATGCGGATTGTCCTTGGCCTTAGTAATATCCTTGTAGGTAAGCAATCCGGCCAACCTAAAATTATCGTCAACAACGGGTAGCTTCTCAATCTTATACTCCTGGAGTATAGCCTCAGCTTCCTCCAGACTTATTGTTTTTTTGGTTGTTATTAACCCCTCGGATGTCATAACACTTTTAATGGGCGAGGCCAAGTTACGCTGGAAGCGCAGATCGCGATTGGTAACAATCCCAATAAGCATTTTCTCTTCATTAACCACAGGGATGCCACCTATTTTATAATCCTTCATCAGCTTTAGGGCGTCGCCCACTTTAGCTTCAGGACCAATGGTTACAGGGTCGTAGATCATTCCGCTCTCGGCTCGTTTTACAATACGCACCTGACTCGCCTGTGCCTCGATGGACATATTTTTGTGAATAACCCCTATTCCACCCTCTCGGGCAATAGCAATAGCCACAGCTGCTTCGGTAACGGTATCCATTGCAGCGGAAACTATGGGTGAATTAATTTTAATTCTCTTCGAAAACATGGTGGAGATGTCAACCTCGCGGGGCAATACTTGTGAATAGGCAGGAACCAAAAGCACATCGTCGAACGTAAGTCCCTCAGCAACAACTTTTTCGTTTACAAATGACATGGTGGTAGGTTTTTATTTTTTTCGCCCGCCAAGTTACAAAAAAACTCATTAACAAGGGGGGTCTTTTCAGATATTACGCTTGTATTAACAACATTTCGCCTTACTTTTGTATGCAATCCAAATTTGTTGAGAAGAATTGAATCAGTTCGAAAAAATACTATATCAATACTGGGGCTATACCTCATTTAGGGCAATCCAACAGGAGATAATTGAGTCGGTATACAGCGGAAAGGATACCCTTGCCTTGATGCCCACCGGAGGAGGCAAATCGATCACATTTCAGGTGCCCGCCCTGGCGAAGGACGGATTATGCATCGTGGTAACTCCTCTTATTGCCCTCATGAAGGACCAGGTTGAAAACCTTAAGAAGAAGGGCATTAAAGCCGCCGCCCTACACTCGGGGATGAAGCGCCACGAGCTGGAGGTAACGCTCGATAACTGCGCCTATGGCGATTACAAGTTTCTGTACCTATCGCCCGAACGCCTTGGCACCGATCTGTTCAGGATGAGGTTGCGCAAAATGAATGTGAACCTTGTTGCAATTGACGAATCGCACTGTATATCGCAGTGGGGCTACGATTTCAGACCATCATACCTTAAGATTGTTGAGCTAAGGGAATTGCTACCCGATGTACCATTCCTTGCTGTTACGGCCACAGCAACACCCGAGGTGGTGGAGGATATTCAGGAAAAGCTGGGCTTTGCGCAAAAGCACGTGGTGAAGATGAGCTTTGAACGTAAGAACCTGGTTTACCTCGTTCGGAATGTTGAGGACAAGAATAAGCATCTGCTTAAAATTGTAAACGGGCTTCCAGGAACTGGGGTTGTGTACGTTAGGAATAGGCTTAAAACCAAGGAGATTGCCATGATGCTCCAGAACGAGGGGGTTACTGCCGATTACTACCATGCTGGGCTTAGCCCTGAGGAGCGAACCGCAAAGCAAGACGACTGGCAGCATGATCGTACACGCGTCATCGTATCGACCAACGCCTTTGGGATGGGAATAGATAAGCCCGATGTTCGGTTTGTGGTCCATATGGATCTGCCCGACTCACCAGAAGCTTACTTCCAGGAGGCTGGTCGTGGGGGTCGCGATGGCAAGCTGGCTTACGCCATATTGCTCTACAACAACTCCGATAAAGCAAAGATTGATCAGCGCACCCAATCCTCGTTCCCCGAACCCGACGAGATAAAAAGATGCTATCAGGCCCTTTGCTCATTTCTGGGAGTTGCCATAGGCGCTGGCAAGGGTGAAGTTTACGACTTTAACCTTATTGAATTTGCTACTGCCTACAAGTTTAACTTTGCCCATGCCTATAGCTGTTTAAAATTTCTGGAACTTGAGGGCTACATCGAACTCACCGATGAGCTTGATAACCCAAGCCGTATAATGGTTACCGCAAGTAAAAATGAGCTCTATAAGTATCAGGTGGCCCATGCCGAGATGGATCATTTTGTTAAGGTTATTCTAAGGAACTACGCCGGGCTATTTAATGACTATGTGAAAATTGACGAAAAACATTTAGCCCGAATCTCAGGCAAACAGCTACCTGAGGTTACAGAAAGCCTCATTAAGCTAAGCAGAGCAAAGATAATTAACTATATCCCCCGAAAAAAAACGCCACTGATAATCTTTACCGAGGAACGATTAGATGATAAGAACCTAAGAATTAGCCCCGAAAACTATAACCTTCGGAAAGAGAGGTACACCAAACGGATAGAGGCTATGGTTAATTATGCTTCGGGAACGGCAAAATGCCGTAGCATGTCGTTGCTCGAGTATTTTGGTGAAAAGAATGCCACTCGATGTGGTAAATGCGATGTGTGCACCTCGCGAAACGAGCTGGATATGAGCAAGTATCAATTCGATCAGATTCTTGAACAAATTAAGAATAATCTGCAAAGCGATGGGGTTACCCTTGAAAAGCTAGTTGATTCCGTTAAATTTCCATCGGATAAAACTACTAGGGTAATTCGCTGGCTATTAGACAACAATAAGATACTAAAGGATAGTAACGAACTTTTGCACTGGAACAAAACCATGTAGCTCATTGTTTTTAGTTAGATTTGGCTAATAAAATCAGGTGTTTTTGGGTTTCTAAGGGAGGATTCGTAAAGAGTAAGACTAGCTTGTTAGGGATGGTTTGAAGACAGAAGACAGGAGACGGAAGTGAGAAGACAGATGACAGGAGACGGAAGTGAGAAGACAGAAGACGGAAGTGAGAAGACAGAAGACAGGAGACGGAAGTGAGAAGTGAGAAGATAGGAGACGGAAGATGATTATCTCAGAGTTGAAACGTTGTTGCTGAAAAAACCAGATAGGCTGGAAGTAAGCTCACTTCTTACCAGAATATTATTTTTTTAGTTTACCTTAACGCAAAGTGTTTCCACGAGATAGGATAGTAACACCTAAAATCATACGAATTTGAAAGCAGCAATAATTGGTTCTGGTGTAGGTGGGTTAGCAACAGCTATACGACTGGCTGCTAAGGGATATAAAGTCACCGTTTTTGAACAATCGGAAAGAATTGGAGGTAAGCTTAGCGAGTTGCGAATGGGCGACTTCCGCTTCGACACAGGCCCTTCGCTATTCACATTGCCCAACCTAGTTGATGAACTATTTGATGTTGCCGGCGAGGGGAATTCAAATGCATTTGAATATAAGCAGCTCGAGAATGTAACGCGCTACTTTTACCCCAACGGAAAGGTTCTGAATTCATGGGCCGACCCCAAACGATTTGCTCACGAAGCCGAAATAGTTTTGGGTGAACCTGCCACGAATATTGAAAACTACCTTGCCGAATGCGAGGAACTGTACAACCTTACGGCTAACATGTTTATGTTTAGCCCCTTCCCCACCTGGGAAGGTTTCAAATCGGAAGAAGCTAAGAAAATTGGGCTGAACCTAAAAAAGCTGAAAGCTTTTGAGACTATGCACAAGGTTAACAAAAGGAGCTTCAAGCAGAAGGAAACCATTCAGCTTTTTAACCGCTTTGCCACCTACAACGGTTCCAACCCCTACAAAGCACCGGGTACGCTAACTATAATTCCTCATCTTGAGCATAATATTGGAGCTTACTTTCCCAAAAAGGGAATGTACTCCATTGCCCAATCGATGTTTGAGCTGGCACAGAAGCTTGGGGTAAAATTCCACCTAAACTGTTCTGTTCAGCGAATTGAATACAACAATGGGAAAGTTGCTGGCATTAAGGCCAATGGTTTGGCCGATAGCTATGATATTGTGGTAAATAATATCGATATTTTTACAGCCTACCCAAGCCAAATGCCCGACCGTAAGCTAAGCTGGTTTTACAAACGGCATGAGCCATCATCATCGGCGCTAATTTTCTACTGGGGGATAAAGGGTACTTATCCGCAGCTCGATGTGCACAACATCCTATTTAGCAACAGCTACGCCAAGGAATTTGAGATACTTGGGCAAAAAGGCATAACCAACGACCCAACGGTTTACATCTTTATCAGCAGTAAAGCCGTACCCAGCGATGCCCCAGAAGGGCATGAGAACTGGTTTGTGATGGTAAACGTGCCCCCCGACTATGGACAGGACTGGAAGGAGCTAACTGCCCGGGCAAAAACCAATATCATTACCAAAATTAAGAGGGAGCTCAATATTGACATTGAACCAAAGATTTTAACCGAGGAAATATTGAGCCCACCACTGATAGAGCAAAAAACGGGATCGTACCGTGGTGCTCTGTACGGCATAAGTTCAAACAATCGATTTGCTGCCTTTAGCCGCCATCCAAACCGATCAAAGAGCATTAAGGGACTTTACTTTGTTGGAGGTAGTGTTCACCCTGGAGGTGGCATACCGCTGTGCCTTGCCTCGGCAAAAATTGTTGACAACATGATAAAACCCATATAGCATGAAATCGTTCCTTGATAAATATAAGCTAACTCTTGCATTAATTATCATTATTGGCGGATACGGCATTTCTATCCCGGGCCTATGGATAATGCGCGATAACCCCGAGGTATTTCAGCTGAGCTGGGTGTTCACTACCCTTACGCTTGCAATTTTGCTGATTTTCCATAAACCCCACAACGTGAAATTTTGGCTAGCCATAGTCGCCGTTGGGATAGCTGGCTGGACAGTTGAAGCCATTGGTACGAATACGGGGGTAATTTTTGGTGGATATGCCTATGGCCCATCCTTGGGGCCAAAAGTTTGGGCAACTCCTATAGCCATGGTGGTTAACTGGATGATTTCCGTTTACCTTATCACCATGGTGTTACGGTCGAAAATTATTAACCTATGGCGATTGGGTTTTGCCGGCGCTCTGCTCATGGTTATTTACGATATACTGCTAGAGCCCGTTGCCATAAGGCTTGATATGTGGAGCTGGGAAACCGTTACACCACCCCTACAAAATTACATCGCATGGTTTATCATCTCATTCCCCCTTGTAATGCTTCTGGGTAGGTATACCAAAAACAGCAGTAACCCTTTAAACACAATTGTGCTAGTGTGCCAGCTACTATTTTTTGCATTGCTAAACCTCATGATTGCGTTTGGTAATTTATGATGATTTAGGCAAATACAACAGATGGAGGTTGTTAGGGGCAGTTATTTTATTGTCTGTCAGGAAATTGTCAGATTGATTTGCTTTCCAAAACCAATTTCAATTAACCTATAAAGTGTAGAAAGTTGAATGTCACTATGTCCGTTTTCAATTCGTGAAATAAAACTTTTCCTAGTACCTGTTTTTTCAGCAAGTTGTTCTTGGGTCATTTTGGCTTGCTTTCTTTCTTCCCTTATAATTTCACCAATTGCAAATGCTTTTGCTTTAATTTCAAATTCAGTCCTTTTTCTTGTTCCTAAAGGGCCATAACGACTTTCAAGGTGCTCGTCAAAAGTTGTAATCTCTTTATAGCTATTTTCTTGTGTTTTCATAATTTTTCCTTTTGGAGTTAAAATACTCATCCTTAATTCTAAGTGCTTTGTCAATCTCTTTCTTCGGCGTTTTCTGTGATTTCTTTTGAAATCCATTAAAAAGCACAACTAGATTTCCCTCGTCAAAGCAACAGAAAACTCTATAAATGTTGCTTTCAAATTCAATTCTTATTTCAAATAGTCCTTCTGTTCCATCAATATACTGAAAGAATTTTTTCGGTATTCTTTCAGCGCTTGCAACTAGGAATAGAACGTAGTCAATCTTGACTTTAACTTTTTCTTTCAGAGGTTCATAGAATTCTTTGAAATAGTTTCTGAAGAATATTAGTTTACGTTTTCGTTCCATACCGCAAAGTTAACTAATAATGGAACATAAATCAAGTTTTTGATTGCCTGTATTTGATGGGATAAGAATTTTAAGGCTAAGAATCTGATGGTTATACGGTTTCTTTACCATGCAACAAATCTAGAAATTTCGATTTGTTGCGTTGAGTTATTGAATTCTCACTTCAGGATTATACTACTTCCCTAGCACCACCGCCAATATTTACCTCATAAAATTCGGGTGCGTACCCGAATTTATGCTGAAATGGAACAGAAACTGCTCGTTTAAGCTCATCAACAAAATCTTTCCTAACCAGATTTAGGGTACAACCACCAAACCCACCACCCATCATTCGTGCCCCCAATACCTCATCTAGGCTTTTGGTGGCTTCAACCAGCAAATCAAGCTCATCGCAGCTTACATGGTATTTAGCACGTAAGCCTTCGTGCGACTGATACATCAGCTCGCCAAGCAGCTGAAAGTTACCATTGCCAATGGCATCGGCAGCCTGTACAACACGTTCAATCTCCTCTGTTACATACTCACACCTCAGAAAAACTTCCTCTCCTAAAATATCTTTGTAGGGATAAACATCCTTTGAGCGCACGTCGCGCAAGCTCCTAACCTGGGGCATTTGTGAGCTTAGCATCATAACCCCCTCCTCGCAATTCCATTTACGCCTATTATACTCCGATGAGGCTAGGCTATGCTTCACCTTGGTATCGACCAGAACAAACTCGTAATCGGTAAGTTCGATGGGTAGATATTTATACTCCAATGATCGGCAATCGAGCAAGATGGCGTGGTTTGTCTTGCCAAAAATGGAAGCGAACTGATCCATTATGCCACACATCACACCCGCGTAGTTGTGCTCGGCTTTTTGCCCAACCCGTGCAAGGGTTAATTTATCTAAATCAAAATTAAAAACTGTGTTTAGCGCCGTTGCAAAAACGCTCTCCAGCGCAGCCGATGAGGATAATCCTGCTCCAGTTGGGATATCGCCCCCAAAAACAGCATCGAAACCCTGGGCGATGTGCCCAAGGGCCTTAAGCTCCTGCACCACGCCAAAGGGGTATTTGGCCCAATGCGGAAGATCCTTTCCAGCATCACCCTTTGTGAATGTTACTGCCTGCTTAAAATCAACCGAAAACAGGTTGATATCATGCCCCCCGTTGGGCTGTATGGCAAGATATATGCACTTATCGATAGCTGCTGGAAGCACAAATCCATTGTTATAATCGGTATGCTCGCCAATTACGTTTATTCTGCCGGGTGCTGAGAATAGCCTAAAATCCTTACCAAATCTTTCGACAAACGATTCTCTTACTTTTTCTACTATCATTCAAGTTAAAACATTGATTATTGACACGATCAATAAATATCTACATATTATATCAATCACCCACTACCAAAACACGGTGTAAAGCACAACCAGAATTAATAGTATTGCGTAGGCTGCAATATTAAAGTTCTTCCCCGTTTTAAAGGTTTCCTTTGGCAATGGGATTGACTTTGGATCCTCATCGTATTTAGCCGTTAGCAAGCTTACCATAATGATAACCACCATGGTGATTAGGCAAGTGTACATCATTTGATCGAGGAATGGCATCTCAATGGGTAAGAACTTCAACATCAAGGCAACGGGAATAGATGAGATAACCCCAATAATTGCTGCCTTGCTGTTGGTCTTTTTCCAGAACAACCCCATGAGGAATACAGCCAAAATGCCCGGACTTACCACCCCCGTGTACTCCTGAATGTACTGAAACATCTGGGGCATTGTATCCAAAGCCGGTGCAACCAGCACCGCAATGACCAACGACACCATAACGGCAATGCGGCCCACAGGCACCAAATCGGAACCATCGGTTCTCTTTGAGATGTATGGTTTGTAAATATCCATAGTAAAAATGGTTGCCGTAGAGTTTAGCATAGACGCCAAGGAAGAAACTATGGCGGCAGACAAGGCAGCCACCACCAACCCTTTTATCCCAACGGGTATAAACGACTTGATTAGCCATGGGTAAGAAATATCGTAGTTAACCGATCCGTCGGGGCGAAGAAAATCGGCTCTTACACCCTCAATTATGGCTGTACCCTCGGGTTGTGTAAACATCACAAAGGCAATAATTCCGGGAATTACCACAAATAACGGTAGCAATAACTTTAGGAAAGCGGCAAAGGCTAACCCCTTCTGCGCCTCGCGAAGCGATTTGGCCGCCAGCGCTCGTTGAATAATGTACTGATTAAATCCCCAGTAGTATATGTTGGCCACCCACATACCGCCAATAAGTACACCAATACCCGGAAGATTCATAAACTCTGGATTATCGCGCTTAAGAATCATATGAAACTTATCGCCTGCAGTAGTGTAGATATGATCTAAACCTGCAAAAATACCACCATCGGGGGTTACATGGTTTAGCGCAATGAGGGTAGTAATAAATCCTCCTACCACCAGCAACACCACCTGAATAACATCGGTCCATGCCACGGCCGAAAGCCCTCCCCAAATGGAGTAGGCAGCAGCAAAACAGGCCAGCCCAATTATAAAGTACATAATCATTGATCCATCGCCTGTACCCAGAATGGTATCGAGTGCTTTTGCACCCAAAAACAGCACTGACGTTAGGTTTACAAAGATAAAAAGAGCAACCCAGAAAATGGCCAGTATGGTTTTTAGATTGGTATTGAAACGCTTCTCGATAAACTGTGGAATGGTGAATAAACCTTGCTTGATGAAAATTGGAAGGAAAAACTTGGCCACCACAATAAGGGTTAGCGCCGCCATCCACTCGTACGAGGCAATGGCCAATCCAATGGCAAACCCTGACCCCGACATGCCGATAAACTGTTCGGCCGAAATGTTGGCGGCAATTAGCGATGCCCCTATTGCCCAAAAGGGTAAACTTTTGCTGGCAAGGAAGTAATCCTCGGCGCTTTTCTTTTCGCCTTTTTTACCGCGCGACACCCATAAACCCACCGAAAGGATAAGCAAGGCATAGGCTGCAAAGATGATGTAATCGAGAGTTGAGAAGCCCATAAGCATTGTCTGTTAGTTAGAATATGATGCTTATAAAACTACAAAATATGATTTACACTACAACGATTCTCTCACAATTAGCGAGGAGAAATTTTGTAATTGAGTTTTTTCTTTGACATTACCAGCTGAGCCAGTGTTTTGCCCATAGCAACAAAATCGGTCGATATAGTAGTAATCCCATTGGCCAGTATGCTAAGCGGAAGCTATTACTAAATCTACACGGAATGTACAAGCCCACTGGAATTGACCGAACCTATCCCAATGTGATGAACATCGAGGCTGTATTGGGACTTGAGTACAATAAATTTTCCGACAGGTGTACTCCCGACCGCAACCTCACCATACCGTTTGTTCGCAATGTTGTTGGTCCAATGGATTACACGCCGGGCTCGATGCGATATATGAATCCTGAAACCTTTAAGAAATCGTGGGACAACCCCCATTCTATGAGCACACGCCCGCAGCAGCTGGCAATGTTCGTAATTTACCACGGTGGCGTTCAAATGCTTGCCGATTCCCCAACCTTTTATGAGGTGGATGATATTGCGTTCAACTTTTTATCGCAAGTTCCAGTTACTTGGGACGAGTCGGTTCCGCTAGTAGAAAAATTTGGAAAAGTGATTGTTATAGCTCGCCGGCACGGCCACAAGTGGTACGTTGGCGGAATGGCAGAAACCAGCGAGCAGTCAATTGAGTTCTCGCTCTCCTTTCTTGGAAATCAGAAGTACAAAGCATCATTAATTACTATTGGCAAAAATGCTTCGGATTTGAAAACCGAAACACTTGAATTGGAAAGCAACCAGAATTTGGAGCATACCATACCGGCACTTGGCGGCTTTGTACTGGCTATCGAAAAAGATATTGAGTAAGGTTAGAACGTGAACACATCCCTCGTTTTCACCTCCTTAATACCAAATACCCTGTGAAACTCGGCCAGCGCAGGCAAAGCGGTACAGTGCGATGGCATAACGTGCTTCACATTGTTCCTTTTGAGGTAGGATATGGTTTTCTGCGTTTGCAAATTATTATGCTTTAGATGAAAACCACCCATGATGCCAAGGATACGATTATCGCCCGTTACCTTTTTGGCATGCTCCAGCGTGTTTACTATGCCCGAATGGCCGCAGCCCGTTACCACAAAGATGCCCTGGTCGGTTTTTAGCGCCAGGGCACTATCGTCCATCACAAAATCGGGGCTTCCATCATCAAACGAAAACGATGTGGTTTGCGACTCGAAGCTAGTTAGGCGAGGAATTTCTCCCAGAAAGTATGCGCCATCGAAAAGTTCGTATGGCTTGGCCGATGTTATAAGATTAAACCGAGCGGCAACCTCCTCCCTACCCTGGTTTAACCCAATGTAGTGCCTGCTATTCTTTCCATACCGCTTCACAAAGCAACCGGGATGGCAAATCAAGTTACCCCCCTGTAGATTTTTTAGGCCATCACCATGGTCGTAGTGGCCATGGCTTAGCACAATAAAATCGGCATTTTCTGGCTTAATTCCCAGTTCGCGCCCATTAGTCAGAAACAAATCGGTTTGGGCAGCATCAAAAAGTATTGATTTGCCATTATGCTCAATAAAGTACGAAAGGCCAAACTCGGCCTTGGTATTTAAACCGGGCGTATTATCTACAAGAGCTGTAATTTTCATGGCCACTGATTTTGATGTTACCGCTGCGCTTAAGCCTAGCAATTAAACCCTATTCAAACCAAGGATCCATATCAAGATTTGTGGCTCCGTAAATATCGCGAATATGGTACTGGTTTATCTTTTGTACCTGCTCTAGCAATACCTTGGCCTGTATATTCTCGCAGTCGTTCTGCAAAACGTTCTGTAGAACGTTAATTGCCTCGCTAAAATTTTGCTCGCTAATAAGCTTATTTACCTTGTCCTTAAAATCGATAGCTGAATTCACTTGATCGTTTTATTAAAAAGTTGTAACAGATCAGTCTACAAAGTAGTGATTGTTTTCAAGGAGTCTAAAACATTTTGGTTGTTTTTTAATACAGTATCAGTTACCGACCTCAATACCGCAAAATTAAACGCCCCGGTTGTAGACCTA
>Ga0334883_1002227_pt1 | contig 24703 bp, 20 predicted proteins | sample GraSluR1_MG_6_FD_207230 | JGI IMG/M metagenome (GOLD analysis project Ga0334883, IMG submission 207230) | Sludge microbial communities from methane-producing bioreactor in Wageningen University, Netherlands - Granular Sludge_09_05-R1 | ecosystem: Engineered > Bioreactor > Anaerobic >...
AAGGTGAATCGCCAACAGAAGCATCGCAACGGTAATCACCCCCGTCACCCCCGCGCACAGCCCGTCAAGCCCATCCAGCAGATTCAGCGAATTAGTCGCTCCCAACACAAAGAAGATCACCACAGGCACGCCTATCCACATCTCCACTGCCGCTGGCATCTCCAAGTAAAATGCTCCTGCAAAAAAATGCAGCGCAGGCCTGATCCCCACTATTACCAGCACTGCCGCCGCTGCCACCTGCCCCAGCATCTTCCGGCCCGGACTGATGTCGAACACATCATCGATCACACCCACGAAGCATGCGATCGCGGCCCCGCCGAGAATACCGATAAGCCACCGGAAGGCCACGAGATGCATATCCTGAACAATGTAAAGGCCTGCCAGAATCCCTACGGTGAATCCCACCAGGATGCCAACGCCGCCCAGATACGCGACCGGCTCTTTGTGAGTCTTGACCAGGTTGTCGGGCTTGTCCACAATCCCAAACTTCAATGCGATCCTTTTGCATAGAGCCGTCGCTGCCAGCGCGCAAACAAACGACGAGACAAGCACAGGCCAGAACTGCAAAACCCATGAAATCGCTCGCTTGTCCCCGATGAGATTATCAAACATATACCAACCCTTGCTCACTCAGGCTCGATCCAGACTTCGCTGTCGTAACGCAGCATAGTCAGGTTGTCTTTAAATCGGCCGAACTCAATGTCTGGTTCTCGACCCGCCAGTTGCTCAAGTATCCAACGCGGAAAATCGGCCCCGGCTCTGATTGACAATGGAACGCCGCCCCCAAAACGCGGATTGATCTCAATGAACTTGATTCTTCCGCCGTCATCGACAATCAACTGGATCGTAATGACTCCCGGACCGGCCCCCAGCGCCTCAACGAGATCCCGCGTCCGCGACATGATTGCTTCATTGCGGACAGTCCGGCCTTTGCTCACCTCGCCGCCTCGCGTCTCTATCCGCTGACGAGGCACAACGCATCGCACGGTCATGTCAAAATCGACAAACACGTCGCAAGTATATTCGGTGCCCTCAATGAACTCCTGCACGATGCAGTTCGGGATGCACCCGGCCATCACTTCGAGTTCACGTATGTTCTCAACCTTCGCCGTGCCCCTGCTGGCATGACCGTCCCACGGCTTGAGAAAGCAGGGATACGAAAAATCACGCTTTGACAAGGCTTCCGCGGCTTCCAGTGTAAATGGAGTATCAAAGCCATTCTCCAGAAGGAATCGATAGGCTTTGCGCTTGTCTTGGCAAAGCTCGATTACCTCGGGCCTTGAAACCAGAATGCAGCAGCCGATCGCATCGAAAACAGACCTGCTCCGGGCCAGCAATTTTAAATCGAGATCCGTCGTCGGCACCACCAGATTAACGCGCTCCCGCGTTGCAAGACCGAGGATCTGGTCCAGGTAATCTGCATGCCGCACGGGGCTTACCACGTATTTCGAATCGCATAACTGCAGCGCGGCGCTCAACGGAGAAGAGTCCGTTCCGATAATATGCATGCCGATGCCCAGATCGCGGGCCGAATTCCTGAAACGATCCAGTAAAGAGACCCGCCTGCCGATACAGGTAAACAGAAGTCTTGCGTCGTTGTTAATCCTGTAATTGGGTTTTTCCATCGGCGATTCCGCTTAAGACATTATGACCACAGTGCTTAGCAATGTACTAGAAATCGGCACAACTGTCCACAAGATGAGTACGAAATTCTGGTGAGATCTAATTGTTGTTTTACAAGACTTTCGGCAATGACAGCCCTGATGAAATGTTCTTTTTTTCAGATGGACGCTGCTGTTTGCATTTTTTATCTCCATCCCGTACTCATTCGGCCTGATTTGCCGCTTCTGCTGTACGGTTCGAATTGCGAAGGTAGATGTACCACATTGCCTGCTATCCGCATTCCGGTGCATATTGTTGTTTTATCGGTCTAATTCATTATTCCACTTCCTGGCGGCCTGTGCGCCTATTGTTTGCTATATTTTCCAAGGCTCGTAGCAGGGTGCGGCCTGAGGGTGTCGACGGAGTGAAAAATGATTCATGCGAAGGTACAAATTGTTTTAGGTCTGGTGATGTGCTTTGGCGTGTCCGCCATGCTGGTTCATGTGGCCGTCACCGATTCGCCTTTTGATATAGAACCGGCATCTGCCGACGCAGCCATGGACCAGTTGCCCCAGGGTCCTCTGCGCACGGGTACGGAATCACTGGATACAAAGGGACAGCTTCAGGGCGATTCCGTGAAGAAACTCTTGTTTTCGCCGGCTGCCAATACATCGCTGACATCAAGTCTGGCCGGCAGAGAAGTTTTTTCGTATGAGGCCTTCAGCCCTTCACATGCGCCGACGGGCTCTGCGGTCAGGCCCGTCGTGCAGCCCAATCGACCGGCGGGTACGGTTCAGCAGTCCGCCGCGTACCTTTCGAGCGCGACTTACAGCAGCAGCACGGCCATTTCAGGTTCTTCGGGGTCCTCGGGCTCTTCGGGCTCCGGTGGGGGAGGCACTTCGACAGCACAGAAATCGACGGCGCCAGCTTCAAGCAGTCCGGCGAGGGGCGCCGGATCGGTATATCCTGCCTTTCAAAGCCCTGTCGCGGCTGAGAGCCGTTTCCTCTCCCTTGATTACATCGCGTCGTCGTCGTTTGATATTGACGAGATCCTTCCGCATTTGAAACCGCTGCCGAAGGTTCACTATTTCTGGCCTCCCCCAGCGTCCCTCATCAGTGACCGGGAAAACCCTCGCATGCAGCACCTTACCAGAATCACGCATGCACAGTGCGTGTCCGGCGAATGGACCAACGCACAGCAAATCGACAACTGTGTTTATCGTTGCGTCGAGGCGAACCGCATTGGACCGGATCTACCTGCTTCGATCGCTGTGAATTTTATGCCGTGGCACAGGCGGTTTGACGCATCGTTGCCGTCGACTGATCGAGGTCCGACATACCACGCGGAGATCGAATATTTCGAGGCACGTGCTATTTCAGTTCGAACGTGGGTCGAGGAAAGCAACCTTAAATACGACAGTGCAATCCGGGTTAGTGCGTTGCTTTTTGACTCTGAACGGTTCGCACGGCGGGCGGACGATCCGGAGTGGAATCAGGGCATGGTCGAGGCGCTGGATGCCATCCATGCGAAGGCGATGGAGGTGTTTCCTGAGGCGACAGTCGTGTGGTATGGGCGAGGAATGATGGTGAGTGCGGCTGGCAAATGGCCTCGTTTGGCGAATTGGTGGACCGGTGATGAGCAGACGCAGGTGCTGTCGTGTTCGCTCTATACTGTTCCCGATCTGGAACGCATGCGTTTGGTGTTTTCTGCGTCGGCGGACTTTGGGCTGCCAAAGAGCTTGACGCGCGTCATTCCGTACCTTGCTTTGGCGGCCGGTTATGAGCGTCATTTAGGCAGCCAGGTGTGGCGTCCGAACTGGCCTTACGATGTTCAGCATTCGTATGCCATTGGGGCAGAACTCAACCTGGAAGGCACCGGTTTGCCGACTAGTTTGTTCCCTCTGAGCCTGGCCGAGGCCGTTGTCTTTTATCCCTCTCCGTTCAGCGCGACCGCGGTCGAGTGGCCGCGGCATTTCGCCGCCTACGTCGTGGGTGCAACGCAGAGCATACCTGAATAGCCGCCACCGTGCGCTCATGTGACTGCGAATGTTCCCAGTTGCACACTCTAAGAGCCATCCAACCATGATTGGTCTCGCGAAGGCGCAGGTAGTCGAGCAATTGCAGACGCCAAAGGCGTGGCTCATATCCAATGGTTTTTATCGCGGCTCGAATATGTGTGGCCGCAAAATGCAGGGTTTAGCAAGACGGATGAATGGTACGGACTGGAGCAAGCGAGGCCGTACTACAAAATTCTGCTCGGATTGTCATACGGTTCACAGCATGATCGATCTGTGGAACATGGCCGACACGGGGTCCGGTTGGGAACCGTTGAGTTGGGAGCAGTTGCCACATTACGCGTTATATGCGAACACTGGTCATACTTTCGCGGGAAAATATCAGGACAAACCAGGCGATCATGACCGTGGCGGCGTGATATGCACCTACAAGCACGAGGTCGGCCCCGACGCCACAGGCATCAATATGGACCTCAATCTGTTGAACTCCACCGCCAAGTGGGTCAAGGATCAGGAAATTGCCGACAAACTTGAGGTCATCCCCATTACACAATTGCTCAGGCGGCGATTGATGCGCAGCGATAGCACTATGTGCGAGCGGTCTGCCTTGGCTCATGTCGGTTATTCTGTATCCGGGACCATCCGCAAGATTCACGACGAAACCGGTGCTTGACAGGTTTGGCCCGTTGCCCTAAACTACTGCACTCGGGCTCTCGCTGCCCGCCGCGGGGTGCACCGGGCTCTGAATACCATGATATACAGATTACTCAAAAGAAGTTTGGATGTTTTTGTCTCTGCAATGTTGCTGCTTGTATTGTCACCTTTACTGGTGATTATTGCGGCACTGACGAAGCTTTCCGGCAGGGGACCGGTTATCTTCCGGCAGGAGCGTGCGGGTCAGTACGGCCGGCCATTTACACTTTACAAGTTCCGTACAATGCGTGCCGATGTCGACCCCTTCGGTGCAAGTCCGAAGTCTCGCTGCGATCCGCGACTGACTCGTTTTGGCCGAATCCTGCGGGAATCTTCGCTCGACGAACTCCCGCAGTTGTTCAATGTACTTCAGGGCCGGATGTCGCTTGTAGGACCGAGGCCGCTTTATGTGGCCCAGATTGCAGAGTGGGATGACAATCAGAAACGCAGGCTTAATGTCAAGCCTGGCCTGACCGGCCTTGCACAGATCAATGGTCGCGCGACCCTGACGCGCGAGCAGAAGCTGGATCTTGATGTGCAATACGTGGACAACAGGGGCTTTTGCCGCGATGTCCGCATTCTCTTGGCTACTTTCGGATTGATCTTGCGGCGCAGGAGTGTCTATGAGGACAAGTACTCGGAGAACGAATACACGCGAGGACAATCCAAAACAGCAGAACAATAACCCATAATCCGACGGAGACTCAGAATCGAAGTTCACAACATAAAATCTATCGACCAGTTGGAAGTACTGTCCGGCAAGCAAAGAACCTTGCTCAAGGAAGTCACGGCACATTTTGCCTTCAGCAGTAATGATTACTATCTGTCATTGATAGATTGGAACGATCCCGCCGACCCGATCAGGCGAATCATCGTCCCCGACATGGAGGAACTGCAGCAATGGGGAAGGCTCGATCCTTCGGACGAAGGCGCCTATACTGTCATGCCCGGCCTCGAGCATAAGTACAAATCCACCGTCCTGCTATTGATTAGTAATGCCTGTGGAGGCATCTGCAGATACTGCTTTAGAAAGCGTGTCTTCATGGAACGGGATGGACAATACCTGCACGATGTACCCAAAGCCATCCACTATATTAGATCGCATCCTGAGATTACCAACGTGCTGCTGACCGGCGGCGATCCGTTGATGCTGCCCACGGAAAAACTTGCGGGCATTATTGCCGAATTGAATCGCATCGACCACGTGCAGATAATACGAGTGGGCACCAGAATGCCGGTTTTCAACCCGTATCGCATCATTGACGATCCCGACCTGCTGTCAATGATCAACACCTTCAGCACGCCTCAAAAAAGAATATATATCATGACACACTTCTGTCATCCGAATGAATTCACACAGGCTTCCGTCGAAGCTCTCGACCTGCTTCTGTCTTCGGGCGCCGTAATAGCCAACCAATGCCCATTGATACGCGGTGTTAACGATGATCCTGTGGTATTGGCTGAGCTTTTTAGAATGGTCGCCTCGCAAGGCCTTGCCCCGTATTATTTGTTTCAATGCAGGCCTGCTGTCGGCAATTTCGCCTATACGGTTCCCATTGAAGAAGGCTTCGACATTTTCGAAGCCGCAAAGAGCCGCATCTCCGGACTGGCCAAGCGAGCCCGATTTGTCATGTCCCATACGACGGGCAAGATCGAGATTGTAGGCAAGGCCGAAGGCTTCATGTACTTTAAATACCACAGAGCCGAGCGAGACGACGACAGCGGACAGTTTCTTGTATATCGATCCAACCCCGACGCTCGGTGGCTGGATGACTATGATGAAGTCCTTGGTGATTATCCTGCCAGCTTGCCCTATAGATTGTACGGACCGGAATAATCTGCTCGTCTCATTCCGCCGGCAGCCAAATCGTCTTGCACACAAAGCGCGACACTAAAACCGCAAGAACAATCCCCGAAATCGCCGTCAGTAAATCGATCGGCCAAATCGGTCGACCGAACAGCGATGCCGTCGCTTTAACAGACAGCAATAGTGCAGTCGGAGCACTCACGGCCGCGGCGAACCATTTGACGGGCATTATGTCCCACGTCAGTCGGGCGAAAAGAGCATGAATCCATATCAGTGTAAAGGTGCCGTACGCCGTGAAATGAAACGCAATGTTAATAAAAGGCATGCCCGTGATCTGGTCGATCCTGGCCATGTTGGAAAGCACGAAAATGAAGATTGCAGAGACCAGCAGGATGGCAGGCCACATGTTCAAAAACGTCAGAATGCCAAGGCCCGTCAGCACGCCGACCATGTTGGCGACAAAATCCCCGACTTCGGCTGATCGCCCCACGAAACTCTGCAGCACCTCATCCAGCACGCCGTACCAAACCACAACGATCAGTAGAATCCAGACCTTGGGCTTGCGCCAGTTCACCTTACTCTGCGGACTCACCGCCAGCCAGGCAAACAAGACCAGCCCGAGGTAAGCCAGTACGTGCATGGTCTTGTCGGACATCCCTGTGCGATGTCCCAGATCGTGAATCGGCAGGTGCGTTGCGATAAACAGTGCAGCCCAATAGATTAACAGGCCCGCAATAATCCACCGATGACGGCTCAAAAAAGGCATATTCGCAATATCCGACAACTTTTACAATATATACAATAATAATCAGTGAGTTGGAAAACACACATCTGTCCATTTTACGACAATCATCGACCGCAAGCGACGTGATTTACGTTTTTTTTGGGTTTTTGTAAGCTTGGGAGGTCGTTGCCAAACCAATATGATGGTCTTGTTGTACTGGTTCAGCGAAGTGGATAAATGCCTTTGCCGGACCGCTCGCCAACAGGGTCCTCACGCCGGATTTGGGCTGGATTTCGAGGTTGTGCGCATGGGCACGCTCGGCGAAGACGGCGTAGTGGTTGTCGGTGATGCAATCACCCAACGTTTTGCGGAAATCGGCCGGTTGCTCAATATGCCATGAAACCTTCGCCGTGCACGAGGTCTAATCGAGAAGCCGAAAAGGTACTGATTCTTCGAGGACGCGAACGGGGCCCAGCAGGCCTGAGTTCAAGAGTGGCCATTCTTTGCGTATGGTTATATTGGTACGTGTGTATCGCTGCGACTGCGGCAGGTCGCGGTCGCCAAAAAGGCGGTTTCTCCATGAGTTGACCACGGAGATGGTTAATTCATTGGCGCCGTGCCGCAGGGCTTCGGTGATGTCCACGCGGAAGGGAGGTGTCCATGTTACGCCGACGTCGCGGCCGTTGAGGCATACGCTGCTTATGCCGACGTCCTTGACTTCACCGAGTTCGAGCAGGTACCGTGTTGCGTGTTTTGCACCGGCAAAGGCGAAGGTGTTTTTATAGACGGCTTTGCCTGAGTAGTAGCGCACGCCGGCGTTTGGCGAGTCGGTCCAGCTTTTCAGTTGGTCAAATACTATGTGTTCGGGGCCGCCCCATTGGGGATCGAAACCCACATCCCAGGGCCCCGAGATCTCCTGGACGATGCTGAGGTCGGGGGCGTTCTTCTGCTTGGTTCCTTGGAGGTTCGGCGAGATGGCTTTGCGAAAGACGACGAACGTCGAGCCATATGGGTCGAAATGTACGGGGACGTCGGTTCTTGCGTCCTTTTGCGAGAATGCCAGAGCATTGCGGATACGACCCGTGAGGGGGTCCCAGAGTTCCGGCTGGCGTCCGGTGATTCTGAAACTGCATGAGACCGCGATCGGATCGGCGGACTGGTTTGCCACGAAGTAGACGTCTGCGTCGTCAATGGTGTAGTGGATATAGTCTACGGCGCCTGGTTGGGCGGTGGCGGTGAAGTCGGGTGCGCACCCGAGATCGGCCAGTGCTTGTCGGCCTGTTCTTCCCCAGATGAGCAGGCCGCGCCCGACGTTTCGCTGTCCCTGTTGGGCCGGGTCGGCCCAGAGCTGGTCGGCGAGTTGTTTGAATCGGCGCTGGGCTGCATCGCCTCCCACGAGGCTGACAAGCCTGTCGGGTTTCGGGCCCAGGACCGTTGCGCCCCGGCCGAGGAGTTCGTTTACTTTTTCGAGCGCCGCCAGCGAAAGTACCTGGTGATCCGGCAGCACCAGGAGGCGATAGGCGATTCCGCCGGGCACGACGATGCGATTGTCAACGACCTTGAGCCGCTGGAGGATGACTTCGTCGGTGATGTCGTAGTCGTAGCCCGGCAGCACACGGGCCGGGTCGTCTTCCTTGAGCCTGGCGACGTTCGGCACGTGGTCGCCGTAGTAATACAGCACGTCGGCGACGAATTTGCCGGGCTGCGTCATGAAGTGGCAGCGATTGATGTAGTCGATGAATGCGCCTGCGTACTCCCACCATGTGACCTGGGGGTTGACATGGGTTCCGGCAAAATACTCCTGTCCGGGGATGCCCATTTCCTTCGGCGAACATGTGAAGGTGTGGAAATAGATCATGTTGAGCCCCGAGCAGAACTCGTGGTCCATGCTGGGCTTCTGCGATTTCCAGAGCACGTCGTCCCAATGCGGTCCTATGCTGGTGAAGGCTTCGGCGGCGACGTATTTCTTGCCGTAGATGTGCGCGGCCGACGAGGCCTGTTTCATGTAGAAGCGATTGACGGGGTTTGGCCTGTGAGGGCTTGGTACCCAGAATTCGCCCATGACGATGTCGCTCTTGCCCAGGTTCTTTATTGCGTCCAGCGGTCCCGCGTGCGGGCCGCCGCTTTCGGGCTGGATTTCGAGGTTGTGCGCGTGGGCACGCTCGGCGAAGACGGCGTAGTGGTTGTCGGCGACGCAATCACCCAGGGTTTTGCGGAAATCCGCCAGAAATGCGTTGCTTGCCTGACGGTTGTCGACGATCTTGCCGGCGAAGACGGGCAGATACGGGGTCAGGTCGTAGGCCCTGTATTTGCGGAAGTCCGCGGCGAGATTGGGGCTCCAGTTCATGCCGCCGCACTCCCAACTGTCGGTTTCAAGCTGCTTGAGGACCCTGCCGGCGAGCGGCCCGGCATCTTCGATCAGAGGCACAACAACTTCGTGCCAGTAACGATCGAAGGCATCGCGGCTGAGGTAGTCGACGACGAGCCCTTTCCAGTCGCCGCTGTACGTCGAGACGTGTGCATTTGTGATGGTGTATCCGAATCGGAGGACCGTCCATGTTCCCTCCGGCACGTCCCATGACAGCGTGCCGTCGGCGGCCATTTTCGCCGAGATATCGATTACGTTTTCGGCAAGCACGTCTTCTTCGCCGGGGGAGGCGGGACGGTCGTTGAGCAGGAACCGGCAATCCGGCGCGGAGCCCCCGAGTTCCCTGGTGCCGGCCTTTAGCTGGAGGTTTTCGATGGGCGGCGTCCCGGCGGGCGTCAGGGTCTGACCGGCTGAATCGGCAAGCACGATGGCGGCGACCTGTACATTCCGCGGCGTGTCGGGAAAGCGCGGATCGTAGGCCTGGTCGAAGACAAGGTCGAATGTCTTTCCTGTGATGGGTGAGAATTGTAATTGTGCGTTTTGCCCGTCTTTGATGCTGAACCTTTGGGTCGCCTCGTTTGTCTCTTTGCAGATGACGCGCACGCCGGCGGGGCCGTAGCCCTTTCTGCCCTGGATACTTAGCCGGGCGAGCTGTGTTTCTTCGGCGAACGTTATGGTTATGGATTCTGGTCTTTCGGGGGTCGGTCCCTGGCCGGGCTCATCTCCGCCGCTGACCCAGAATGTGGCGTCGCTTGAGTCGAGGACGTTGGTAACGGGAAAGCCGCTCTGCGACGAGCCGGCTTTAATTGCGAACCGGACCTTGGCCGAGTTGCGGTCCTTGTTTTTATAGGCAAGGACCGCGACGTCGCGGTAGTAGCCGCTTCTGGCGGGTCCGACGGGTAGGTTTCTATTAAGGGCCGTCGGGCCTTTGATTTGGATTTCGGCCCAGGTCAACTGCTTTGCGGCGAAATCGGCCGTTACGTTTGGCCCGCCCAGATTCCAGCCGCTCTGGATAGAAAGGCCGAGGGTCAATCCCAGGCGATCAGCCTCTTTCAGGGCGTGTCGGTAGAGCTTTCGCCACTCCGGGCTTGCGTAGAGCGGCCCGGCGGGCACCTGTGCGTTGCCTCTCTGTTCCGCTCCGCCGGCGTCGAAGATCATCGCTCCGCTGAAGCCCTTGGCTTTCATCTCAGTCAGGTCGCGGGTGATGGCCTCTTCGGTTACATTGCTGTTTAGCCACCACCACCAGCACCGAACGCCAGACTCGCGCGGTGGGCTTCGAAAGCCGTCTTCCAGACCTGCGCCCGGCAAAGACGCGGACAAAACGGCACAAGCAAGCAGAACTGCAAAGACTCTCGGCATCTTCAATCCTTTCTTCAGTCGCGACTTTGACGCGAACCTATCTGCAAAGGAAGTCGACAATCCGCAGCGGCGTCGACTGTCCCGACTCACTGGGGCTCTGCTGAACCATGACGGACAGTATACCCTCCTGCTGGAACCGGACCGGGTCGGCTAACATCTCGTTTACGAATGGCCCCTCCTCGGTGTGGATAACCTGCCAGTCGGTCCAGTTCGAATCTGCGTTTGCAGCCGCGATCTTGAGGTCGCCGTCAATGAACTGTACGGCATCGGCCCACATGTTCTCGGGCTTGCGCGAAGCGGAATAGATCAGGAATGCATCGCCGTTGGGACGAATGAACATTTTGGGGCGATTTCCCGCGACCCATTGCATTTCATGATGCCTCCACGCTCCGTCAGTATCCCGCCAGTAGTGATGGTAGCGTCGTGCATAAGGATGCCCCCATCGATACGTTCCTGTATAACCAAGCCTCGCGGCCTCGGCAATGGATTCGTCCGTGCACCTCCATACGACCACGTGAACGCGTTCGTGCGAATCAACAGCCTGGGCCTGGGTGTTTATCATTCCATATCGTCGAGGCACGTTTACCACAGTTACACCCGGCGAATCCACGCGTATGAGTTTTTCCGTTGCAGCATTTCCCGTTGCGAGACCGATGATTGCCGACGAATCGCCTGCACCCTTTAATCGCAACAGTGTCTGCACCGCCGCCGCCTCGACGGAGATTTTCAAGGCGCTGTCCTTGCAGTTGAGCCACGTATAGCCTTTGTCCTCACTGTAACTGTACATGATGTCATGATTGGCCCCCTGTGTCCCTTCGCGCCAGCACCAGGTTACGTGCAGTTTTCCGTTCGGACCGAATGTGTAATAATTCGGATACGCGCACCTGGAGGTGCTTGTATTGTATTCATCGGTGAAGGTGCCGCTCCTTGAAATGAACTTTCTGGTGTTCGACCACTGTTGGGTTGAACCGTCATAATCGACAATGAGCCAGTCGCCGTTGCCTGATCCGCCGGATCGAAAAATGAAGAGCATATCTCCATCTGGCGTCTGCAGAAAGGCCGGATAAGTGAGGCCAAAGGACTTGCCCTCTTCAAGATAGCTCCTTATCGGCCCAAACAGCGAAGCACTCCAGACGACGTCCGCCGGCCGCGAGGCGACGAGCGTTTGTGATGCCCTGTAGTGCAGCGTATGTCCATGATGATCGAAGGCAAGATGAATCGTGCCGTCGTTCGGACAAATACCCAGCGAGATGGTGTTATGCGCATCGTCGGAAGTGAAGTTGTAGTCGCCGAACTCAATCGTCTGCCAGTTGCCCGCGGGGAGCTGCCGCCGGGCGAGGCAGACCCGCCGATTGCCGTTGTAATAGGCAGCGTACTGCCAGCCGTCGTGCGTTATGACGGCGTCCTGCTGGAAAGACAGGCCATTGATCGCCTGCCCGAAAAAGCCCTGGATTGTCAGGGCCTGCGAATCAACGATGCTGTCACCGATCTTCTGTACACCCGGAAAGCCGGGCAGTGAAGCGGCCATTACGAAAGGAACCAACACTGTAAGCATTTTCATATAAACCCGTGTAAAATGTTTATCTGCATTCCGGGTACAACCCGCACGAAAGCCAGCTATGCATGAAGACGGCCAGATCGCAAATGTTAACAATACAGTCCGGCACGCCCAGCGGACCTGACACGTCAAACTCCGAGGCATAAGGCAGCACGCAGTCCTGATCGCCCGAGAACAGGCTGCTCACCTGAAGATCGGTCAATGCGTAGTTGTAGATTCTGATATCGTCCAGAGCGCCGTCGAAGAACTCCGCCTGCGACGAGTGGCCGATCTCGACAGTCAGCTCCGGCGTGTCAGCCGGCTGCCACGGCTGCGTGGATACGAGTTGACCGTCGATATAAATCCTGCCCATCGTTCCGTCGTATACCACGCAGATGAACCGCCAGTGGTTCTGGGCCATCGCGCCGCTCTTCCGCTCCGCGGCGCCCCAGAGCGTCTCGACGATCAGGTCGGCGACGTCCGCCTGTCCGTCGCCGTTCCACCTGCCCCAGAGACTGATGGAGAATTGCCCTGTGGCGCCCGAAATTTGCAGCGGCTGAGAAGTCGCCCAGCCCGCCGTCTCCGTTATCTGTGCGGCGGTTTCGGGGATGCCTCTTGCCCCCACAACAAAGCACGGGGCGCCTTCCACGTCGGCATGGCGTGCGCCCTCAATGTCAAGATACCGGCCTTGTTCGAATTCGCGGCGGCCCAGGGGCCAGAAACCGACAATGGCGTTGACCTCCAGCGTCGCCCGGTCGGACACCACTTCGAAGTTGTCTGCGTTGTTGAGCACGCAGAAATAGCGTCCGGCGTCCCGTTCGGCGACATCGCTGATGATCAGCCTCGAAGTGTACAATTTCAGTTGCGGATCAAAACCGCTCAGGACGGCGATCCGCGGATCGCTTTCATCCACGGCATAATGCACGTCGCCGTCGAGCCGCAGCCACACGCTTGACGGCTGCGTGCCGCTTTGAAACGTTACGTTCAACTGTGCAGTCTGGCGTCTGAACACAGCAGTATCCTTCGGATGGCCGTTCGGCACGATCTGCAGGTCGGATTGGATTCGTTCGAGCCCGAACTGTTCGATGCGTCCGGTGATGCTCGTCTGCCCCGAAGCGAGTCCTGCCGCCGCAATGGGAGGATTGGCCGAGTATTGATGGGCGCCGACAACGGAGTAAACGTCCTGCCAGGCGAGTTTCTGCCGCCACTGCACCTGCCATTTTTCCGGGCGCGTATCCAGCAGAATCTCAAAGTCCACGTCGGCCGAGCGGTCGAGCGTAGGATTCAACTCCCATCCGACCGACGTGCCCGGGCCCGCAAACAGTTGATCGTTGAGACTCGATGCGTTGCCGCGCCGCAGCATCCAGGGGTGGCCCGTCGTTGCGCCCGTTATGAATCGCGAGCCGCTTGCCGTGCTTGATCCCGCCGTGAACCCAACCGCAAGCCAGTAGTCGTCGCCCACCACATCTCGCAGGGCCGTCCTGAGGCGATATATGTATCCAGGCTGGGGAACAAACGGCAGCGTCGCGGCGCTGTACAGCCCGGCGGTCCCGTCGGCTTGCCAACTGCTGTGCGCCGTCCACGTGTTTGCGACCTCTGCGTACTGGTCGACGTCGCAGGTTGTGCCGTGAAGGCTCGCATTTGCGGGACCGCCGAACGAATGACGATACAGAACCACGACCTCGGCCAAAACCCCCGCCGAGCCGATATACAGAACCAGGGCTGCACATGCTGCTGCGGCAATTCTAATCATTGCACCCTCTCAGACACCGACAAATTCGCAAAGAAATTCGCATTGGCCTTTGAGCCCATCGTGGTCTTTGCGAGAATCTTCATCACGCGTTGCTTCATGGAATGGGATTTCTGGGCGGCACGTAATCCTTGTGCCATCGTCTGAACCAAAGGTCCTTCACATCCTCCGTGGCCACGTGCAGGTCCTTGTAAATAATATTCACTCGCCGGGCATGTCGATCCAGGCAGAATCTGGCCATGCTGTTGGTGTAAAGGCTGTCGACGTCCTGGCCGTCCAAATCGGCGGGGTACGGGTCCGTACCCATGGGCCACCCTGCGGTCCAGAGGCCGTCTCCAAACAGCGGAACGTTCGGCGGGACATTCAGCCAGTCGCGGAACATGTAGGGCGCGCGGTCGCCGGCATTGTCATAAAGCGAGTCATAAACAACCCAGCCGTTTATGCAGTAGCTGCCGATGGTTGACATGTCGTTCTGACGGTGCCACTCCCACGGGGCTCCGCTTGTGCCCCACTGCCCGGACCCGTTGAACCTCCCGCTGTCCAGCGCGAATTTGGAAGAGGGCGCTGACGGGCACAATAACAGGGGGATGTTCTCGCCGCGACGATAAAGTTCGCCGTATCCTTCACCGCCGATGTAATCGGCAAGCTTGCCCATCCAGTACAAATTGGTGTCGGCCGCGTTGTTTCTGATCGCGAACCTTTTGTTATTGTAATCGAATTCATAAAGCTCGACTGCCTTGGCAAGCTGGTTCAGATTGGCGCTGCAGATGACCTTCCGGGCCTGTTTCTTGGCCATCTGCAAACCGGGCATGACGATCGCCAGGAGCAAACCGATAATGGCGATGACCACGAGCAATTCGATTAAGGTGAACGCTTTGTCTTTTGGCAAGCGGTTTCTCATGCTCAGCCGTTCCCTCTGTGGATGAGGCCGGGGCCGCCGCGGGCACGCCCCGTCCTCATCCTCACTGTTTATCCTCTTGGGTAATTGTCTTACTGGCAATCCGGGTACGAGCCGCATGAAAGCCAGCCGGAGGCCATGCGGGCGAAATCCGCAAGATCGACCCGGCAGTTGCCGTCAAAATCAAATTGATCGTCGTATTCCAAAATGCAGAAAGTTGCATCCGGATGGACTTGCAGATACAGATCGGCCACCTCGGCTGCCGTCAGGGCGTAATTGTAAATCCGCACGTCATCCATGAGCCCTTTGAGGAATCCGTTGGCTGTACCGCGGTTGTTGTTGGCGCCGAGCAGCATGGGAAACTCCCAGTCCGTATATACGAGTTGTGGGCACGCAACGGGCGCACCCAGGGCGGAGCCGTCGAGGTAAATCTGAAGGACGCCGCCATATTCGTAGGTAGCCGTAAGGAGGCGCCACTGACCGTCTCCTATGAGCGACTCCTCGGGGACCGCTACTTTGTGCGGTGCGGCGCCGCTGGTGCGCAAACGCATATTGATGTCCTCAGGAGAAACGTCCAGCCAGAACTGATATCCGGATGTGTCCGACTGATTATGCGTTCCGATCAGAAAGACGGTCGTTTCGGTCTCCACTGCCGCCTCGATCTGAACCCAGCACGAGAAGGTGCCCGACTCTATTCCGGCCGCAAGACCCGGCTTGGGAAACGCCTCGGTGGAGAGCTCCAGATATTGGGCGCCGTCGAGGTACACCGCGTCGCCCAGCACGCCGGAAGAGTAGTTGAGTACGCTGTTGGGATCGACCGCGTTCCTGAGCGTGGCGTGATTCGTGCCGACCTGATCTTCCAGAACGCCGTCAAAGGTATAATGTGCCAGCAGACGCTTGATCGTCAGCCCCGCCGAAGCGGTGGGGATCTCGGTTCCGCTCTGATTGCCGATCACACAGTAGTAGTAGCTTTCGTTTGCGAGCTGGGCATTGGCTATCGACAGAGTAGCCGTGTAGACGTCGTCTTCCTGCGTGATCTGCGTGGTAATTCCGCCGCCGTTTGTGAGCAGTTGGTCATTGATGCCATCGACGTAGGCATACCACGCGGCTGTCGGACCGCTGAGACTGGCAAACGTCGTTTTGAATACCGCCGTTTCGCCGGCAGCCACGGCCGTGCTTATCGGCTGCGTTATGATCTGTGGAATGCTCTTGAGCGTGTCGAATCGCCATATCGAGCCCTGTATGGCATTCGGTTCGGCTGCTTCTTTGACGCACCAGTAATAGGTCTTGTCCATCTCGAGGGTCATTGGTATCGCCGCCTCAACGGGGTCTTCCATGTCGGCGACTTCAATGGGCGTTGCAGTGATGAAGTTCGGCTCTCCCTCCGCAAAATAAAGCAGGTGCCCCGTTATTGCCGGGTTCGACCCCTTGTTCCACCTCAGGACGGCCGTATCGACTGTGACGTTTTTCTGGCCGTCGTGCGGGAAAGGCTGGGTTGCGCCTCCCTGGTCGATTGTCTCAAGCAGGAGGCTCTCGATTATGCCGTTAACTCCGGTCGCCGAGCGAGCGACGCCTGCCGCACCGATGGTCGGGTTGGTCGCATAAGTATGCGTAGCCACGGTCTCAAACTCTGCTGTGCCCATCGTCTTCTGCTGCCATGTCGCGACCCACTGGGGTTGACGCGTATCGAGAATGATTCGAACAAAAGTGTCTTCACCCTCCAAAGACGGGCTGATATTGATTTGGCCGGTGGTACCGGGTCCGTAGAATGCCTGATTTGGATTGGCCGAGTTGTCGGCCCGCTTCAACATCCACGGCTGTCCGGCCGTGGGCGCGCTGATAAAACGATTGCCGTTGCCGCCGGAGGCGGTTGAGGTCCCCTGCGCATAGCCGACTCCGATCCAGTTGCCGTCGCCCGTCATTTCGGTGAGGCCGACTGTCAGTTGATAGATATTGCCCGCCTGCGGTACAAATGGAATAGTCGCGCAGCTTTGTCCGGCGCCTAATCTTCCGTTTTTCATCCACTCGGCCTGGGCGATCCACATAGCGCTGCCCGTAGCATCGATGTCCGGTGCCTGCCCGTAAAGACCTGTGCCGGGGCTGCCATTAAGGCCGTCAAAAAAGATGACGTCCGCCTGAAGGCCTCCACATGCCAACAACACAACAAAGAACACATTCCACTTTTTCATGACTCTGCCTCCAAAAAAATCGTTATTGATTGCGGTCTTGCGACACATTAACGTGCGACTCGGCCTCGCGGCGTCGATGGGTAGCACCGGTTTGGCAAATCCGTCGAGGCTTTGCTTCCGGCGGCGAAATGCCGACGCCTTCGGTATATTCATTGAGCAGCCGCAAAAAGCTGCGATACTGGTCAAGCGACACCTCCGGCGGCGTCTGATGATCGACACTCGGTATGTATCCGCCGCTGCGCATCAACGGCACGAGCCGCTCGAATTCGCGGCGCATGGCATCTTCGCCCATGCTCATCACGAGCTTGTCATAGTGCCCAACCATACATAACCGCGGGAACTGCTCACGCAGGCGATTGCCGTCGACGTTCGCCTGCCGCTCCAGCGGCAGCACGCCGTCGATTCCAAGCGACTCCAGCCAGGGAGCCATTTCCGTGATGTCGCCATCGGTGTCGACAATCGTGATGGCGTCAATCTCTTTGACAGCGTCCAGAAGGCCGCGATAGTAGGGGGCCATGAATTCCTCAAAGGTTCCACGCGAAATCATCGGTCCGTGGTTGTAGCTGACGTCCTCGGCAATGGTGATGAACACGGGCCGGCAGACTTGCCGCATCTCCCGGATCACCTGAAGGTTGAACGCCAGCAGATCGTGATTTATTGCATGCACCAACTCCGGCTGGTCATAATAGGCGTAGCTCAGTTTCTCTATGTCCATCAGTGTGCGCGGCAACCAGAAGAAACCCTCCAATGTCGCCCACACGACTGCATCGCCCCTGGCCTGGCTCTTCGCCCACGGTCTCATCGCGTTCATGGCGCGGGAATGATCCGGGAACAGCATAGGCCGGATCCGGCGATAATCATCCATGTTAGCCACGACGCCTTCTGTGTGGTGCTGGGTGGCTTCGATCGTCGACTGTGTGGTGCTGAACCAGAATTGTATGTAAGGATCCAGGCCGAAATACTGCGAAATGCCGAACACATCTCCATGTGCGAGATGCCCGGGCAAGCCTTCCGTGTGCCACCGCGCGATAGTCTCGTCCCACCACATAGCCCATTCCCACCGCGGCAGCCGGTCAACCGGCTCAAATCGCATCACCGCCCGAAAACGTTCTACGTGGTTCATCATTGCGCCCACTTTGCCGCCTTTGTGTGAAGGGTCCCTGTCTACAGCAATACAGTATTATTATCAGGGGCTGACTTGACTTCCACAATCCCATTATGGTACAATATTTTCGCATTTTGGAAACAGGCCGAAGGTTGCTCTGTATGTTAATTGACTTCTGCGATTCATTTCAGCGAACTGTGCATGCACAAAAAAAATGCGACTTGCGGAGTCTGCCAGACTTGCAGGCGATTGCCGCTGCTCTGCAAGCTCATACGCACCTGTTTGGCGGCAGGCGACACTGATGCCTGATACCCCCAAAGTCATACTGCTGATCGAGAACTCGCGTCAGTTCGGCCGCGACCTGCTGCGGGGTATTGCGCAGTACTCCAAACTCCACCGCCCTTGGAATGTCTACAGGCTGCCGCCGTATTACCTCGACGTAAGCTCCAGGGCACAGAAGATCGAGATATCCCATCTGGCCGACTGGGGCGCAAACGGCGTCATCATGCGCGAAGTCGCATCCGTGGATGACGTGTTGGCTCTTGGCATTCCCACGATCATCTCGTTTTCATCCAACAAGGTATCACAATATCCCGAGGTTCCCAAACTGTTGACGGATGATTACAGCGTTGGTCGTATGGGCGCCGAGCATCTGCTCGAGCGAGGCTTCAAGCAATTCGCCTTCGTCGACTATTTCGACTTCTACTGGTCCGATGCCCGTGGCAGAGGTTTCTGCGATGTCGTCGCCGACGCCGGCTTCACCGTTCATTACTACCGCCAGCCCGCGACCGTCCACCAGCGGCTCTGGGATATCGAACAGAAAGTCATGATTGAATGGCTGCGCGAATTGCCAAAGCCCGTCGGACTTATGAGCTGTATCGACGAGAGAAGCCAGGATGTGATTGAGGCCTGCAAGCAGGCAGGCGTTCGTGTCCCCGAAGAGATAGCCATCATCGGCGGAGACAACGACGAGCTGATCTGCGAACTATCCAACCCCCAGTTGTCCAGCGTCGCCGTCGGCGGCGTTCAGGCCGGATATGAAGCAGCCCGGGTTCTCGATCAATTGATGAAAGGTCAAACCCCCGAGAAAACCGTCATCCCCGTTCGAGCGACCCACGTGGTGACCCGCCACTCCACGGACGTCCTGGCGGTCAACGACCCCGAAGTTGCCGAAGCACTCAGATTCATAAGGTCGGCCATACAGCGCCCCATCCAGGTGGAAGACGTCGCAGAACACGTATCGATGACCCGTCAGGGACTCAACAAGAAATTCAATAAGTCCATTGGACGTTCGATTCATGACGAGATTGCTTTGGCGCGCATCCATTACGTTAAACGCCTGCTGATTGAAACTAATATGACCGTTTCTGATATTGCGCGGGCCGCCGGGCAGCTTGAACTGAAACAGTTGTCACGTTTCTTCAAAAAACACACCGGCGCAAGCCCACTCGAGTTCAGGCGCCGAACCGCCGCCCATCAGGGCGCGCGTAGCGGCCCCTGAAAGAGACGCCATCCGGAGCGCGTCCGTTTCCAAATTGGGGAAAAAATATACCAAAGAGGGGTTTGGCCCCTGCAATTCACCGCATATAATACAGCCTGCCGCGATCAAGTGTCCCGGACCGGATATACATCCCGCTGGGCAAATGTATGAAACGGAACACGAAAAAATGACGCCAAGAGAACGCCTCAAAAACGTCTTTGCCAGGCGCACGCCCGATCGTGTGCCCATCGACCTGGGCGGCTTTCAGACCGGCATACACCGGCGAGCTTACCAATCGCTGCTTGACCTGCTCGGCTGGAAAGAGGAAATTGTGCTCCTGGATCCCGTCCAGCAATTAGCCAAACCCAGCGAAGCGGTTCTCCAGCGGCTTCATGTCGATACGCGATACGTCTGTGCCGACGGTCCTGACGGCTTCGACGGGACCATCAAGACGGCCCGGCGGAATGGCCGTCTTTGGCATGATCTCCGCGACGAATTCGGCGTCATCTGGTCAATGCCGGACGACCAGCGGCTCTATATGGATATTTCCCATCATCCGCTCGCCCGGGCCGGAATCGAAGAATGTCGCGCATATCCGTTTCCCGACGCCGCCGACCCGAGCCGGTTCGCAACGGTTCGCAGCCGAGCCGAACGCCTCCACAATGACACGACGTACGCGATTTGTACGGGCATCGGCGGTGTGATTTACGAGTCCTGCTGGTACCTGCGCGGCCTGGAACGATGGTTCATGGACATGATCGAAAACCCCGCTCTCTGCGAGGTGCTGCTCGATCGGATGCTCGAATACTGGAAGACCTTCTACACGGGATTCCTGGCGCAGGTGGGGGACCTGATCGACGTTGTGATGATCGGAGACGACCTGACTGGCCAGACAGGACCGCTCTTTTCCCCCCGGTTCTATCGAAGCGTCGTGAAGCCTCGCCAGAGCGAACTCATCCGCCACATAAAATCGCTAACCGGTGCACACGTATGGTACCATACCTGCGGCGATTGCCGAATCTACATCCCCGACCTGATCGAGATCGGTGTCGACGCATTGAATCCCGTGCAGATCAGCGCGACGGGCATGGACCCGGCGCAGCTCAAGGAGAATTTCGGAGGACAAATAGTCTTCTGGGGCGGCGGCATAGATACGCAGAGAGTCCTGCCATTCGCCACGCCTGAGCGTGTCCGAGAAGAAGTCCGGCGCAATCTGGAGGCCTTCAAGCCCGGCGCCGGCTACGTTTTCAACAACGTGCATAACATCCAGACCGGTGTGCCTGCCGAAAACATCCTGGCGATGTTCGACGCTGCCTATGAATATGGTCTCTATACACCGGACTGATCGCTGAAAGGTGCCCGATGGACGTCAATCCGTTTCAAGGCGTCATGTTGCACGCCATCGGAGGCCTTGCTGCGGCGAGTTTCTACCTGCCGTGCAAGGCTGTTAAACGATGGTCGTGGGAGAACTACTGGCTTGCGCAGGGGCTGTTCGCCTGGATTATCGCGCCGTGGGTGCTGGCACTGACCATTGTTCCCAATACGCTCGTAATTCTAAGAGAATCGCCGCCGCGGACGCTTTTCTGGACGTGGTTTTTCGGCGTCTTGTGGGGTATCGGCGGCCTGACGTTCGGCTTGACGATGCGATACCTGGGGATCGCCCTGGGATACGCCATTGCTCTGGGGCTGTGCGCGGTATTCGGAACGTTGATACCTCCGCTGTTTCAAGGCGATCTGGGGGCGGTGGCCGCCACCTCGTCAGGTCAGGTCGTGCTGGCGGGCATTGTGGTGTGCCTTTGCGGGATTGCATGCAGCGGACGCGCCGGAATGCTCAAGGAGGCCAGGCTGAACGGTCAATCGTCGCCTTCCAATCAGGAATACAGCTTCGGCAAGGGCTCCCTCGTGGCGCTATTCACCGGCGTTATGAGCGCCTCGATGTCCTTCGGGTTGACGGCCGGAAAACCCATCGGGCAAATAGCCGTCGACCATGGCGCGCCGCCATTGTGGCAGAACCTGCCCATACTGGTCGTCGTGCTCCTCGGCGGATTTGTCACGAATTTTGCGTGGTGCCTGTGCCAAATGCTCAGGAAGGGCACTCTGAAGGATTATCTGCCCACGGGCGGCACACCCTTTACGCGCAACCTCGCGCTATGCGTCGCCGCCGGGCTAATATGGTATTTTCAGTTTGTCTTCTACGGCATGGGTCAGACCAGAATGGGCCGATACGACTTCTCAAGCTGGACGCTTCACATGGCCGGCACCATCATATTCGGCACGGCCTGGGGGCTCGCGCTCCGCGAGTGGCATGGCGCCGGATCGCGCACGACAGCCTGGATTGCAGTGGGTCTGGTGCTGTTGATCGCCTCGACGGTCGTGGTGGGATACGGCAATTCGCTCGCGCTGAATTAAGAAGCGTCGCCGCTGCATTTAACGCGATAGAATCGCGCCCCCGCCGCCAACCACGCCACCCGACGGGTGACACTGGCACTATGACACAAAACATCCCACCCCACAAAACCCCCGCACAACCACTCCCTCACCTGAGCCCACTCACCGTCATCCTGAGCCAGTCGAAGGATCTATAAAATAAGCCTCGCCGAAGGCGCTTCCGCTGCATTTAACGTCATGAAATGGCGCCCACCTACAGCATTTCACCCCGTCCACCCCGTCCATCCCGTCCATCCCGTCCATTTCGTCCACCTCGTCCATGCACCCGCCGCCAACCGCCGCATTTTCCCCACACAATCCCCTTGCTTCCCCTCCGCTTTGCGCTATAATACCCCTATGGCCGCAAAACCAAAAAAAGATGACCCAGCCAAAAGCCTCACTGCCCGCCCCTCCGCCCTCCTCGACACCCGCGTCGTCTACTGCGGCCACAACCTCGACCAACTCGCCAAACTCCCCGACCGCTCTGTCGACCTCATCTACATCGACCCCCCCTTCAACTCAAACCGAAACTACGAAGTCTTCTGGGGTGAAACAAAGGAAAAAAGAGCATTCCAAGACCGACACGCCTTTACACAGAAAGCCACCCACTCCTTATACTTCCACAGCGGCCGCCAATTAAAGCTATCGGCCAATCCTCATAAGGTTTTTTGTCGTATATTAGAAAGTTCTCGCTACAATGCCCTTGCTGTCAACGAGGACCAACTATGAGTGCATCCGCAAGAAAAATGTATAGCCAAATCGGTGAAGCCAAAGTTACCGCGGTGTCTTTGCCTTTGCACACAGAGGTGCAATACGCACCAATTGTTTCACGCGCAATCCCCAAGCCCCTCGCTGGCGTGCCGCACCCAATCCCTTATCAAGGTAGCAAGCGGCAGTTGGCACAGTATATCGTCAGCCTTTTCCCGGTTGCGACAAAACAACTCGTTGAGCCGTTTGCTGGCTCTGCCGCTGTTTCGCTCGCCGCGGGTTACATGAAGAAAGTCAAGCGATGGGTGATCAACGACCTACATCAACCGCTCATTGACCTATGGACTGACATTATCCAAAACCCCGAAGCCATCAGTGAAAAATATGAAAGAATCTGGAGAGCCCAGCTCGGCAACGAACGGGCATACTACGATCTTGTGCGCGAGAGATTCAACAAGCACCACCGCCCTGAGCACTTCCTTTACCTTCTCGCTCGTTGCGTCAAGTCAGCGATCCGCTACAACTCTCGCGGCGAGTTCAATAACAGCCCCGATAACCGACGTCGGGGGATGATTCCTGACACCATGAGGCGTCACATCCTGGGTGCTTCCGCCTTATTAAAGGACAACTGCTCTATCTCATCGGCGGATTACCGCGACGTACTCGAATACGCCAAACCGGGTGATCTTGTGTATATGGACCCGCCGTATCAGGGCGTCGTCAACACACGCAACCACCGCTACCGACACGGCATTGTCTTTGAGGACTTCGTTATTGCACTCGACCGGTTGCGAAGCAAAGGCATCGCATTCATCGTCAGCTATGACGGGCGCACTGGCACGAAGCGACACGGTCGCACATTGCCGCCCTCGCTCGGACTCAAACATGTTGAGATTCCTGCCGGTCGCTCCACACAAGCAACCCTTCTGGGCCGCGACGACAGCACATTTGAATCGTTGTATCTCTCGCCCGAAATCAGGGTTGATGAGACACACTTGCGACATGGACCCCGCCAAAAGAATGCTACGCCCACCTTATTCGCAGAGGTTTTCTGATGCCGCGCAAGTTGTCTAAGTCTGCCCGTAAAGCGCTGGCTGCCGTTACAGGTAAGCGCGCCCGTATCGTCGTTGATCACATACTCGAACATGGTTCCATCACGACCAACGATCTCAAAGAAACGTATGGCTATGATCACCCGCCCCGCGCGATCAAGGATGTCTCCGACCAGGGCATTCCAATCGTCAAGTCGATAGTCAGAAAAGAAAACGGTAAGCGGATGGCGGAGTATAGCTTCGGCGACTTGGATAACATAACAACTGCACGCATCGGCGGGCGCGCCGCTTTCCCCAAGGCATTCAAGAAAGACCTCCTCACCGAGTACGGCGCCCAGTGTTTCCTCTGCAATGCGCCGTTGGCATCGCGTTATTTGCAGATCGACCACCGCATTCCGTACCAGGTTGCCGGCGACGGCGTTTCTGCAACGCTCCGTGTGATGGATTACATGCTTGTGTGTGGCTCCTGTAACCGCGCCAAGTCCTGGTCTTGCGAGCACTGCCCGAACGGTCTTGTCGGCAAAGACCCAAACGTCTGTGCCGAATGCTACTGGGCAAGCCCCTGAAATACTCGCACGTAGCAACGCAGGACATGCGACGGCTTGACCTCACTTGGACCGGTTCTGAAGTCCCCGTTTTCGACGCCGCCAAGGCCAAGGCTGGTCCTGAATGCGGCGCGCTGCCGAAATTCGTCAAGGAAGCGCTGCGGCGCGTCGTTTATGGCGACGGCCCGCATACGGAGCCCCGTCAGTGACTGGCACACCACACAGTATCCTCACATCATGCAAGGTCGGCCGACCCGACATCGACGCCTTCTTCAGAAGATCACACCGGGTCATCATCCCACTAACAGTAAAATCAATCTTAGCCCGCATTTCTCACCGTTGTTCTCTTTGAGATGATCTGCGGGGACTTCCGGGGTGGGCAGGTTTGGCGAGGGGTTGGTGTGGTCTGCTTTTTGCTTACCGAGCGGGCGAATTGCCTTTGTG
>Ga0334883_1002229_pt1 | contig 24682 bp, 18 predicted proteins | sample GraSluR1_MG_6_FD_207230 | JGI IMG/M metagenome (GOLD analysis project Ga0334883, IMG submission 207230) | Sludge microbial communities from methane-producing bioreactor in Wageningen University, Netherlands - Granular Sludge_09_05-R1 | ecosystem: Engineered > Bioreactor > Anaerobic >...
TTCTTCATTTGGATGGGCGACGGATTCGTTCGGAGCGGTGGGTGTGTGACAAAAGGTACCAGGTACCCTTGGCGTGGGCGGCTCATACCATAAGGATTTCCAGTAGGCCTGGTCGGTGGCGTAGGGGTCAATTTGGGCGTCAGGGGGGAGGTCGGGGGGGAGGATTCCGTAGCGTTTCATTTCGCGGACGTAGGAGGGGAGGGGGCGGAAGCCGGGCATGTCAAAGCGTTTGATTTTTTCGAGGTGGGCTTTGCCGGCCCGGATGAGGGTGAGGATCTTCCGGTAGTCGGGGTCGGTGGCGTCGGGGAAGACGGCGAAGTCGGTTTGCTCGTCTTTGTTGTCGGCGTTCCATGCGCGGCAGATGGCGTAGCCGCCGGCTGATTTGGCGAGCGGGGCGAGGAGGATGAGTGATTGGTCGGGTCTTGTGAGATTGAAGAGCGCGTGTCGGGCCATGCGGACGCGGGGGTCGTCGAAGTCGGGGTTGGAGAGTACGAAGCCCATTTCGTCGGAGAGGAATTTCGGGACGGGGAGGCGTTTGTCATGGCAGGTCGTGCAGCGGCGTGTGATGGCTTCTTCGGCGGGCGGGGATTCGGGCCAGGCGCGGTCGGCGGTTTCGAGCTGGCTCTTTGGCCAGTCGCCGATGGTTCCGCAGCCGAGTGCGGCGTAGGTGCCGGGGTAGACTGCGCCGGATTCGATCCAGTAGCGGATCATGTCTATCTCTTGCGGTGAGAGGCGGACGTCGTGGTGGTCGCCGTCGAGCTTTTGCATGAGCGGGCTGGCGGACGTGCCGACGGAGCGCGGGGGGAGGTTGGTGTAGAGGCGGTCTCGGCCGTCTGAGATTTGTTTGGCGGTTGCGGTGAGGGTGAAGAAGCTGTGGGAATACATCGGTCCGCGGTCGCCGGAGAGGATGACGCCGCCTTCGCGGGTGTCGTAGTCGTGGCAGCGGAGGCAGTGGCGGTCGAGGATGGGCTGGATGTCGCGGGGGAAGTCGAAGACATCGGGTACGTGGGTGATGGGGGTGATTTTGTCGGGGTCGCGGGTGAGCGCCATAAGCTGGGGGCGGGGGACCGCGATTGTTTTGGTGCGCTGTTCGTGGCAGCCGACGCAGCTCATGGTTTCGCCGGGCTCGACGGTGCAGAAGCTGTGCATTCTCTTTACGGAGTTATCGTCGGCGTCGAGTGCGACGAAGAAGAGGCTTCGCATGGCGGGGACCTCGAAGTATGCGGAGCCGTCGGGCTCGACGGGGACGGTGCCGAGGACGCGTTCGAGGGTGAAGGTGCCGCCGAAGGTCATGGGGACCATCTTGCCGGTGTAGTTGACGGGCTTTGGGAGGCTGTCGAGTACGAGGAGTTTTTTGATCTCGCCGCGTTTTACGCCGGTCATGTTGCGTCCTTCGTAGACGTCGGAGAGTACGAGTCGGCCCGTGGGGTCGGCGAGGTCGACTCGTGAGGGGATGACGGGTTCGCGTGGGCGCGGGCGCAGGGGTCGTGGTTCGTGGAGCTGGACGCCTGTGCGGGCGAGGTCGGCGGGCAGGGAGTAGAGTTCGTGCGTGTCGCCGTTGGCGTCCATTACATAGAGGGAGGCTTTGCGGGCTACGAGGAAGCAGTCGGGGGCGAGGGCGTATGCGTCGCGCCAGTCTTCTTCCTTGTCTTTGCTGATGCGTCGGGCGGAGGGTTTGTCGTCGGGGCCTTTTTTTGGTGAGACGACGGTAACGGCGCCGGCGTGCTCTGCCTTGCCGTGGCCTGGGGAGAAGATGGCGACGACGTCGTTTGTGCCGGGTATGGGGCGTGGGTCGATCATGAGGGTTTCGGGGTGCATGTTGCCGTAGTAGACCATCTGGCCGGTGCCGTCGGGGTTGCATGTCCAGAGGTGGTGGAAGCCGACTCGGCTGCGGTCGACGTATTCCCATCGCTCGTAGATGATTCGGCCGTCGGGGAGGGGCCAGGGGGTGTTGTCGTGTTCGATGTTGGCGGAGATGGGGCGGATGCGGGAGCCGTCGGCTTCGCAGCGGTAGAGGATGGCGACCTGGGAGTACCAGCAGGGGACCCAGCGGTTGCAGCGGCTGGAGCAGAACATGATGCCGCCGTCAGGGAGGTATGTGGGTTCGATGTCGTCGTGTGGGCCGTCGGTGAGTTGTCGGAGGGCGGCGCTGTCGACGTCGATCTCGTAGAGGTGGAAGTGTTCGGAGCCGGCGGGGCGGTATGAGAAGAGGATCTTTTGGGCGTCGTAGTGGACCTGGGGGTCGCGGATGCTGCCTTGGGGGTCGTCGAGGAGGATTTTTACATCGCCGGTGCGGAGATTGAGGAGGCCGAGCCGGCCTTTGGCGCGGTAGAGCTTGTTGGCGGGGTCCTGGACGTAGTAGCCGAAGTTTTCGTACCAGTGGCCGCCTGCGCCGGGCTGGCGTGCGGCGAAGACGATTTGGTCGAAGCCGGTATGGGGGTCGTTGAGGTGGCGCTGGAGGAGGGGCGGCACCTCCACGGCGCGGGCCGCGGTGATGGCGAGCGAGGTCAAAATGAAGAATCGACAGATAGCACGCATGTCGGCATTATAGTGTACTCGGGAGCCAATTGAAAGCCCAAGGCGGGTCGCCGGCATGATTGGAAATTCGAGTCTTGCGTTCGCTTAGTCACGCCCAGGTGGAGGGGGAGGTGGCGGTTGCGTGCATTACGGTTTGGCGCGGGGGGCCGGCGGTCTTCTTTGCGTTGTGGGTAGCGTTTGTGGCGGTGTAGAAGAGGCGCCATTCATTTTTGTGGTGTACGAGCTGGCTGTTGGCGTATATGCCGTAGCAGTCGGGGGCGGGGGGATTGCCTCGGGGGAGCCAGGGCGATCGCTTGGGGCGGTTCCATTGGATGCCGTCAGGGGAGTAGCACCATTCGAGGTCCATCGTCTGGGCGCGGCAGCGGTAGTGGCCGAGCATGCCGATTCGGCCTTTTGGGGTGTGGGTGACGGCGAGGTAGTAGAACTGCTGGTCCGGCGGGTCGGCGGCGTCTGGGACGATGACGCGGCGGCGGGTTTCGAAGTGGAGGCCGTCGGCGGAAGTGTAGCGGTCGATGACGCGGATGAGGCCGGGGGCGTTGTCTTCGGGGACGTAGGCGGGGTGGTCTTTGGGGACGGGGACGAGGGCGACGGAGTACATCTCGAAGGAGCCGTCTGGGAGCTGGTAGATGTTGGTGGCGTCGTTGGAGATCAGGCGCTGGGTGGCGGGGGGTTCGTCAGCGGGGCGGTTGGGGTCCGGCTGCTTGCGGAGTTGGACACCGTCGGGCGAGGGGACGCCGAATGCGGCGCGGTCGACGGGGTGGTAGAGGACGGGGCGGAGGGGGTCGAGGACACGGTAGCGGCGGCCGTCGTCGCTTTCGGCGGCGAGGTAGCGGAGGACGTGGGGACCGTGGGCCCAGAAGTAGAGGCGGTGTCGGCCGGAGGGGAGGCGGATGTGGACGGGCTGGACGGGTCGCCAGTGGGCGGGGAGATTGCCGATGGCGAAGTCGGTTTCGGGGGATTCGCCCGGGGTGAGGACGGCGGGCGTTTTTGTCATGGGTTCGCCGGGGACGCCTTCGGCGAGGGCGATGTTAAAGTTGCGGCGGTCGCCGCAGGCGGAGTACCAGAGGCGCCAGCGGTCACCTTCGAGGGGCTCGGCGCGGGCGGTGAAGTTCTGGACGGCGGTGGATTCCCAGGGTTCGGTGGGTTCGAGGACGATGCCGTGCTTCTGCCAGCGGGCGGGGTCCCAGGGCGTGGGGATTGAGGGCTGCGCGGCATTCTGCATGTCGGCATCGCAGGCGGCGGTGAGGCCAGCGGCGGCAAAGCTTGACAGACGCAGGAAGTCACGGCGATTCATTGCGGCGTAATTGTCTGCTCGGACGTGCATACATTTGATCTTCACTTTGCGGCGGGTTTGTTGGCGGCGTGCATTTCGTTGAGCATGGTGAGGAGGTTTTGGGTGATTTTTTGGGCGGCGTGGAGTTCTACCCGGTTTGTGCCGAGCCATGTTTCGTAGCCGCCGAGCGCGTGTTGTTTTTCGGTTGGGAGGTAGCCGTGGGTTCCGTTGGCGTGTGAGATTGTAAAGGTTTGGGCGAAGGGGCTTTTGGCTTTCAGTTCGAGGCCGATTTCGGCGAAGACTTCGAATGGGATTGCGCAGACGGCGAGGTCGCCTATTCGCATGGCCTGGAGGACGACGGGGGTGGTGTCTGGGGCGTTGTTGAGGGCGAGGACGCGGTTTGCGTAGGTGCGTTCGTGGGTGTGGTATCTGGGGGCGTCATCGGGTTTGTCGAGGATTTGGCGGGCCCAGGCGAGTTGTTCGGGTGTGGGCTTACGGGTGGCGAGGGCGAGTTCGGTCCGGCGGGCGTCGAGAGGGAGCCAGTCCTGGAAGGTGATGTTGTCGTGGGCCTTTCGGACGGCCTGGGCGACGGCGTCGGCGACCTGGTTCATCTTTTCGTAGGGCTTGTATCGCTGAGCCGGTTTCTCAAGCCAGGGGATGTTGTTGATGTCGGCGCTGGTTCCGTTGGAGAGGATGCCGACGAATGGCGGGTGGAGTCGGTCGGCGTGGAGGAGGTGCTGGATGCGGTCGGCGAAGGCGCCGAAGTAGTCGGCGGAGATGACGGGTCCTGCGGCGGGGCCTACGTAATGGAGGGAGTAGTTGGCGAGGAGTGCGATGGGGCGGGAGTCGCGGGACTGGACGGAGATGAAGACGATTTCGGGGTCGGTTGGGCCGGCGGCTTCGAGGATGTTGGGGTTGCCCTGGCCGGGGTTCATGACGGCCTTGTCGACGCCGCCGAACGGGTTGGGGGTTGGCGTGCCGGGTTTCATGAGGTAGCGGCGGTTGAAAACCTGCGAGGGTTCTTCTGCGCGGCCGAAGCCGATGCGGGCGGGTTCGAGGTTGTTGATTGCGCGGCGGACGCCGTCGGAGATGCGGCTGATGAGGAAGGCGCCGTAGCTGCCGATTCCGGGTTGGGGTTCGCCGGGGACGGTAGGCGTTGAGGGGGCGCCGGAGCCGCGGGCGGGGATGGAGGAATGGGTGTGGGTGGCGGCGATGAGGATGCTGTCGGCGGGGATGGCGGTCTTTTCTTCGATGCGGAGTTTGGCGGCATCGAGGATTTCGCGGGAGACGCCGAGGCTGTCGACGAGGACTATTGCGAGGCGCGCGGCTCCGTCGTCGAGGACGAGGCAGCGGGCGTAGAGTTCGTCGTGGACGTGGGCGGCGGGAGGCGAGTTCCAGCCGCCGACGATGGGTTCATCGAGGGGCGGGGTGATGTTGCTTGCGGCGGCGCCGGCTTTGAAGAGTTTGGGGGTTTGGGCTGAAGCGGTGCAGGCTGCGGCGAGGATTGCGATTAAGATCAGGACCGTGCTTTTCATGAGCCTTCTCCCGGTTGACCTGTGGGCGAAAAAGTATGGGCATCCCGGCAGGTCGCGACCGGGATGCCCCTGGGTTGTGTGATTATGCTTTTTTGACTGTCTGCCATGTTCCTTTTTTGGCGGAGTCGAGGACGGCGTCGCAGACGTATTGGGTGTTGAGTGCGTCGCGGAGGTCGGGGCAGGTTTTCTTTCCTTTTTCGATGCCTTCGACGAAATCTGCGAGGGTGTTTATGTGCCAGTGTTCGTAGCCGATACCGCAGCCGGGGACCCACCAGTTTTTCATGTATGGGTGTTTGGAGTCCCAGGTCTGGATGGTTCTCCAGCCTCGGACGGCGACGGGATCGCGGTGGTCGAAGTATTCGAGTTCGTGTGCGGTTTCGAGGTCGAAGGCGACGGAGCCGTGTTCGCCGTTGACTTCGAATGTGTTCTGGTTCTTTCGGCCGCATGCGTAGCGTGTGGATTCGAAGGTGCCAAGGGCGCCGTTTTCGAAGCGGCAGAGGAAGGCGCAGGCGTCGTCGATGGTTACGGGCATGACCTTGCCGGGCTGGCCGGCGATGGGGCGTTCTTTGATGAAGGTCTCGGTCATGGCGGTTACGGAGGCGATTGGGCCGATGAACCACGTGGCCATGTCGATGGAGTGGGCGAGGAGGTCGCCGGTAACGCCGCTGCCGGCGACGGCTGCGTCGAGACGCCAGAGGGCGTCGCCGCCCTGTGGGACGTCGGGGCTGATGGTGTAGTCCTGGAGGTATTTGGCGCGGTAGTGGAAGACTCGGCCGAGCTTGTCTTCGGTGATGATCTGTTTGGCGAGGGCGGCTGCGGGGACGCGGCGGTAGTTGAACCAGACCATATTGGGCTTGCCGGTTTTTTCGACGGCCTGGACCATTGGGAGGCCTTCTTCGGCGGTCATGGCGAGCGGTTTTTCGAGTGCGACCATCTTGCCGGCTGCGGCGGCGGCGAGGACGATGTCGTAGTGGGTGTTGTTGGGAGTGCAGACGTCGACGAGGTCGATGTCGTCGCGTGCGATCATTTTGCGCCAGTCGGTTTCGGTGGTTTGCCAGCCCCAGTTTGCTCCGAAGGCCTTTACGCGGTCGGCGTTGCTGTCGCAGACGCACTTCATGACGATTTCGTGCCCGACGTCGAAGAACTTGTTGAGCTTGAGGTATGCGTTGGAGTGGGCCTTGCCCATGAAGCCGCAGCCGATGAGGCCTACGTTGAGTTTTTTAGCCATATCGATATCCTTTCCGCTGAGAAAAGGTGTCTGACACCTTTAATTTTAACCGTGTTTTTCGTTTAGTTTGTCGACGGCGGTTTTGCATTTTGCGGTTACGTCCCAGGCGTTTTCCCAGAAGCAGAGGTCGATGGTCCACCAGTCGTGTCCCATGTCGTTTTTGTTGAGTTCGGGGAGGAGTTTGTCGAAGTCGACCTTTCCTTCGCCGAATGGGGCGTGTGTGGAGGTTTCGTCGTGGTGGAGGGTTCCGTCGGAATCTATGAGGTGGATGTGGTTGATTTTGCCTCGGAGCTTTTGGGCGAGTTCGACGACGCCGCCGGGGAGGGTTTCTTTTTCGCCGGGCTGTCTGGCGCCTACGACGGCGACCATGTAGCCGTGGGACGAGTCGAACATGACGCCGAAGTTGTCATAGTCGACTTCTTCGGCGATTCGGATGATGTCGGAGGGCTTGTTGAAAGCGAAGCCGGGTTCGAACTCCCATGCGACCCGGATGCCTTCATCGGCGGCGGCGGCGGCGCAGATTTTCCATGTTTTTACGACGCGGTCGAGTGCGGTGTCGTAGTCGACGGTATCGAAGATGGTGGGGGGCTGGACGGCATCGACGCGGATTGCGGGGATGTCGAGGTCGAGGCAGAACTGGAGGTTTTTGCGGAAGCACTCGATGTAGGGTGTGTTGTCTTCGGCGTCGATGAGGTGCTCGCCCCAGAGATTGGCGGCGAGACCTGAGAATTCGAGTCCGAGGTCGGCCATCTGCTGTTTGACTGCATCTCGCTGTGCCTTTTCGGGCATGATGTCGGGGTTGGGGTGGATTCCGAAGCCGCCGAGTTCGACGCCGTCGAAGTTGAGCTCCTTGAGCTTTTTGATGACGTCATTCCAGGGGATGGGATTTTTTTCGTAAGGGCCGATCGAGTACGCCCAACTGCCAATCGATATTCTTCTCATTGTTATGCCTTTCAAAGAACAGTCGCGGTTAGAGTTTCAGGTCCGGATTGCCGGGGCCGAAGTGCTTGAGCATTACTATGGGGTCGCTTTGGGAGGGGTTGGTTATTTTGACGCCGGCTTTGGCGGCTTCTTCGCTGACAAAGAACTCGTCGTGGGTGAGTTGTCCGTAGCGGATCATGGTTGGTGTTTCGATGTTCCAGTCGCCCATCTTGCCGTGGCCCTGCATCATGATGAGGCCGTATGCGGCGCTGTCGGTGATGGTTACCGTTGCGCCGGGCAGGACGGTTAGCTCCTTTGCGCTGAAGGCTTCGGACCTGTAGCATATCCACTGGTCGATGCAGCCTTTCTTTTTCATCTGTTCGACCGGCTCGGCGGGGACGGGGGCCATGAAGCGGTTGTCGCGGAAGTTGGGGTCGAGGTTCAGGTCCCAGTCGATGACATCAAGGAGGTGTTCGACGCGGCCGACCTTGTCCTTAGGGGTGTCTTTCCAGAGGAGTTCCTTTGGGACGACGGTGTCGCCGGAAGAGAGGGATTCGTACATTGCGAATACGTCGGAGGCCTTTTGGGGCTCGTAGGTGCACATGGAGCCAGGGGCGTGGAGTACGCCCGGGGGCACGTCCCATCCGGTGCCGACGTCGAGTCGGTAGGCTTTGGAGAGGCTGGTGAGCTTGTTGTCGCCTTTTTCGAAGTCTTCGAGGCACTTGCGGACCTGTTCGCGGGTGGTGCCGGGTTCGAGGCCGAAGAATGTGTAGGGGAACTCGCCGCCGTAGTTGTTGGCCTGTGGCGGGAAGTAGTATGCTTCGGGCTTGCCCATCTGTCCTGTGAGGCCGGCGAAGGTGTCGTCGTGGTGGATGTGGTGGGGGAGCGCCCATTTGTTGTCGAAGAATTTGGAGTACATCGGCCAGCATTTGTACTGAGTCCAGATGCGTTCGCCGACGAGGGCGCCTTTAAGCTCCTGGACCGCCTCGGCGAGGAGGACCTTTTTCGTCTGGCCGCCGTCTTCGAAGACGATGAAGCTGAGGCCTTCGTTCTCGGAGGTAAGGGGGCCGTTGTCGGCGGGCGTTGTCGATGAGAACCAGCGTTCGTCGATGCCGCCGCGCTGGCCGCCCATTGCGTAGTAGTCGTCGGGGTGGAGCTTGATGCGCCGGCCGGGGACACAGAACGAGCGGGGGACCCAGTTTGGGGCGAGCCGGACGATGCCTTTACCTTGTTCCAGCGCCATCTGCGCGAGGTTTGCACTTGATTTTGCCATAAGTCACCTTCAGAAAATGTTGCTGTTTTTCACAAGCCCTGCGTCTTGTCCTGCCGAATTCGCCGGGCGTGGATTCCCGCTTTCGCGGGAATGACAATCTGTACGTTCACAGTTCCTTTATCATGATATCGCGAATGACGATTTTCATTGGTCCGAACTCGGCGCCCGGGTGGACCTGGAAACCGATTTTGCCGGAGTCGGTGGAGTCGTCATCGACGTCGGCGGTCTGGACGCCGTTTAACCAGATTTGGGTTCTTGTGCCCTGGGTAAGGATTCGTATTGTGTTCCATCCGTCGCGGTCTTCAAGTTCCTTATCAAGATTCCGGGCGAGGAAGAGCTTTCCGGGGCAGTAGAGTGTTCCGGAGTATGCTTCGGGGTTCTTGTATTCGAGGATGTCGGCCTGGTAGGCCTTGCCTTCGTTCTGGAAGCGGAACCAGACGCCGCTGTTGCAGGGCCATTCTGCGCGGTAGACGGTGATAAGCTCGAAATCGCTGAAGCTTTCGGTAGTGAAGAGGTCGCCGGGTGCGTTGTTCTCGCCCTGTGTGCCGACGAGATGTCCGTCTTCGACGAACCAGCGGGCGTTGCCCGCGGCTTGCCAGCCGGCGAGGTTTTTTCGGTTGAAGAGGGGTACGAAGCCTTGTTGTGCGAGCTGGTCGGCGGCGGATTTTCGTTGGCGTTGGCACCCGCCCGCGGCGGCCAGAGCCGCCAAAGCCACCGTCAGAATCGCCACTGAGAACCGCTGTTGTGACATAACTGCCTCCTTGTAAAGAACTTATGTGTTGCAGGGCAAGCGTGGTTCGCCCTGATCCGCGTCTGACGTCTGGCGTTGCGACGAAAGTCGGCTCTACTTTTTGGCGTCCGGGTCATCAGCATACTCGCGTTAATGCGGCTGTCAACGGGTTTTTCCGGCATGTGGAGGTCGGCGGTCGAGCTAATACGAGTTTTGAGGTCATGATTAGGTTGGGTGGAACAAGGCAAACGCATTCTCGCGGCAGCTTGGGCGCGAGCGGTATTGGAGGGCCGAGCAAAACCGTTCGTGGCCCCAGAGGCCAAAATTTCCCCCCCCGGCGAAAAAATGCTCCAAATTTCGGCCTCTGCCCAAACGGTTTTGCTCTCCAAGGTCGCTGTGGGGCGGGTTTGGGATGCTGAACCGGCGGAGAATGCGCCGGCCCTGGCGGGTGGAATATTGCTCTGGCAAGAGGGGGTGTGAATTGATATACTTAACGGTCTGTGATATACTGCGGTTCGAGGCCTTGGGCGAACAGGGCATGGGCTGGTTGTCCATGCGGTGCGTACGGCCAAGACGGCCTTGTCAGGATTGGCAATATTTATGGAATCTTGTTCTGTTTCGTGAGGAGTCAAGATGAGACGAGCAACTGGAAGTTTGGTGCTGTGCAGTCTGGTATCGGTGGTATTGTGCGTGGCGGCGCAGGCGGCGGATTATTTGTCGCCGGTGTCGGTAGTCGCGGGCAAGGGCGGCGACGTGCTGTATGTCGCGCAGGCGACGGCGGGACAGGTGGCGGTGTTCGACATTGGCGAGGGCAGAGTCCTCCGTACAATAGCAGTTTCGAAGAGCCCCACGGGTCTTGCCCTTTCGGCGGACGGCAAGACACTTTATGTTACGTCGGCGGCGCCGTCAGGCAAGGTGGACATCATTGACATTGCCGAGGGCAAGGTTGTCGGCAGCATCGCGGTGGGGCATACTCCCGTCGACGTTGCGATCAGCCCTGATGGCTCGACTCTTTATGTGTGCAACCAGTTTAACAACAGCGTGGGGGTGGTGGACGTGGCTTCGAAGAAGCAGACGGCTGCCATAGCGGTGGTTCGCGAGCCGGTTGCGGCGGCGCTTTCGAGCGACGGCAAGTATCTTTTTGTGGCCAATCACCTTCCGGCGGGCGCGGCGGATGCGGACTACGCGGCGGCGACTGTTTCGGTGGTGGACGTGGCTCAGAAAAAGACGATTAAGAACCTTCAGCTTCCCAACGGCAGTGTCGGGCTGCGCGGGATAGCGATGTCGCCGGACGGCAAGCATGCGTATGTGACTCACATTCTGGCGAGGTATCAGCTTCCGACGACGCAGTTGGAGCGCGGCTGGATGAACACCAATGCTCTGACGATAATTGACGTCGGCGAGCAGAAGGTTGTGAATACGGTGCTGGTGGACGACGTGGACCTCGGGGCGGCCAATCCTTACGGCGTAGCGTGCACGGCGGACGGCAAGTTTGTCGTTGTGGGGCACGCGGGCACGCACGAGATCAGTGTTATCGATCGTGCGGGTCTGCACGAGAAGCTCGGCAAGGCGGCGGCGGGCCAGAGAGTTTCCGACGCCTCATCCTCGGCGGATGACGTTCCCAACGACCTTGCATTTCTGGTTGGGCTTCGGCGTCGGCTGAAGCTGGCCGGCAACGGTCCTCGCGGCCTGGCGGTGGTTGGTACGAAGGTTTATGCGGCGGAATACTTCTCGGACAGCCTTGGGGTGATCGATATCGATTCTTCGGTGCGGCCCCGTGCGGCGTCGATAGCCTTAGGCGACAAGGCGGCACTGACGGAGGTGCGCAAGGGTGAGATGATTTTCCACGACGCGACGATATGCTTTCAGCACTGGCAGAGCTGTGCGAGCTGCCATCCTGGCAATGCTCGGGCGGACGCTCTGAACTGGGACCTGATGAACGACGGTTTGGGCAATCCGAAGAACACCAAGAGCATGCTGCTTGCACACAAGACTCCTCCGGCGATGGTCAGCGGCGTTCGCGGCAATGCTGAGGCGGCGGTTCGCAGCGGCATACGTTTTATCCTGTTTGCAGTTCGGCCGGAGGCTGAGGCGGCGGCGATGGATGCGTACCTGAAATTGCTTGAGCCGGTACCGAGTCCTTATCTGGTGAACGGCGGACTGAGCGAATCGGCCAAGAGGGGGGAGAAGGTGTTTAAGGATGCGGGTTGTGCGAGCTGCCATCCGGCGCCGCTCTATACGAACCTGCAGAAGTACGACGTCGGTTTGGGCAAGTGGCGCGAGGAAGGCATGGAATATGACACGCCTACTCTCGTGGAGTTGTGGCGGACGGCTCCGTATCTTCACGACGGGCGTGCGCCGACGGTCATGGACGTCTTGACGAAGTTCAACGAAGGCGACAAGCACGGGCACACATCGGGGCTTTCGGAGAAGGAATTGTCGGATCTGGCGGAGTTTCTGCTGTCTCTGTAGAACTGGTAATATTGGATCAAGCTGCAATCCCGCGATTCGATTCGGGTCGCGGGATTGTGTTTGCGCATGGGCGGGAGGTTTTGCGGGATAAAGGCGTGGCATTTTTTTGGAAAAAATCCATCATTTGTGTTTTTGAGTCAGCCGAGGGCCGTATAATTATCGTCGTGTGAAGGTTTGACGAACGGACGGTGTTTAGAAAGGATTTGTATATGTCTACGAGCGAAAATCTGCAGAAGGCGTTTGCAGGTGAGAGTCAGGCGAGCCGCAAGTATCTGGCGTTTGCCAGCCGTGCCGAGAAGGAAGGTTTTGTTCAGGTTGCGAAGCTTTTCCGGGCGGCAGCGGCTGCCGAGACGATCCACGCGCATACTCATCTTCGTGCAATGAAGTCGGTGCAGTCGACGCGCGAGAATGTCGAATCGGCGATGCACGGGGAGGAATTCGAGTTTCAGCAGATGTATCCTCATTTCATCGAGGAGGCTCGTTCGGAGGGTCAGGACGCGGCGCTGATGTCGTTTAAGAACGCGATGGCTGTCGAGCAGGTTCACTACAGTCTTTACCTTCAGGCTCTGGAGAAGATCAAGTCCGGCGAGGATATGGCTGTGCACCGGATATTTGTTTGCGAGGTTTGCGGCAATACGGTTCTTGATGAAGCGCCAGAGAAGTGTCCGGTGTGTGGGGCGGGCCAGTCGAGGTTTACGGAAGTTGAATAGCTGGAGTCTCGTGCGCCGCGGGGGCAGTGATTGTTGACATTGATGGCGGCGAGGCGGTCAGTAGAGGATTGCTGTTACCTGCTGTATGGCTTTGATGACCTCTGAGGTCTCGTTTGGCCTGGTGATGACGGCGTCGAAGCCCTGTTCATGGAGGGCATCGGCTTCGGTTTGGCGCAGCTCCGCGGCGACGGCGACGATCTTGGTATGGGCGAGGTCATCGGTGGAGTGGACATATTTTGAAACTTTTTTTGCGTCGATTTCGGGGGCCATGAGGTTGATAAGCATCACGTGGGGGATGAGTTTCTGTGCGACAATTCCGGCGTCGAAGCTGCTCTGTGCGGTTCGGACCTCATAAGCGCCCTTTGCTTCGAGGGCGTTTGCGATGTCTTCGGCGCCTTTCCAGTCGCTGTCGATGATCAGGACGCGGATTTTGCCGACTTCCAGTGTGTCTGTGGGTATGTCGTGCGCCTTCATGAAGCGGATGAGTTCCGATGTTGGTATGCGGCGGTCTCGGGAGCCGGGGATGCGGTAGCCTTTTAGCTGACCCGAATCGAACCATTTTGTAACGGTTCGCGGGGCGACATTGCATATCTGAGCGACCTGGCCGGTCGTCAAAACATCTTTTTTCTTTTGCATATCAACCACCCATATCCGAAATTCAGCGACTCAAAGCAAGCAAACTACCGGTTCCGTCCCGCATGTGGATGTACCGGCAAACGTGTTTTCGGTCTTATGGAGGCATGTTTTAAGGTGAAATTATTAAAAAAGAAGTTTGTGCCGGGCGGGTGCAGGCCGGTGGGTTGGCGGGCGGCTCCGCTTGGGTCAGTCCTATAAGATTTGCGAGAGCCGGCATCAGGAAGTGTTCATTGGGACGCGGCGAGAGATTACCTGAACCGTGACGGCTCGTACCTACTATAGAAGGTTTGTCAGGAGGTGATAAGTCGGGACGCACGGCTTCAAAAAAACGCTAAATGCGTGCGTTTTTTCTTGACGATTTGAACAAGTGTACTAAGATAAGCAAGACTATTAACTAACCTGTTGTTTTTGGGCCGGGTTGGCACTGTTTTTGGCTGCGGCGGCAGGGTGTTTGGTTTCGTCGCCGGGTTAAGCCGACCATTAGGGCCGGGAAGGTAGTAAAAGTTATAAGAACACCGATGGCACAAGGAAAAGGCGAAAGGCAGTTGTAAAGTGTTGCCGAGTCAAGTTTCCAGGTGTGTCGGTGAATGCGGCGATTTTGGAAATCTGTGATAGAACGTTGAGTCAGACTGTGAAGAACAAGTTAAGCGGTATTTCAGGAATGCAGGACGGAGTTTTTGAGGGGTATCCTGCAGGGGTTCCGATGCGTGAAAAACGCTCGGAAAAGGCGATCCGGGAGTCCGCTGGCATAGTCTAAGTTTCCATTGCGCTACAATTCTTTGCTTTTGCTATCCTGATGTCCGGTTCTGGTGCGCATAGTGGGCAGCCGGCTAAAGGGAAAGGCAAGAGCGATGGAAATACCTTTACAGTTGTACGGGGGTCTGTTTCTTGGGGCGATTCATCCTGCGGTCGTGGGCCTGGTTTGTTTGTTGATTGGGGGCGCGGCGGTTTATGTCGGTCAGCACCTGATCAATAAATTCAAGGTCAAGAGTCTGGAAGATGAGATTCGTGCGAAGCTGGAGAACGCCAACCGTGAGGCGGAGAACATTTTGAAGACGGCTCAGTTGGACGCGGCCGCGGAGGTCATCAAGAGGCGGGAAGAGTTCACCAACGAGGTGAACGAACAGCAGGCAGAGCTTCGCAACCAGGAACGGCGTTTGACCAAGCGAGAGGATGTGCTGGATCGGCAAACGGAGCAGATCGCCCAGCGCGAGAAGCAGTTCAAGGAGATGGAGCAGGAGTTGGAGCGGAAGCGGCAGAGCCTCGACGCCAAGCACAAGCATGTTTCGACTCTCGTCGCTCAGCAGAAGAACCAGTTGTTGAAGATCACGTCCATGGACATAGAGGAGGCAAAGGAGCTTCTTCTTAAGCGGTTGGAGGACGAGTGCGAGCATGAGATGAGTTCCATCATCCAGCGGCGCGTGGCGGAAACGGAAGAGATTGCGGAGGATAAGAGTCGCGAGATCATCAGCACGGCGATCCAGCGTTACGCGGCCGAGCAGACCTGTGAGGTCAGCGTTTCGATGGTTGACATCCCCAGCGACGATATGAAGGGGCGAATCATCGGTCGGGAGGGGCGGAATATCCGTGCGTTTGAGAAGGCGACGGGCGTGGACGTTATTGTTGACGATACGCCGGGGGTGATCGTTGTTAGCGGGTTCAACCCGGTGCGTCGGGAGATTGCCCGGCTTAGCATGGAGCGGCTGATCCAGGACGGGCGGATACATCCGACGCGGATCGAGGAACTTGTCGCGCAGACGAAGAAGGACGTGCACGCAAAGGTCTTGCAGATCGGCAAGGAGGCGGCGGTCGAGGTGGACGTTCGTGGACTCAACAACAAGATCCTTTCGATGATCGGTGCGCTGAATTACCGGACGAGCTTCGGTCAGAACGTTCTGCGGCACAGCGTGGAGGTGGCGTATTTGTCGCAGGTTATGGCGGACGAGCTGGGTCTGGACGGATCGGTTGCACGGCGCGCGGGTTTTCTGCATGATATAGGCAAGGCGATGGATCGCGAGATGGAAGGCGGGCACCCGGCGATCGGGGCGAACTTCCTGAAGCGGTTTAAGGAGTCGGATATCGTCTTGAATGCCGTTGAGGCGCATCACGGGGACATTGCGGCGACGAATCCTTATACTCCGCTGATAGCGGCGTCGGATGCGATCAGCGCATCTCGGCCTGGCGCGCGTCGCGAGACGCTGGAGCGTTACATCAAACGTCTGGAGAAGCTGGAGGAAATCGCCAGCGGCTTCAAGGGCGTTGAGAACTGTTATGCGATTCAGGCGGGGCGCGAAGTGCGGGTGATCGTAAACGCCGACAGTGTCAGCGACGAAGGGGCGGTGATGGTGGCCCGTGAGATCGCCAAGAAGATCGAAGAAGAGATGACATATCCCGGCGAGATCAAGGTGACGCTGCTGCGTGAAGTTCGGTGCATCGAATACGCCCGGTGAGAATGGTCGCGCAGTGACGGCGGGGCGCGGCAATATGCGTGCCCCGCAGGGCGTCTCGCGTAGTTATTTTGACGAAAACTTTTAGGTGCGGGATGAAGATTAGCGTACTTTGCATAGGAGACGTGGTAGGTCGGCCCGGGCGGCGCATCCTTTCACAGCACCTTGCCGAGGCGGTCAAGGATCGCGGTATAGACTGCGTGATCGCCAACGGTGAGAACGCGGCGGGCGGATCGGGGATTACGCCGCAGATATACGATAAGATGCTCAAGTACGGCGTGCATCTTATCACCCTTGGCGATCATGCATACCGCAAGCGTGAGATCATCCCGGTGCTGGAGACGCAGGACAGTATCGTGCGTCCGGCGAATCTTTCGCCGAGTGCGGCGGGGCGGGATTTCGCGGTGTACGAGACGGCCAAGGGCGTGCGCGTGGGGGTTGTGACGCTTATCGGGCGGATTTTCATGAAGCCGGCGGACTGTCCGTATGCGAAGATAGACAGCCTTCTTCCGCGGCTTGCACAGGCGGCGGACGTGGTTTTTGTGGACATGCACTGCGAGGCGACCAGCGAGAAGGTGGCGATGGGCAATTATCTTGACGGCAAGGTGAGCTGCGTTTTCGGTACGCATACGCACGTAACGACGGCGGACGAAAGGATTCTGCCGAAGGGCACGGCGTACATTACGGATGTTGGAATGACGGGGGCGCACGATTCGGTTTTGGGGCGGCGTACCGAGAGCGTGATACGGGCGTTTCGGACGCAGATGCCGTATCCGTTCGAGATTGCGACGGGTGACGTTCGGATGAGCGCGATATCCGTAACGGTGGACAGCCATACGGGGTCGGCGGAAAGTATCGAGCGTGTGCAGATTCGGGAGGAGAGCAGCGGTGTTGAAGAGGCCGGGTACGACAGCGACGATGGCCGGCCGGAGCACTTCAACGGCTTCTGATCGGCGGATTGCAGTCGCGGCCATTTCCGCGAGGGATCTTCAATCCTGACGGGGCGTCTGATTTGCATCAGACAGCTCGGTGATCGCTGACTTCATGCGGCGGGCTATGCGCGGCATGGCTCTGTGCTGATTGGGCGGGTTCCACCATATGTTGCCTTCGATGAGGCATGGTCCGTCGGGGGTGATTGCGATGTCCCAGCCGATGGTCCGCACGGGCAGCGCCATTGCGGCGGCGCGGGCGGCGAGGTCGCGGACCTGCGGCCAGCAGGGGATTATGAAGCCCTTGAAGGGATTGCCCGATACGGGGTGATTGTCCATAATGACGATGCCTTTTCCGTCTCCATCGAGGTAGGATGCCTCGCCGAGCGAACCATCGGCGGGTTCGATCAACACTTCGAGATTGCCTTTGAGATTCTCCAGATGCGTGTCGATGACGATGCGTGTATCTATGATGGTCTTGAGAAAGGCCGAGAGTATCTCGACACGGTCGCTGGCGCCGACCAGCGTGATGACGCGAACCGTCTGGAGAGCGGCAACTCCGGTGAACGATGTGATAAGCGGGTGGTTTTCGACGATTTCCTGCATAAGTGAGCCGACGGGGCTCGACTGGACGAGCAGCCGCAGAAAAGCATCCGGCGTGTAGAATACACCGTCGTGATCCTGGAAGCCGCCATTGAGTCGCGTCATGATTTTAAATCCGGCGCCCAGTGAACCTTCGGCGGGTTTGAGGGCGAAGCGCTGAGGCAGGGCATCCGGAATGGCGCTGACGTCATTTGCAGGCACGAGGGCTTCGTTACGGCAGGTGTGAGTCGTTTTCGCCGCTGCGCTGAATACGCCGTATAACTTCGGTACGGGCAGTTCGTGGCTGCGGCAAGTCCGGTGAAAGAGCACTTTGTTTTTGAAGAGTCCGGCGAGTATGGGGGGGTTTAGTGCTTCCTGCATGCGAGTGGTTTGTTTGCGGCTGACGAAGGCTCGCAGTCCGGCCGTGTCGAACAGGGGGTCGAACATGCCAAGTCTGAAGGCTTCGACGGGCTCATAACCGAATCGTCGTGCAAAATGAAGAAATCGCAAGGACGTGTACAAGGCCGACCAGCGATACCCCTGACTCCTGACGGCAAGTCCGACGGCAGTCAGAGCGTCTTTGGATTTTCTGCTCGTTCTTCTGAAGCCCAATCCGATCTCCTGTGGATGAGGGGGGAGTAATGTCTCGACTGCACGTAGTTCGCTCAGATTATACGCACTTACGGGCGTTTTTGAAGCGCGAAGCGGACTTGCCGAATTTTTTGGAATTCTGGTGCATTGGGTTGTCGGATGTGATAAAAAACCGTGTCAACAATCTCAGGATGTTCAGCGCAATGACGAGCACCAATATTCTGTACATGGCAAGAGGCGGTCCGATTTCAGGCAGCCAGCGGCAACTCCTGAATTTAATAGGGTGTATTGATCGTAAGAAATACGTGCCGTTAGTGGTTTGTTCGGAGGGCGGTGGGTTCGCCGACTGTATTGCCGAAATGGGGATCGCGACGCACGTTTATCCGGTTATGTTCGGGTGGCGCAAGGTGCGGCACGTTGTGCACCGCTATCAGCTTCTGGCGGCGCTTGGGCGGCAGTTGTCGGGGCGTAGTATCGGGCTGATCCATTGCTCTTATCAGTGGTATTCGCCATACTGCCGTTATCTTTCGCGGCGGCTGAAATGCCCTTACGTGGTTCATATACGCGGTCCTGTGGATTGTTCGGCGGTCCGGAAGTACAGGTTCATGGATGCCGACCGGCTGATCGCCATATCGCCTCGAAGCCGGCGGAATCTTATCGACGCGGGTATCAAGCCGGAGAAAGTCTCGGTTGTCTACGACAGCGTCGATACTAATGTCTTTCGCCCTATGCCAAAGGGCTCGGGGGGTTTTAACGGCAACGGCGATTTCGTATTCGGTCTCGCCGGCCGCATCGCCCCCGATAAGCACCAATTGGCATTTGTGCGGGCGGCGCGGATCGTAGCTTCGAGGCATTCCGACGTCAGGTTTGTGCTGGTAGGGCAGGCATGCGACAAAGAGTACAGCCATGAAGTTGAGAAGCAGATCAAAGAACTTGGTCTTTGCGATCGCGTTGTTCTGTACGGACGAAGCGAACAGATGCCGAACGTTTTGAGCGATTGCGACGTGCTGGTGAGTCTTTCGGGCGGATCAATAATGTATGAGGCGCTGGCGTGCGGCGTGCCGGTTCTTTCGGCGGGGTACACGCGGAAAGAGGATTCGGTGCATGTTATCCATGATCGGAATGCAATGCTCGTGGACAGTCGGGAACCTGAAGACGTGGCCTGCGCGATGGAAAAGATGCTGGTCGACAGTTGTTATACGAGCCGGCTGGCGGCTAACACGCGGGCGCATGTTCTCGATCATCTGAACGACGGCATCATGGCGGCTCGGACTCAGGCTGTGTATGAGTCGCTTCTTGACGGGGGTGCGGCGGGACCGGGGAAAGGAAATCAGACCGATGGGCAGGCAGACTTCGCGGCGGATTGATTCGCCCAACCCTCTGCAGTTCTACAGGCGTCGACGTTGGGCGTTATTGAATATGCGGGAATAAATGCAAAAGCTCGAGAGCGGACAGGTCTCTTTGAGCTGGAAGCCTGCAAATGAAAGAAGGCGGAAATGCAAAGAAAGAAACCAGACGGCGGCGGCGCCGACATGATCCGGGGGGCGTACAAATCGCTCAAAGAGCTTGTTCGGGTACGCGTGCTGAAGCAGGTCAAGGCGAAGTTTCTTTATCTTGAGATTACCCATCGCTGCAATCTTGCCTGCGTCGCGTGCTATACCGGCGCGGGCAGGGAAAAGGATGACGTCCTGACGCTGGAGGAGCAGAAATCCGTGATACGTCAAGGCAGGGCAATGGGGGTCAGGAGCGTATCGCTGAGCGGCAGCGGAGAACCGCTGATGTGCAGGCATCTTTTCGATCTGCTGGATTATGTCGGCGAACTGGGGATGTCGGCGGTGATCTTCACCAACGGGACACTTATCGACGAGGCGACCGCCGGTCAGTTGATGTCGCGGAACGTGTTTACGTTTTTCAAACTGTACAGCCTGGACCCGGATGTGTTCGACGGCATGGTCGGGCGGCGGAACGCGTATGAGTGGACCGAGCACCGATACAAGGTCCAGGGAGAGGAGCGGGTGCAAATGGTTCCGTCGGGCCTGAAAGCCTTGCTGGAAGCGCAGCGGTCGGTGGGGCGGTCGGATCTGGTCAAGGTGGAAACGCTTGTAACGAAGATGAATATCGTGGGCGTTTCTGCGATTGCGCGTTTCTGCAGGGACTGTGATATCGGGTTCTTTATGGAAACTCCGGTTTTCAAAGGCAGGGCGATCGAGAATTATGAGCGCGTGGCGGTGAGTGCCGAGGATTATGCGAAGCTCTATGGGGAGTTGGCGGCGATCTTCGGCGAGGATTATATGCTGGAACTGAAGAACGCCTGCTGTCTGGTGGAAAGAAATCCGGTTGTCTGGACGGATGGGCGGATCGGGTTTTGCAGCAGTCGTGCGGCGGACGTGGGGAATGTGCGCGATGAGCCGCTCAAGGGTCTGTTTCTCAAAGCAAGGCGAATGAAGCACAAGGAGGATCGCGTGATTAAGAAGAGGGCTGCGGAGGGTCGTTACTTCCGGACATGCCCTTCCAGGCAGCTTTGCGAGATCAGACATGGTTTGCCGTGCGACTACTGATGGGGGAATGCGAAATGACTTTCTGGAGGGGCCTTTGTTAAGAGGGGGGTGATTCTCTGGTTTGACACTGAAGTCTTCCTGGGACGAAACCGAAGTATGATCAGTTGTCAGAAGCTGTTGGAGTGCCAAACCGGGGATCCGCTTGCGATGGCTAAGTTTCTGTTGATGACTATACCTGCCGAAGGGCATATGACCCAAGTTGTGCCGATTGTCCGCAAACTCATTGAACGTGGGCATCAGGTCGTCTGGATTGCAGGTCGAGAGTACCGTATGCGGGTTGAAGCCGTCGGTGCACAGTTCGAAGCGATTCCCGAAGAGGTTGATCCGAACGGCGCGGGGTTCTATGACCGTTATCCAAAGCTCAAGGAATTGAAAGGACTGGCACAGATAAAGTACTGGGTCAGAAACGTCTTCCTCAATGCGGCTCCAAGGGAGGTCCTGACAGTCAATGCCGTTGTCAAGGACTTTGCGGCGGATGTTTTCGTGGGTGATACGGTGACGTTAGGCTTGTCTTTTGCGGCGGAGTTGAACTGCAAGCCATGTGTGTGTATTTCAGTCCTGCCGCCCAGTCCGCCAAGCCGGGACACTGCTCCATACGGCCTTGGATTATTGCCCGGCAGGGGTGCTGCTTCGAAGATCCGCAATCGAGTTCTCAACGTGCTGGTCCACCGCATTCTGCTGCGGGAATTGGCGGTGTATGCAAACGCCGTAAGAGAGAAGTGCGGCTTGCCGGCAATCCGTGGGGAATTCCTTACGGCAATGCGTCACAAAATGTCGCTGGTCATGTTCACCACGACGCCTGCATTTGAGTACCCTCGTACTGATCTGCCGGACTTCTGCCACTTCATCGGTCCGATTCTGCCTGAGGCAACCGGAAATTTCCAGCCGCTGCCGTGGTGGTCTCAATTGGAGGGACCTGATCCAGTGGTGCTGATCAATCAGGGCACAGTAGCAAATGCTCCCGAAGATCTGATTCTCCGTGCAGTCCGAGGGCTTAGCAAGGAGAGGATGGAAATCGTTGCGGTCCCTGTGAAGGACGGTTTATCGGCCAAGTTGCCTGCCAATGTCCATGCGGCACCTTTTATCCCGTTCGACCGACTATTGCCGCACGTAGATGTCATGGTGACCAATGGTGGATACAACGGCACGCAGTGTGCGTTGGCACATGGCGTTCCTTTGGTGGTGGCCGGTGAAACCGAGGACAAAAGGGAAGTGGCGGCACGAGTCGAATGGTGCGGAGCCGGGGTTAACCTCAGGAGGCGGCGTCCTTCTCCGGAACTAATTCGAGAAGCCGTGAAAGAGGTTCTGGGCAATCCCTTTTATCGCGAAAATGCCAGGCGGATACAGGCAGACTTCGCGTCGTACAACGCTCCTCTTCGAGCGGCAGAATTGCTGGAAGGACTGGTGGGACGGAAGCGGCAGTAGTTTGTTCGAACACCTCCCGAGGTGAGGAGCGGGCGAAGTGTCCCAGAAACCACCTTATCTCAGCATATTATCTCGGAGATCATTTTCACCAGAGACATGGAACAGAAGGATACAGCAATTGGACAGGTCGATCAAATTCGTTCGTGCCTGTCCGAACAGTTAATATTCCTTGCTTGAACGAGACACAACCTATGCTACAATCGTGTCATGGAAACGACTGACATTCCGGCCGCAAGTGGATTCCGCCAAGAAGGATTATCTGGGTTGTCCACGTTATTGGAGATTCGACATGAAGATGAATTTGGCAACACGACTCGGCTTGATAGCGGCAGGACATTTGGCACTGCATTCTGGGGACGGTTGGGTCAAAGTAGGGACGATTGTGGAAGAATACGGCGTACCTGAGATGTATCTGCTGAAAATCATGCAACAGATGGTGAAAGCCAACCTGCTCCGGAGCAAAAAAGGTCCTCGTGGCGGCTTTCAGCTTGGGCGTCCTGCCCACGAAATTACCCTGATTGAGATTATTGAGGTGGCAGAAGGTCCTGTTGATGACAGAAGTGAACTGGCGGATATGCAGGAAAAAGCCCTCTTTAACTCCAGCTTTGAAGGAGTGATCAATCGAGCTTTCGACAAGGCTGTTTCAATTCTCAGCAAAGCAACATTGGCACAGATGGTGGGGAACCCCCGAAGCACAAAATAGTGCAATACCCTTTGCCCTTTTGCGCGCAAATATATCGGCTGTATTTGCGTAAGAAGAGGCATTTCCAATAAATCCGATCAAAAGGATGATTTTCTTCGTGCTTTCAGGGCTAACGTGTCGTAGTGTTCTCCAGTTGGGTAGCTCCTTTAATCTCTCACGGGTATACCTTGACGAATGAATAATGAGAGATACAGTTAGAAGGCCATAGAATGGTCATGGAGAAGTTTAGTGAGCACAGGTACAGTAAAGTGGTTTAATGCAAGCAAGGGTTTTGGTTTCATCAGTCCCGACGGAGGCGGTGAGGATTTGTTTGTACATCATTCGGAGGTGAAGGTCGCGGGGTACGCCACACTCGAAGACAACCAGAAGGTTCAATTCGAAGTGGGACAAGGCAAGAAAGGCCCATGTGCTACAAGCGTGACGCCGGTCTAAGTACAAACAGCAACTGAAACACAAGAGGCCCCCATAAAAAGGGGCCTTTTTTATGTGTCTACTTTCGCCAAGTTGAAGTCAGGAGAAGATGTGGGGAATGGTTGGAGGGGGAATAAGGATGTTTATGAGGGGTGTCCACACTTTCATCAGGCAGAGTCAGATGCCAGAACACCCTCCATGTCTTTCCTGTTTTTCAGCAGATCTCACCAGAAGGGCAGGAAAAAGGCTATTTTAACCTCCCCCGGAAATGACTTAAGTCATTTGTTTACAAGTTATTGCGAGCGAGAGGACTCGAACCTCCACGGGTTTTGCCCACCAGGACCTAAACCTACCCATTATAGCCAGTATTGTCTTTTTGTGCCTGTTAGAGGGGTTGAGTGTCCCAGAAACCACCGTATCTCACCGTATCTCGGAGATCATTTTCACCAGATTTTCACCAGACACAGTGAAACAAAGGATACAGCAATTGGACAGGTTAATCAAATTCGTTCGTGCATGTCCAAACATTTCAAATTCCCCGCTTGAACGAGACCCAACCCCTGCTACAATCCTGTGATGAAAACAACCGACGTTCCAGCTCAGGGAAATAGGAAGTGGATTCCTCCACGGAAAGCCTGCTGGATCATATTCAGCATCTCTCTCGTCATTGGGATCACAGGATTCATTCTGCAACAGGCTCCTGGGTGACGAAATCCGCTTCGTACTCTTGGAGAGTACCTGTCCTTATCCCTCCTGATCTCCGTCCTGATGATCGTACTCATCGGATCCAAGAAACGGATTACCAAGCCCTTCCTAAGGGCACTCTTTCATGCTTTTCTGCTCAGCCTGCTCTTTATTGTATTATCAAATTTCGTGGTCTTGATCATCTGTGCCTATCAGGGGAATTTGTCTGATACGGCCTTTTGGATGAGGATTTCGCTCGTTCCATTCTACGTAATTCATGGCGATGTATTTCCACTTCTGTTCTGGCCCTTGTCTTGGATCATCTACGTCATTCTGATGGCATACTTCCTACATCGAATAAGAGGGAGCCAGCACAGAAGATTCCGGCTAATCGGGATGGTTGGGACAGTTGTTGTTTTTGCCGGAATATACGTCGTCTGTTTCTATTGCACTGCCCAGGCGGTGGCCGCAGCAATCGCAATGACTGCTATAATGAGCATGTACTAATCAGCACAGACTACTTCCCTGCCGTCTTCTTGCTCTTCTTCGTTGCTTTCTTCTTCGCCTTCTTGGTCTTCTGGGTCTTCTTCTGATCCAGTTCCATTCCTGTTGGACCTGTCATCTGGCCGGCAGAAGAAGAGGGTCTGCACAGATATCCTTTTCCCCGACCAGCCAAATAGAAGCAGTCGAATTTATGGATGTACTGCTTCACTGTCCCTGTACTCAAGTCGGTTTTCTTGGCGATTTCCTCAATCTGCATTGGCTTGGAACTACTCATGACCTTGCACAAATTCTCAGGGGCACTACCCGGCTTCGGGTGGCTTTCCTTGGCACCCTTGGCCGCCTTCCCTTTTGGTCTCCCTCTGCCCTTTGCTTTTTTCTGTTCTCCCAGCAGGACAGCGAGGGAATGTAGTTGCTGGGTAAGCCTTCACAGGTTTTGCGGCAGTAATGACGGTGGTGTTGATGTGGTGTAGTGTGCCTTGAGCGATTCTGTCAGGAAATGGAACATGTTTCGGCCCTGGCGCGTGCAGCTTGC
>Ga0334883_1002232_pt1 | contig 24653 bp, 17 predicted proteins | sample GraSluR1_MG_6_FD_207230 | JGI IMG/M metagenome (GOLD analysis project Ga0334883, IMG submission 207230) | Sludge microbial communities from methane-producing bioreactor in Wageningen University, Netherlands - Granular Sludge_09_05-R1 | ecosystem: Engineered > Bioreactor > Anaerobic >...
TGTCCCCTCTCCCACAGCGCTGTGGGAGAGGGGGTTGGGGGTGAGGGACGCCCTCACCTCTTAGCGGCGGCGGCGGGCCTGCGCAGCCCTGGCCAGCTCGACGAACGCTTGCACCCCCGTGGCCGCGATGGTTTCGGCGATCAGGTCCAGGGGCAGGTCATCGAGCTTGCGAAAGCGGACGCAGGATTTGCCCACGTCCAGCCGTTTGCCCGTGGCGCGGTAGGCCGCCTCAAAGGCCAGCCGCGACTCGTCGTCTGTATAGATGTTCATCAGATAGAGCGACATATAGTTCTTTTGCGAGGCCAGGGCCGCGTACATGAGCGGTTGCCCGTTGTAGGTGTCGGGGTAGGTCGCCAGGGGCACCTGATAGGTGATCATGCCCCAGTTCATGGCCTCCTCGTACCCCTCGGGCAGATGCGCCAGGATCACCTGGCGCACGGCGGCGATGGCCGCGCGGCGCTCCTCGGGCAACCCGGCCAGGTATGCTTCTACAGCCGTCGCCTCGGAACGCATAAGGGGCCTCCTTGGGTATCCCGGATCGGGTGCAGCGCCGCCGGTCTCGATCCCGGGCGCTATGCCAGCTTGCTTTGCCACACCTTTTGGATCGGTTCATAGCCGATCAAGGTGATCCCCTCCTGCCGGATGATCTCGCGGGCTTGCGGGGATACCAGGAAATCGAAATCCGCCCGGCGCACGTCCCAGATCGCGGGGTCCAGGGCTTGCGCCTCGGCGCCGCCCAGGCTGGGGTGCACGGCCCACTCGCTCAGCCCCTCCGGCAGCTCGCGCAGCATCTGGGCCAGGCGGGCCGGCTTGTCCGCCGTCGCTATCCTGGTGCTGTCCACCATGGTATGGTCGTTGGTGGGCAAGCCCTGCCCCTGGAGTTGCCCGATATAGGGTTCCGACGCGACGCGGAGCGCCAGCCCGTACTCCCTTGCCAGCCCAAAGGCCATGTCAAAGATATCGGCGCGGCCGCCGTTGGCCAGGCAGTGCCAATCCAGGTGGGTGGGCGCCAGCCCGGCGGCCAATACGAACTCGATCTGCGCCCGAAACTCGATCTCTAGCTCGTCCAGGCGCGCGCGCCCCAGCATCTCGGCCATGCGCGCAGCGGTGTACAGGCGCCCGCTCTCGTCCACCAGGGTGGGCGCCTGGTCTTGGGGCGTGAGCGGGGTCCAGGGCGCGTGGTCGTAATCGCGGACGACCGAGAGATGTACGCCAAAGCGCATCTCGGGGTGCTCCTTGAGCAATTGCATGGCCTGCAAGGCGCCGGGGCAGGGCGTCATCAGGCTCGTAGACCGGACGATGCCCTCCTTGAACGTGCGCACGATGGCCTGGTTGATGGCCGGGTACATCCCCAGGTCATCGGCGTTGACGAGCAGTAGCCGCGCGTCGTCGGGGTAGCCCAACAACCGGTTTGCTATACTTGAGTGCAACTGTTTCTCCTCTTCTCGTCGGACAGGTTGCGCCCATTATAGAGAGGGGCAGGCGGTATGTCCAGGCAGCACGACAGTGCCACAACGCGCATAGCCGACAGCACCAGAGGGTTCGAGGCGGCCCGGGCGGTGATGCCATTATCCTGCAAGCGGCAGCTCCGTACGGTTGGCGGGCGTATCAGTTCAGATTTGAGGGGACGAGTTCCTAGATGGCCAGGAGGTGATGCCATTATCCTGCAAGCTGCAGCTCCTCATGGAGGGCGGGCGTCTCGCCCGCAAACGGTACGTAGTACCGTCCGCTGCGGACGTATGCATACGGCCGCAGCGTCCGAAGCATAGCTTCGTCAAGCGCAGCTGCGCTTTGCCCAGTTCTCGGCCCCGTGCGGCCGGTCGCCCTCACCCCGGCGAAACTCGCCTCCAAGGCGAGTTTCACTTTCCCCTCTCCCGCGCGCGGGAGAGGGGCGCAGATCCGTTCGTTGCGCGTTACGGCCGTGGGGGTGAGGGCTATGAGAGCATAGTTAACGATCCCGCTTTTTGCACCCATCCGAACAGATGTGCTATAATCTTGCTCCGTCTGACTGCGCTCCAGGAGGAGATGAGCCATGACCGAATTCACCCTGGTTAGCGATTTTGCCCCCACCGGCGACCAGCCTCAGGCCATTGCTGCCCTGGCGAGCGGCATCGCGGCCGGCGACCAGTACCAAACCCTCAAGGGCGTGACCGGCTCCGGCAAGACCTTTGTGATGGCCAACATCATCCAGGCGGCCCAGCGCCCCACCCTGGTCATCGCCCACAACAAGACCCTGGCCGCCCAGCTCTACAGCGAGTTCAAAGAGTTCTTTCCTCACAATGCCGTGGCCTATTTCGTCAGCTATTACGACTATTACCAGCCCGAGGCGTACATCCCACGCTCCGACACCTATATCGAAAAAGACGCCCAGATCAACGACGAAATAGACCGCATGCGGCTGGCGGCCACCTCGGCCCTGTTCAGCCGCCGCGACGTGGTCATCGTGGCGTCGGTCTCTTGCATCTATGGCCTGGGCGATCCCGAGGCCTACGGCCAGGTGGTGATCGAGATCGAGCAGGGCGAGGCGCTGCCCCGCCAGCGGCTGTTGCGCCACCTGGTGAGCATCTTTTACGAGCGCAATGACGCCGTGCTCTCGCAGGGGCGCTTTCGCGTCAGGGGCGATACCGTCGAGGTGATGCCCGCCTATGGCGACACCGTCTACCGCATCGAGTTCTGGGGTGACCTGGTGGATCGCATCGTCGAGGTGAACGCCCTCACGGGCGAGCTGGTGCTGGAGCATCGCAAAATCAGCATCTTTCCGGCCAAGCACTTTATCACGCCGGAGGAGCGCCTGGGCGAGGCCCTGGTGGCCATCGAGGCCGAGCTAGAAGAGCAACTGGCCCGGCTACGCGCCGAGGAAAAGCTGCTGGAGGCCCAACGCCTGGAGCAGCGCACCCGCTACGATCTCGAGATGCTGCGCGAGATGGGCTACTGCTCCGGCATCGAGAACTATTCGCGGCACCTCTCCCAGCGCCAGGCGGGCGAGCCCCCCTGGACCCTGCTGGATTACTTTCCCGCCGACTATATGATGTTCATTGACGAATCGCACATGACCGTGCCCCAGATTCGGGGCATGTACAACGGCGACCGGGCCCGCAAAGAGGTGCTCGTGGACTATGGCTTTCGCTTGCCCTCGGCCATGGACAATCGCCCCCTGACCTTTGCCGAGTTCGAGGACCACGTCAACCAGTGCATTTTTGTCTCGGCCACCCCCCGCGAGTACGAGCAGCAGATCAGCGCGCGCGTGGTGGAGCAGGTGGTGCGCCCCACCGGCCTGGTGGACCCCGAGGTTGTTGTGCGCCCCATCGAGGGCCAGATTGACGATCTGATCGCCGAGCTGCGCCGGGTGACCCAGCGGGGCGAGCGCGCCCTGGTCACCACCCTCACCAAGCGCATGGCCGAGGACCTCTCAGACTATCTGGCCGAGGCCGGGTTCAGCGTCCACTATCTCCACTCTGAGGTGGTGACCATCGAGCGGGTAGAGATCCTGCGCGACCTGCGCAGCGGCGTGTACGACGTCATCGTGGGGGTCAACCTGCTGCGTGAGGGACTGGACCTGCCCGAGGTGTCGCTTGTCGCCATCCTGGACGCCGACAAGGAGGGCTTTTTGCGCTCGGATAACTCGCTGATCCAGACCATCGGGCGCGCGGCCCGCAACGTCAATGGCCGCGTGCTCATGTATGCCGACGTGATGACCGATTCGATGCGCCGCGCCATTGACGAGACCAGCCGCCGCCGCGAGATCCAGGTGGCCTACAACGAGGCCCACGGCATCACCCCGGCCACCATCATCAAAGAGATCCACTCGTTGACCGAGTCGTTGCACCGGGCGGCGGAGGGGCAGGGCGAGTATCGGGTCGCCACCCAGATCCCCGAGGAGGAGGCGGAGCGGGTGCTGGGCGAGCTGGAGGCCGAGATGAAGGCCGCGGCGCGCTCCTTAGAGTTCGAGCGAGCCGCCCTGTTGCGCGATCAGATCCTGGAGCTGCGCCGGGAGCTGCGCGAGCAGGACGAGCGCCCCGAGTGGGAGCGATACCGTGAGCTGGACCGCAAGCGCCGCTGAGGCCCCAGGCGGCGAGGCGCCGGGCTACCTGAGGCTGCTGGCCAGCGGCGCTCTAGAGCAGCGCGCCGTCGATGCGCTGGCGGGGCTGGCGGCCTGCCGCCTGTGCCCGCGCCGCTGCGGCGTGGATCGCCTGGGCGGCCAGTTGGGCTACTGCCGGGCTGGGGCTGTGGCCCGCGTCGCCAGCTATAACGCCCACCGGTGGGAGGAGCCGCCCATCAGCGGCAGCGGCGGGTCGGGCACCATCTTTTTCTCCCACTGCACCGCCCGCTGCCTCTTTTGCCAGAACTATTCCATCAGCCAGCTCGGTGTGGGCAACGACATGGCCACGGAGGAGCTGGCCCGCGCCATGTGCAAGCTGCAACGCCGGGGCTGCCACAACATCAACCTGGTGACGCCCACCCACTACGTCCCCCAGATCATCGCCGCCGTGGCCGCCGCGGCGCGCCAGGGGCTGCGCATCCCCATCGTGTACAACACCAGCGGCTATGAGACCGTCGAGACCCTGCGTTTGCTAGAGGGCGTGGTGGATATCTACCTGCCCGACGCCAAGTACACGGATGAGAGCGTGGCCCGCGAGATATCGGGGTTCGACGGCTATGTGGTCGCCAACCGGGCGGCCCTGCTGGAAATCAAGCGCCAGGTGGGGGCAGAGCTGTTGGTGGATGAGGAGGGCATCGCCTATCGCGGCATGGTCGTCCGCCATCTGGTGTTGCCCCAAGGGCTCTCCCAGACGCCCGAGGTGCTGGCCTGGATCGCGGAGAACCTGGGGCGCGAGACCTATGTGAGCCTGATGGCCCAGTATTTCCCCGCCCACCACGCCGTGGAGCACCCCCGGCTTGGTCGGCGGCTCTACCACCGCGAGTATCGCGCCGCCCTGGATGCCCTGGAGGAACTGGGGCTGGAAAACGGCTGGACGCAAGAGCTGGACCGGGTATACTAGCCACCTGCAACCGGAGGCCAGAGGAGGGTGCGCGTGCAGGTTCGTACCTTGTTCTCCGCCGAGCGCCTGCAGATCACGGCGCTGGACGAAGCCGACGCCTCGCTGATCGCCTGCTGGTACGCGAACCCCGAGTTCGTGCGCCGGTTCGAGGCCACGCCGGCCCGGCCCAAGGGGCGCGCCGAGATCGCGGCCCGCATTCTGGAAGCGCGCAACAGCCAGGAGGACTATCTCTTTGGCTTTCGGTTGCGAGGCGACGACGTCCTGGTGGGCTGGGGCGCCCTGGATGGCATCAACTGGCGCAACCGGGTCGCGTGGCTGGCCCTGGCCCTGGGCCCCGATCATTGGAGGCGCGGGCTGGGCCGCGAGGCGCTGCACCTGTTGTTGACCTATGCCTTTCGCGAGCTGGGGCTGCACCGGGTGCAGCTCACGGTGTTCGCCGACAACGAGCCCGCCATCCGGCTCTATGAGCGGGCGGGCTTGAGCCGCGAGGGGGTCTATCGCGAGTATCTGCTGCGCGATGGCCAACGGGTGGATATGCTCCTGATGGGCATGTTGGCCCGCGAATGGCAGGATGCGAGCTAGAGGCGCTTGATATCTTATGCGCGCGCCTTTGTCCCACTTGAGCCACCTCGCCGACTGTTGTATAATCTTCGGTTGCCACCCACGCTCATTCCTTGGCAGGAGCGCATATGCAACACGACTTGATCCAGGTTCGCGGCGCCCGTGAACACAACCTCAAGAACATTGACATAGACATCCCCCGCGACAAGCTGGTCGTCATCACCGGCCTGTCGGGCTCGGGCAAGTCCTCTCTGGCCTTTGACACCGTCTTTGCCGAGGGGCAGCGCCGCTATGTGGAATCCCTCTCGGCCTATGCGCGCCAGTTCTTGGGGCGCATGGACAAGCCCGATGTGGATCACATCGAGGGGCTCTCGCCCGCCATCAGCATTGATCAAAAGAGCACCAGCCGCAGCCCGCGCTCCACCGTCGGCACGGTGACCGAGATCTATGACTATTTGCGGCTGCTGTATGCGCGGGTGGGGGTGCCCCATTGCATCATCTGCGGGCGCGAGATCAGCCGCCAGACGGTGCAGCAGATGGTGGATAGCATCAATACCTTGCCCGATGGCGCGCGCATCATGGTGCTGGCGCCCATCATCAAGGATCGCAAGGGCGAGCACAAAAAGCTGCTGGATGACCTGCTCAAGGCGGGCTATGTGCGGGCGCGCATCAACGGCGAGATCATGGAGCTGAGCCAGGAGATCACCCTGGATCGCTACAAGATGCACACCATCGAGGTGGTGGTGGACCGCCTGATCGTGCGGCAGTGGCCTCCCGAAGAGCAAGAGCGCGCCGACGCCGACCGGTCGCGCCTGAGCGACTCGGTGGAGACGGCCCTGGAGCTGGGCGATGGCGTGATGCGCGTGGTGGTCATTGATGGCGAGGAGCGGCTCTATTCCAGCAACTATGCCTGCCCCGAGTGTGGCTTTAGCCTGCCCGAGATCGAGCCGCGCAGCTTTTCCTTCAACAGCCCCCACGGGGCCTGCCCCGAATGCACCGGCCTGGGCTTCAAGGCCGAGCTGGACCCGGCGTTGCTGGTGCCCCGGCCCGAGCTCTCCCTTAACGAGGGGGCCGTGGTGCCCTGGAGCAACGCCGTCAAGGGTGATGGCTACTTTGGCCGGCTGCTGGCGGCCATTGCCGAGCACTATGCGATCTCGATGGACACGCCCTGGAAGGACCTGCCCAAGCAGTTCCGGCGCACCGTACTGGAGGGCAGTCGCGGCGAGACCCTGACCGTGCGCTACCGCAACAGCGCCGGCCAGGAGCGCACCCACCGCACTGTGTTCGAGGGCGTGATCCCCAACCTGATGCGGCGCCACCACGACACCACCTCCGATGGCGTCCGTCAGTGGATCGAAAGCTACATGACCGAGCGGCCCTGCCCCGCCTGCCAGGGCAAGCGGCTCAAACCCGAAAGCCTGGCCGTTACCGTCGGAGGGCTGAACATCCACGAACTGACCCAGATGGCCATTGACCGCGCCATGCACTTTGTGGACGCCCTGCCCGGCCAGTTCGGTGAGCGTGACCTGCTCATCGCGCGGCAGATCCTCAAAGAGCTCTCTTCGCGCCTGCGCTTCCTGGATGATGTGGGGCTCAACTATCTCACCCTGAGCCGCGCGGCGGCGTCCCTCTCGGGCGGCGAGGCCCAGCGCATCCGCCTGGCCACCCAGATCGGCTCCCAGTTGATGGGCGTGCTCTATATCCTGGATGAGCCCAGCATCGGCCTGCACCAGCGCGATAACGAGCGCCTGATCGAGACCCTGCTCCGCCTGCGAGACCTGGGCAACTCGGTGCTGGTGGTCGAGCACGACGAGGCCACCATCCGCGCCGCCGACTATGTGGTGGACCTGGGCCCCGGCGCGGGCGAGCATGGCGGCTATGTGGTCTGCCAGGGCACGTTGGACGAGATCCTGGCCTGTCGCGAGTCCTATACCGGCCAGTATATCAGCGGGGCAAGGTCCGTGCCCCTGCCCGCCCAGCGCCGCAACGGCAGCGGCCAAGCCCTCGAGGTCATCGGCGCGCGGGCCAACAACCTCAAGAATGTGGATATCGCCATCCCCCTGGGGCGCCTGGTGGCCATCACCGGCGTCTCCGGTTCGGGCAAAAGCAGCCTGCTGATGGAGATCGTGGAAAAGCGGCTGGCGCGCGAACTCAACCGCGCCAACGCCCACCCCGCCGAGCACGAGGCGATGCGCGGCCTGGAACACCTGGACAAGGTGATCGACATTGACCAATCGCCCATCGGGCGCACGCCGCGTTCGAACCCGGCCACCTACACGGGCATCTTTACGCCCCTGCGCGAGCTCTTTGCCGAGCTGCCGGAGGCCAAGGTGCGCGGCTACAAGGCGGGCCGTTTCTCCTTCAACGTCCGGGGTGGGCGCTGCGAGGCCTGCCAGGGCGCGGGCATCATCCGCATCGAGATGCAGTTCCTGCCCGATGTGTACGTGCCCTGCGAGGTCTGCCACGGCAAACGCTACAACCGCGAGGCCCTCGAGATCCGCTACAAGGGCAAGAGCATCGCCGATGTGCTGGATATGACGGTGGACGAGGCCCTGGCCTTCTTTGAGAACCTGCCGCGCATCCGCCCCCGCCTGGAGACGCTCCACGATGTGGGCCTGGGCTATGTCCGCCTGGGCCAGCCCGCGACGACCCTCTCCGGCGGCGAGGCCCAGCGGGTCAAGCTGGCCCGCGAGCTTTCGCGCCGCGCCACAGGGCGCACGTTCTACATCCTGGACGAGCCCACCGTGGGCTTGCACATGGCCGATGTCGAACGCCTGCTGCTGGTGTTGGGGCGCCTGGTGGACCAGGGCAACACCGTGGTCATCATCGAGCACAACCTTGATGTGATCAAGAGCGCCGACTGGGTCATTGACCTGGGCCCCGAGGGGGGCGACGCCGGGGGGCGGGTGATCGCAACGGGCACGCCCGAGCAAGTGGCCCAATGCCTCGACTCGTACACCGGCCAGTTTTTGCGGCCGCTGCTCTTGCGCGAAAGCGAGCGGACGCCCGAGGCGGTCCATGCGGAGTAGGGTAAGGGCCGACGTGGGCAAAGACAGAAGCGTGGCAGGGCAAACGCATTTGGAACTTGTGCGCCGCGATACCGTTGTTGATTACGATCTTCTGGCCCTCCCCCGCGTCCCGCAGACGGGCCGCACCCTCTCCCGCGCGCGGGAGAGGGTCGGACGAAACCCACGGGGTTTCGTGGGAGCTTGCGACGGCGAGGTGAGGGCTTTCCAAGCAAGGTATTATCCTTACAAGTGCAACTGCCCTTGGGTCGCGGGCAAAGACAGGCGCATGTATGCGCAGTGCGCCCCATATGGATCCCGTCTTTGCCCATTTGATGCACAGCCAAGCGGGCCGTCGGGGACCACGCCATGACGACCGCGCCCCGCTACTATCTCTGGAACATCGGCTGCCAGATGAACCAGGCCGACGCCGCCCGCCTGGGCGAGGCGCTCCAGGCCCGGGGCTATGCACCCACCCGCGAACCCTCCGAGGCCGCCATCCTGATCCTCAACACCTGCGTCGTGCGCCAGAGCGCGGAGGACAAGGTCCTGGGGCGCCTGGCCTCGCTGCGGCCCCTGGCCTGCGACGATGGCGCGCGCCTGCTGCTGGTGATGGGCTGCTTTGTGGACCAGGCCGCCGACCTGGAGACCCGCTATCCTTACGTGAGTGGCTTTTTCGCACCCTCCGATGTGGAGGGGGTGCTGGCCCACATTGACACGTGGGCCGGGCGCAATGGCGAGATCACGCCCCGCGCATCGGCGCCGGCAGCCGTGGCCGAGATGGTGCCCATCAGCTACGGCTGCGACCACCGCTGCACCTACTGCATCGTCACCGAGCGGCGCGGCCCCCAGCGCAGCCGTCCCGTCGCCGAGATCATGGCCGAGGTGCAGGACCTGGTGGCGCGGGGCGCCCGCGAGGTCACGATGCTGGGCCAGAACGTGGATGCCTATGGCAGCGATTGGGGCACGTCGCCCGACTTGGCTGACCTGCTGGTCGCGGTGCATGCCGTGCCCGGCCTCTGGCGCATTCGCTTTCTCACCTCGCACCCCCGCGAGATGACCCCGCGCATCATCGAGACCGTGGCGCGTCTGCCCAAGGTCTGCCCCTCGTGGGAGTTGCCGGTGCAGGCGGGGGATGACGCCGTGCTGCGGCGCATGGGGCGCGGCTACACCGTGGCCCACTTTTGCGATCTGGCCGGGCGCATCCGCGCGGCCACGCCTGAGAGCGGCCTGAACACCGATATCATTGTCGGTTTCTGCGGCGAGACAGATGACGAGTTCGAGCGCACCCTGGCGCTGGTGCGCGAGCTGCGCTTTGACATGGTGCACATCGCGGCCTATTCGGTGCGCGCGGGCACGCCCGCGGCCCGTTGGCCCGACGATGTGCTGCCGGAGGAAAAGGAGCGCCGCCGGGCACTGATCGAGGAGGCCCAGACCCAGATCGCGACCGAGATCAATGCGGCGCTGCTGGGCCAGACCGTCGAGATCCTGGTGGAGGGGCGGCAAAAGGGGCGTTGGCGCGGGCGCACCCGCACCGGCAAGCTCGTCTTTTTCGAGGATGCGGGCGCCTGGCGCGGCAGGCTGGCCCGCGTGCGCCTCACCTGGACGGGCCCCTGGTCTATGATCGGCGACCTGGTGGGCGAGGGCGCGCCGCCGGAAGCATAGACTTCGCGCACAGTGCAGCGTCAGGGATCAGAATGCCGCGTATCAGTTCAGAACTGAGGAGAAAGCAGCCGACATGTTGTGGGCGGCGGCGAACCTTGGAGGGCGGGCGTCTCGCCCGCCTACGCTGCGTACGCATACATGCGTCTGCAGCGTAGGCAGTTGCACTGCGCGTTCCATGCTCAAGCACGAGGATAGTCTGAGTCTGTTTTCGGGTAGCGTCTCCCATACGTCGGACGGCGCACTGTGCGTACGGGCAAAACTGACGGGTGCAGACGCATGTATGCGTAGGCCACCGTCAGCTTTGCCCACTTTTCATCGCCACGCGACAGGGCGCGGCGTTGGGAAAACCCAACGCCGCGCCCTGTTATGCTTCCGAACGCTCGCCTCAGATCCCCAGGCTCTTGAGGTACTCGCGCGAGATGCGCGCGCTCTCTAGCGGCGTGGCCTTGGTGGTGCGGTCGGTCTCCACGATCAGCCAGCCCGCGAACCCCGCCGCATCCAGGATGGAAAAGATCTCCGGGTAGGGCACGAACCCCTCGCCCAGCTCGGCGAATATCCCGCCGTTGTTGAACACCATATAGTGCCACTCGGCGGCGATGCCCTGCTCCATCACGCCCCGGTTGATGTCCTTGATGTGCAGCGCCTTGATCTCGGCGGCATAGTCCTTGCAGAACTGCACCGTATCCACGCCCGCCCAGGCCAGGTGGCCGATATCGGGCCCCTGAAAGACCATGGCGCGGTCCACCTGCGCCCACAGGTCATCAATCTCCTGGCGCGTCTCGATGAACGAGCCCACATGGTTGTGGAAGCAGATGCGCACGCCCGATTCTAGCGCCGCCTCGCCCGCGCGGGTGAGGGCCTCGCCCGCGATCTTGTACTGGTCGGCCGAGAGGCTGTCCTCGGGGGTGGGGCGACCGGCCAACGCCATGCGCTCGATGCCGCGCGGCCCCTTGGTCATAAAGCCGTTGTCGGCCACGAACATGACATCACAGCCCAGGGCGGCGTGCAGCGCGGCCATCTCCCTGGTGCGCTGCACCAGCGCGTCTGTCTCGGCGGGATCCCACCAATTGGCGCCCAGGTAGCCCGGGCCCGGCTTGAGCCCAAAGCTCTCAAAGAACTTTTTCACATCCTCGGGCGACTCGCCCGGCATGGCATGGAGCGGCGCCCCTTCGTATCCGGCGGCGGCGATATCGCCCATCGCTGCCTCGCGCGGGGGCGGGTTCTGCCAATCCGTCATCCAGGTGATCTGCCCACACCCAACGTAATAGTTCCTCACAGCGAACCTCTCTTTCAGAACACGGCCAATCCATCGCGGCCATGCTATGCCAGGCCAGGGGGCCTGTCAACTCGCGGAGGCGGAAGGGGCGTAGCAAGAAGCAGGGCAGAGCGCGGCCGGTGTGGAGGGCGGGCGTCTCGCCCGCATCGGCCCCCCGCCTTTGCATGGAGGGCGGGCGTCTCGCCCGCATCGGCCCCCCGCCTTTGCATGGAGGGCGGGCGTCTCGCCCGCATCGGCCCCCCGCCTTTGCATGGAGGGCGGGCGTCTCGCCCGCCACAGTCCCGCTGGAGGGCGGGCGTCTCGCCCGCATCGGCCCCCCGCCTTTGCTTGGGGCGCGGACGTGTCGCCCGCCTGGTAGGGGCGAGGCATGCTATACAGCATGCCTCGCCCCTACCACAGCACCGTAGCGAGACGCCCGCCCCCCACGGCTGATTCTGCCACCCGTGCCATGACACGCCGGCCGCCTCATGGTACAATCCGCCTGCGAAACCGATTGGCCCCGGGCTTGCCCGCAGCATGCAGATAGGAGAAGTCTCCCATGATCAGTCCCAAGTTGCCGCAGATCTGGTACGGCGCCGACTATAACCCGGACCAGTGGCCCGAGGAGGTGTGGGCCGAGGACATGCGCCTGATGCGCCTGGCCCATGTCAACGTCGCCACGCTGCCGGTCTTTTCCTGGACCCTCTTGCAGCCCGCCGAGGACCGCTACGAGTTCGGCTGGCTGGATCGCATCCTTGGGCAGATGGCCGATAACGGCATCTATGCCTGCCTGGCCACCTCGACGGCCGCCCAGCCCGCCTGGATGTCCCAGCGCTACCCGGACGTGCTCCACACCGGGCGCGACGGCCTCAAGCGCAGGCATGGCGGGCGGGTCAATTTCTGCCCCAGCAGCCCCAACTATCGCCGCTTCTCGGCGGCGCTGGCCCAACAGCTCGCCTTTCGCTACAAGGAGCATCCCACCCTGGGCGCCTGGCACATTGCCAACGAATACGGCAACCACTGCTACTGCGACCTGTGCGGCGAGGCCTTTCGCCAGTGGCTCATTGAGCGTTACGGCTCGCTGGAGGCCGTGAACCAGGCCTGGAACACCAATTTCTGGTCGCACCGCTTTACCGCGTGGCGCGAGATCGAGCCCCCCTCGATGATCGGCGAGCGCAGCAACATGCCCATGCTGCTGGATTACGACCGTTTCCAGAACCAGGCGATCCTGGAATGCTACCTGGGCGAGTACCGCGCCATCAAGGCCATCACGCCCCACGTGGCGGTGACCACCAACTTTATGAGCCAGTTCAAGCCGCTGAACTATGCCGCGTGGGCACCCTACCTGGACGTGGTCTCCTTCGATAGCTACCCCCGGGCCTGGCTGCCCATGAGCGATGTGGCGTTCAACCACGAGCAGATGCGCGGCCTCAAGGATGGCCAGCCCTTTATGCTCATGGAGCAGACCCCCAGCCAGACCAACTGGATGCCCCGCAACCCGCTCAAGCGCCCCGGCGTCATGCGCCTGTGGAGCTATCAGGCGGTGGCCCACGGCGCGGATACGGTCATGTTCTTCCAGTGGCGGCGGGCGCGGGGCGGCCCCGAAAAGATGCACGGCGCCATCGTAGACCATGTGGGCCACGAGCACACCCGTGTGTTCCATGAGGTGCAGGCCCTGGGCGCCGAGCTGGAGCGCCTGGGCGATACCCTGGTGGATAGCCGCCAGCAGGCCCGCGTCGCCCTGCTGTTCGACTGGGAGAACTGGTGGGCCATTGACTATTCCTCCGGCCCCAGCGTGGACTTGGACTATATCGGGCTGTGCAAGCGCTACTACCATGCCTTGTGGGAGGCTAATATCGCCGTGGACGTGGTGCGCCCCGAGGCCGAACTGGGCCGCTATGACCTGGTGCTGGCGCCCATGTTGTACATGCTGCGCCCCGGCGTGGCCGATCACCTTAGCGCGTATGTGCGGCAGGGCGGCAGCCTGTTGGTGAGCTTTTTCAGCGGGCTGGTGGACGAGAACGACATGGCGACCCTGGATGGCTATCCCGGCGAGCTACGCGAACTGCTGGGCATCTGGGTGGAAGAGTTCGACTCGCTGCTTGAGGGCGAGACCAGGGGCGTGGCCATGAGCGCGCCGTGGGGCCGCCTGCAAGGGGACTATAGCGCCGGGGTGCTGTGCGACCTGCTGCACCTGGAGGGTGCCGAGGCGCTGGCCGTCTTTGACGAGGATTTCTACGCCGGGCGCCCGGCTCTCACCGCCCACGCCTACGGCCAGGGCCAGGCGTTTTATCTGGCCGCCGATGTCGAGGAAGCCATGCTGCATGGCCTGTTGCTCACCCTGTGCGACGAGCGGGACATCGCCCCGGCCCTGGATGCGCCGGCGGGCGTCGAGGTGACCCAGCGCGTCAAGGACGGGCGGGCCTATACCTTTGTCCTGAACCACAATGCAGAGGAGCAGAGCCTGACGCTGCCACCCGGCTGCCGCGACCTGCTCTCGGGCCGCGCGCTAGAGGGCGATGTCGCCATCGCGCCCCATGACGTGTGGATTCTAGAGGGGTTGCCCGGCTGAGGCGCTTGCCCAGATCTCAAGTGTCGGACGTGTGCGCCAAGGCCAGCGGGGGCGTGGGGCATGGCGTGGCTCAAGCCGAGTCTAGGGAGGGCGGACGTCTCGTCCGCCCTCGCGGGCGGGACGCCCGCGCCCCAAATCTTCCTGCCGCTGGACTTGACTCGCGACAGACTCCCGGGACAGGCACGGCGAGTGCCTGCTGTGGCGCCTCTTGCCCGGCACAGGTTTGCTGCTTCTCCCGATCCTGCCCAGATACCACTGGCTTGCGCTCCCCTTGCCGTCGGGAACGCCGGGCAGCCCGTTTGGCTGGCGCTATGCCCGGAACGAGCGCCAGGCGCCCACGGCGGCGCCCACCAGCGCCGCGACCAGCAGGCTCAGGATCACGATGGATGGCCAGAGGGCGCCGATCACCAGCGGCGGCCCCAGGATGGCGCGCGGCACGATCTCGGGGATGCCGTTGGGCGCGTGCAGCAACACGCCAATCACCGGCAACCCCGCCAGCCGGGCAGCCATATAGTACATCGCCGCGCCCAGTCCGCCGCTCAGCAGCAGCCAGGCCAACCAAAAGAGCCACGGGTGCCGCGCAATGGGACGCTCGACCCGCCGAAAAAGGCGGACGTGAAAGGCCCACGTGTGGTGCACGCGCCGCCAACTCTCCGGCGCGGCAGCCGAGACCGCCCGCCAGAGGATGCGCGCCGCTTCGCGCATCAGCGAGACCCGCGCCCGCACCCGAATCTCGACGGCGGGCCCGCCCTCGCCGATAGAGATCGCCACTGTGCCCTCTTGCTGGCTGCGGAAGGGCAGGTCCTCGGCGCGCACGTTCACGCTGACATAGGTGGGGATGCCCGCCCACAGGTGCACCCTCGTCGGGTGTACCTCCAGCCAGGGCTCGGTGGTGGCCACCGTGCCAGAGGCATAGCCCCGGCTCTGGTTGCGCAGCGCCACCCGACGGCTGAGGGCCGAGACGCGGGCCACGCTCCCCAGGTCAATCTCGGGCGGATCGGCGGCGATCTTGGGATCGGGCAGGCCCGGGTCCACCGCCTGCAAAAAGCGCTCCAGCCCCAGGTCGCGGTTCTCCTCGCGGGCCACGATCTGGTCGGCGGTCACCACGAGATCATGCCGGTTGATATCCCGCAGCCAACGCTGAAAGTCGCCCTGGTAGAGGAACGAGCGCGCGGCATCCCAATGCTCGTCCGCCAGGGCGGGCAGCGCGCCCACGGTGCGGATCTGGGCGTTGCCGGGGAAGGTGAACACCTCCAATGTGCGCTGGGGCGTGCTCATGGCCTCCAGCGCCTGACGCAACTCGCGGGCCGTGCTGCGGTCCTCGGGCTTGTTGCGCAGCGCCCGTTGCAGCGCCAGCCCCAGCTCGCGGGGCAGGCGCTCCAGGTGCGGCCACTGGAAGGGGTGCGCCTCGGGGTCGTCGTCCGTGAGCACATGGTAGGCTGTGGCCGCCAGGGCGAACACGTCGGAGCGGGGCACCACCTTGCCGCGATACTGCTCCGGCGGGGCATAGCCCGCCGTGCCATAGACCCCCTCCTCGTCCGCCTCGCCGGGGTCGCCCTCGGTGTGGCCCCGCGAGCGCGCCGTGCCGAAATCCACCAGCCGCACGTCCCCGCTGAGGCTCTCCAGGATCAGGTTGGCGGGCTTGACGTCCTGATGCACCACCGGGCGGGGTCGCCCGTGCAGGTACTCCAGGATGCGGCAAACCTGGATGACATAACGAATCACTTCTTCTTGGTGCAGGCGCCGGCTGGGGGGGATCAGGCCGTTGTCGCCCTCGCGGCTGGTGAAACTGGCCAGGTTATCGCCCTCGATATACTCCATGACGATATAGTAGCGCCCAAACTCCTGGATAAAGGCATAGATGCGCGGGATGCCCGGATGGGTCAGGGTCGCCAGGGTGCGCCCTTCTTCCTCAAAGCGCTGCTGGGCGCGTCGCCGATCCTCGGGGTTGCCCGGATCGTAATAGTCCAGCATCTGCTTGACCACGCAGGGCCGATCAAAGGCGCGGCGGTCCTGCGCCAAATAGACGGCGCCCATGCCGCCCTTGGAGATCGAGCGCACGATCTGATAGTCGCCGTGGGCGAGTTCGGCGCCCGGCGCGAGCTGTTTGAGCAGCAGGTAGCCGCAGCGCGGGCAGAACCGCGCTGCGGCGCGCACTGGGCCGCCGCACGAGGGGCAGGCGTGGGTCATTTGCGCGTCCGAAAGACCAGCTTGAGCCTTCCGGCGCGGATCTCGTCGCCATCGGCCAGGCGTGTGGGCGTGTTGGGCTCCAGGCGCTGCTGGTTTACCCAGGTATAGTTGGTGCTGCCCAGGTCCTGGATGGCATAGCGCCCCTCGGCCAGCGTCAGCTTGAAGTGCCGCCGCGAGACGCCCGCCTCCTCGCCGCCGTGGGGCGTGAGGTCCACATCGGGGAACACATTGCTATACGGGTCTTCCCGTCCGGCCAGCGCCTCGGCGCCCTGGGGCAGGGGGATCTCGATGCCGGAGGCGGCCACCACCAGATAAGGCTGCTCGCCCGACAGGCCCGCTGCGATAGGCTGCGGGGTTGTGGTCGTTGCGACGGGGGCCGCCGTGGTCGCGGCTGCGCTGGCGGCAGCGCCGGCCAGGGCTGCGCCGCAAAAGTCGCAGAACAGGTCGCCCGGCTGCACATGGGCGCCGCACGCGGGGCACTCGGACGGGGTTGGCTCCGCCGCCGCTGTGGGTACGGATACTACGGTCTCCTGGGGCGCTGGGGCGGCAGGCGTCTCGGCCACGGCCTGTTGATCGGCCAGGCGCGCGCCGCAGGCGAAGCAAAAGGCATCGCCGGGGCGCAGGGCTGCGCCGCAGGCCGCGCAGGTCGGCTCTGGAGCTTGGTCGGCCTCGGCCCCGGGCGTTGGCTCGACTGTCTCCTCAGCAGGGGCGGGCTCTGCCGCCGGCGCAACGGTCTCCACCGGTGCAGGCGTCTCGACCGTGGCAACCGGCTCTTCAGGGGCCGCCGTCACCGGCGCAACGGTCTCTACCGGCGCGGGCGCCTCCAGGGGCGTGCCGCACTCCGGGCAGAACATCTCGCCGGGCAGGTTCTCGGCGCCACAGCCTGGGCACAGGTTGGCGCTTCCCGTGGCAGCCACGGGCATTACCACGGCCTGCCGAACGGGGCCGCCGGGCGCAGCCGTCTCTGCCACGGGCTCTGGGCCCACCCGGCTGCCACACTGGTCGCAGAACACGGCGTCATCTTGTAGGGCGTTACCGCAATTGGGGCAATTCATCTTGGGCTCCTTTTTACTCGTCCTCGGGCAGGTCGGGCAATCGCTGGGTCAACTTGCGCGTTTGGTAGCGCAGCTTTTTGGTTCCGGCAGAGGTCATCTGGCCCGAACGCTCCAGGCTCTCGGCCTCGGCGCGGGCGGCGTCGGCCAGTTCGACCTCGCCCAGCTCCAGCAGGCGCGTGGCGGCGGCGCGCAGCTTTTGCGTCGCCCCGGCCACGTTGCCCAGGCGCGCCTCGTCCAGGGCGCGGGTCTGGAGCTTGTAGGCCGTCACCTTTTCCACCAGGTTCATGATGGCCGGGTCGTATTGGCGGGCGAGCTGGGCGTCGGCGGTGTAATCCAGCACGATGTCCTGGCGCGCGTCCAGATCGGTCTCGTTGCGCTGCGGCAGATCGTACACGATCTGCGACTGGGCGATGCGATAGCTGCCCGGCTGGCGGGGCGGCAGCAGCAGCTCCACCAGCACGGCCTTGCCCTCCTGGGCATCCAACTCGCCCAGCTCGATCTGGACGTCGTTCTGGCCGATGGGCGTATAGCCCAGGTTGGCGATCAGGGGCGTCACCTGCCAGACCTGGCGCGGCACGATGCCCGATACCATGCGCAGCACCAGCCGGGCGTTGCGCACCACGGCCCGGTGCGAGCGCTCCACCGTCTGGGCAAAGAACGGGACGATCTCGTCGGCGGATTCGATCAGGTCCGATGTGCCGCCGCTGCGCCGCGCGATCTCGTCCAGCAGGTCCTCGTTCCAGTCATCGCCCAGGCCCAGGGCCTGGATGGCGATGCGGTGCTCGCCCGCCTCCTGGGCGAGCTTGAGGCACTGGGCCTCGTCGCCATAAGTCTGGCCGTCGGTGAGCAGCAGCACCTGGTTGGCCCGCTGATCCTCCACATGGCGATAGACCTCGCGCAGGCCGATGCTCAGGCCGCGCGACATCTGGGTGCCGCCGCCGGCCCGCAGCGCCGCGATCTTGCTCGCCATGCTGCGCTGGTCGCGCATCAGGCCGCTCTCGGCCAGCATCTGGGCGCTGTCGTTGAACACCGTGATGGCGGCCCGGTCGTCGGGCGCCAGGCGCGCAAGGGCCACGGTCATGGCCTCTTTGAGGCGCTCGATCTTTTTGCCGCGCATCGAGCCGCTGCGGTCCAGCACAAAGCAGAAATTGACCCCCATGCGTGTCCTGGACAGGATCTCGCTGGGGCGCGCCGAGATCAGCACATAGATCAACTGCTGGGTGCTGGTCACGGGCACGTGACGCTTGTTCATCTGTACGTCGAGTTGTAGCTCGTTGGCCATGGTCCTCTCCTACTCTCGCTTGCTGCCCTAACTCTTGGCCTGCACGATGATGATCGAGATATTGTCCTCGCCCCCGGCCAGCAGGGCGTTCTGCACCAGGCGCTCCGCCGCCATCTGCGGATCGGGCTCGGCCAAGAGCACCTCCTCCAGGCCGTCCTCGCGCACCATCTCCCACAGCCCATCGCTGCAGAGCACCAGCCGCCCGTCTCTGGCCAGTTCTGCGGCAAAGGTGTCGCCCTCCAGGCGGGGGCGGTCGCCGATGGAACGGTAGATCACGTTGCGGCGCGGGTGGGTATACACCTCTTCGGGCTTGAGCTGGCCTGCGTCCACCATGCGCTGCACCAGCGAATGATCCTGGGTGACGCGGCGCAACCCCTGGCCGTCGAACAGGTAGGCGCGGCTGTCGCCCACGTTGCCCACGTACACCTGGCGCCCCACGGTGAGCGCCACGGTCAGGGTGGTGCTCATCTCGCTGGCCTGGGCGGTGCGCTCGGCATAGACCAGGTCGTTGGCGGCGGCGATGGCCGCCCCAACCGCCTGCTCGCAGGCGGCGGCATCCGGCGGGCTGCCCAGCATGGCGGCCTGCCACACATCTTGGTAGAGCCGCTCCCACACGGCGGCGATGGCCATGCCGCTGGCCACTTCGCCCCCTTGCTGGCCGCCCACGCCATCGGCCACGACGAAAAAGCCCAGGCTGGTGCCCAAATGATCGGCGTAGAGCCGGGCATCCAGCGAATCCTCGTTGTGGTCATAGTGGTAACCTTGGTGGGTGGCGCTGCCAAAGGCCAGCCGCAACGTCTCGGGCGGCGCCGCGGGTTGCTCCGGCTCGGGAATCGCGATGACGTAATAGTCGCGGCCGCCCCGCTGCCAGTGCAGGTCATAGGTCTGGGGCTTGCGCACCAGGTATTCGACGATTATCACCCGGGGGGGCTTGTCCAGAGAGGCGCCGCACTCTTGGCAATAAGCGGCGGGCTCTTCGCCCTCGAACTCGTGGCCGCAGCCCGGGCAGCGGGCGCGATCCAGCGCGACATAGGTGCGGCTGTCGTCCGTTACCTCTTGCAGGGCCGTGATCTCATAGCGGCCATCCAGCCAGGTGCCAGGCTCCAAGGGCGCGTCGCCCTCCAGCAGCTCGGCCAGGTCCAGCTTGCGGGTGGCGGCGCCGCTCTCCATCGGTGGGGCAGGCGGCTCCTGTCCGGCGTTGAGGCGTTCCCCGCACCAGGCGCAGTATCCGGCGCTCGGGCGATTCTGGCGGCCACAGGCAGTGCAATCCATGCGGTATTCCCCTTGTCAGCGTTGCGAAAAGGCCATCTCGACGCGGCCCAGGCGAATGCGGTCGCCATGCCGCAGGGCCACGGCGCGCTCGCGTTCCAGTCGCCCATCGTTCAGATAGGTGCCGTTCGAGCTGCCCAGGTCGGCGAGCCAGTAGCGGCCATCGGCATAGGTGATCTGGGCATGGCGGCGGGAAACATAGGCGTCCGGGTCCAGGGGGCTCAGGTCCAGGTCCACCCGCTGGCTGCCGCTGCTGCGCCCCAACACCACGGGCTGATGGCCCAATGTAAAGCGCGTGGCCCTGGGCGCGCTGCCGATCACGGATAGCGACGCCGCGACGCCCTCCTGGATCCGGGCGCCGCACAGGCGGCAGTAGCGCCCATCCGGGCGATTCAGCGCCCCACAGGCGCGACAGTACAGACCCGCGCCCGTGGCCGGGTACGCCGGCGCACTGCGCGTGATCGCGCCAACGTCCGTTGCGGCAACGTCCGTTGCGGCAACGTCCGTTGCGGCAACGGGCGCCGGGGCCTCGCGAGGCTGGGGCGCTGCGACGACCGGAACGGTCTCTTGCATAGCGGCGCTCTGCCCCTGCAAAGGGCGCTCCTGGGGCCGGGCCTGCAAGCGCAGGCGCTCCCAGGGCGGCAAGCAGCGCAGCAGGGCGGCGCGCATCTCGGCCGCCGAATGGTAACGGTCGCCGCGCTCCGGGGCCATGGCGCGCTCCACCACCCCGGCCAGCTCTTGGGAGACCGCCGGATTGAGCTGGCGGATCGGCAGGCGCTCGCCGGGCACAAAGGCGGGCAGGGGCGGCTCGTTGGTCAACAGGTGATACAGGGTGGCCCCCAGGCTATAGATATCCGAGCGCGGGTCGGTCTGGCCCTGGCCCCACTGCTCCGGCGCGGCATAGTTCTCCGAGCCCATTGTAATGGTGTCGCGTTGCTTGCCCACCTTGTAGGTGCGGGCGATGCCGAAATCAATCACCTTGATCTCGCCGTTGGGGGTGACCATGATGTTGCCCGGCTTGACGTCGCGAAAGATGATCGGCGGCTGGCGGGTGTGCAGGTAATCCAGCACGTCGCACACCTGGATCGCCCAGGGAGCGACCTGGCTCTCTAGCAATGGCGCGCGGGCCTGGGTCAGGCGCTCTTGCAGCGTCTCGCCGTGGATGAACTCCATCACCAGGTACGAGCGCTCGCCCTCGGCAAAATAGGCCGCCACCTGGGGCAGGTTGCGATGGCTGAGCTGCACCAGGATATGGGCCTCTTGCTCGAACATCTGGCGCGCCTCGGCCAGCGAGTGGCGGTCGTCATCGTCCATGCGCAGCTCTTTGAGCGCCCACAGCCGCGTGGTGGCGTCGCGGCGGCGCTCGCGCACCTGATAGATCCACGACATGCCGCCCCCTTTGATGAGGCGGACGATCTCGTAGCGTTGTTTGAGCATGGCGCCCGGCGCCAGCGGCTCGGCAGTGATGGTGACCATGACGTTCGTCTTTCGCTCGGATGCAAGACACACGCATCTATGTTTACGCAGCAGTCCGCTCAGGGTTGCGAGCCCTGCGCTTGCCTATATCATAGCCGAAACGGGGCCGGTGGGGAACCCGCGCTGGCCGTAACAGTTCAGAATTGAGGGAAGGCGAGAGGCCATCGTTCAATGAGTTGCCATAGGGAATCATTCCCCACCTATACGGGGAACCCATCGTGAGTCAGGTGCAGCGGCAAGGCAGGTTGGAGGGCGGGCGTCTCGCCCGCCACGCTGCGTACGCATGCATGCGTACGCAGCGTCTGCCACCGACAAGCGGCCAATCTTGCACAGGGCCGAGTCCTTGACAAAGCAAGCTGCGCTTGCTTTGTTTGGTGCTTTGCCTTGAGCAAGGCTACGCCTTGCAGGCGGGCGAGACGCCCGCCCTCCGTAGCCGAGGCTGTGTGCTCACCGATTGCAGGATAAGGGCATCACCGTCCTGGACAGTTGAGAACTCGTCCTCCCAAATCTGAGCAGTTACCGTTGGCCAATAGTCATCCGCGCGTTTTGACAGGCGCGCGGGGTGATGGTATCATGGTGCGCGTTGGAGGCGTAGTGTAGTGGTCTAACACGTCGGCCTGTCAAGCCGAAGATCGCGGGTTCGAGTCCCGTCGCTTCCGCAGAGGCGAGTAGCATAGCTGCTCGCCTTTTGCTTTTCTTTGTGTTCGCGTGCGGCATCGAGAGCCCTCACCCCCCAGCCAAACTCGCCTCTGAGCCGAGTCTGGCCGTCCCCCTCTCCCACAAAGTTGTGGGAGAGGGGGCGCAGACCCGTTCGTTGCGCATCACGACCGTGGGGGTGAGGGCCACGAAGCCGCAATCAACAGCAATATTGTCCGAACTGGAAGATGCGCGCAACACAGCTTGCACGCGGGTCTGCGGCGGCAGCCCCATTGGGCGTAAGTGGGGTGAACGAGGGTGCTTCTCAGCCGGTGAACACGCGCACCGCCAGGAACACCAGCAAGCCGGTGACGGCATAGCGAAAGGTGCGGGTGCTGAGGCGGCGAAAGATCAGGACGCCCAGGTACGAGGCCGCCACGGTGGGGATGATGAGCAGCAACGACTGGCGCACCAGGGGCCATGTGGCGGTGCCCGCCGCCACATGCAGGATCACCCGCAACAGGCCGGTGAAAGGGGGGAGTAGCGTAGCTGCTTCACCCTTTCGATAGATTGGCTGTGCTTCTCAGCCGGTGAACACGCGCACTGCCAGGAACACCAGCAAGCCGGTGACGGCATAGCGAAAGGTGCGGGTGCTGAGGCGGCGAAAGATCAGGACGCCCAGGTACGAAGCCGCTACCGTGGGGATGATGAGCAGCAACGACTGGCGCACCAGGGGCCATGTGGCGGTGCCCGCCGCCACATGCAGGATCACCCGCAACAGGCCGGTGAAAGGGGGGAGTAGCGTAGCTGCTTCCCCCTTTCGATAGATTGGCTGTGCTTCTCAGCCGGTGAACACGCGCACCGCCAGGAACACCAGCAAGCCGGTGACGGCATAGCGAAAGGTGCGGGTGCTGAGGCGGCGAAAGATCAGGACGCCCAGGTACGAGGCCGCCACCGTGGGGATGATGAGCAGCAACGACTGGCGCACCAGGGGCCAGGTGGCGGTGCCCGCCGCCACATGCAGGATCACCCGCAACAGGCCGGTGACGAAAAAGTAGGCCGACATGGCGCCCTTGGCCTGCCCCTTGTCCCAGGCGCGCAGCAGCGTATAGACCACGATGGGCGGACCGCCCATGTTCAGCGCCCCGCCAAACAGCCCTCCCACCAGGCCCGAGAGGTGCGCCCAGGGAAAAGCGCGCTTGATCAGCGCCCGCTCCGGGTGCCACATGCTCACAGCGCAGCCCCCCAGGATCATGATGGCGATGCCGATGCGCAGCGTGGTGGCATCCAGGTGGCGCAGCAACAGCACGCCCGCGATAGAGGTGGGGATGGCCCCCATGATGATGGGCCAGGTATCGCGCCAGGGGATCTCGTCCCGCACGCTCCAGAGGTTGAGGGTGATGCTGGAGAGGGTGACGATGGCGACGATCACCACCGCGTCGGGCACGGGCATCACCAGGGCCATGGCGCCCATGGCGAACAGGCCAAAGCCAAAGCCGGAAACGCCCTGGATCAGGCCCGAGGCCAGAATGATCACCAGCAGCAGCAAGGTATCGGGCACAGGTAACTCCTCGATGGTTGGGGCGCCAGCACACCCGCATATGGTAGCATCAGGCCGTGCGCGCGCCAAAAACGCCGGTCTGCCCATGGGCGCGCGGCGCCATTCAGGTTCGAGGGAACGGGTCCTGGCCGGCCACGAACCCATCCTCTCGACTCTGTCTGGTCGCCCGCGCGTCCGAGCCGCACAAGCGCTGGACGCCCGTCGGTTCGTCTGCTAGGATAGCGTTTGTGCCGAACTGGTTGTCGGCCAATTGCTTCTGACCCCTCTTCTTGTAGACGTCTAGAGGGAGCGTGTGCCCATGTCGCGACTGGCAGAGCTGTGGCGCGAGGCGCGCGGCGACTTTATGGGTGGGCTGACACTGACGATTGTGTTGGCCCTGGCCGGGATCGCCTACACCGGCTTTACCCACGCCTGGGAGGTGTTCGGCCTTTGGGCCATCGCGCTGTTCGCCGCCGCGACACTGGCGTTGGGCGGCGTCATCTGGCTGATCCGCCATCAGGTGGCCAGAGTGCGCGCCCGACGCCTGGCCGCGCTGCCCCCTCCCTGGCCGCCGCCCATCTACGTCCCCCCACCTGCCGAGACGCTGCCGCCCTGGCATGTGCCCCGCCCCCACGAGCGGGACAAGCTGCTGCGCGCTTTGGGCGTGATAGGCGATACGGCTCCCGGCCAAGCCGTCGTGCTCACCGCCGCCATCCAGGGCATGGGTGGCGTGGGCAAGACGGTGCTGGCCGCCAGCATCCTGCGCGCCGCGCTGGCTGCCCTGGATGGCAAGTGACGCGCTTGGGCGCAGCGCCGCCTCGGTCGCCCTCAACCCCGACAATGCCCGATGGGCATTGTTTCCCCCTTCTCCCATTCCTATGGGAGAAGGGGGTGTCGCTTCTAAAGCGATCTATGCTAGTATTTTGGGGGATGAGGGCAGCGCAGAGCGCCAAGAGGATCTCTCGCCGTGGAGAGAGTTGTCCCAAAGGACGACTCTGACATCGCCGTGCGCCATGTTCGCGTGATTGTTCGAGTATTGGTGGAGCATATTGGCACCTGAGAGGGAGGCAGGGAGGTACTCACTCAACCCAGGTACCCTTCCCTGCGGAACGTCTCAGGCGAGCAGCTGCGCCAAGTTCACGCCGCC
>Ga0334883_1002235_pt1 | contig 24602 bp, 27 predicted proteins | sample GraSluR1_MG_6_FD_207230 | JGI IMG/M metagenome (GOLD analysis project Ga0334883, IMG submission 207230) | Sludge microbial communities from methane-producing bioreactor in Wageningen University, Netherlands - Granular Sludge_09_05-R1 | ecosystem: Engineered > Bioreactor > Anaerobic >...
CGCTCGGCCTGGAGGCGGGGCGCTACTTCCTGCTCTCCGCCCACAGGGAGGAGAACATCGACGACGAGCAGAACTTCCTCTCCCTGATGAGCGCCGTCAACGCAATCGCGGAAACGTACGCCATGCCCGTCATCTACTCCACCCACCCGCGCAGCAAGGGGTTCATCGAGAAGCGCGGCTTCGTCTTCCACCCGCTCGTGCGCAGCCTCAAGCCGTTCGGCTTCTTCGACTACAACAAACTCCAGCTCAACGCCTACTGCGTCCTCTCCGACAGCGGCAGCGTCCCGGAGGAGGCCTCTATCCTCGGCTTCCCAGCCGTCTCGGTGCGTACCTCCACCGAGCGACCCGAGGCGCTGGAGAAGGGCGCCTTCGTGCTGGGCGGGGTGAAGAAGGACGACATTCTCCAGGCCGTCGAACTCGCCCGCAGCATGTGGGAGCACGGCGAACCCGTCTCCCCCGTGGCCGACTACACGGAGACGAACGTGTCGGTGAAGGTGATCAAGGTGATCCAGAGCTATACGAAGGTTGTGAACAAGGTTGTGTGGGGGAAGGGGTAGTGTGGCATGAAGTTGATTATCCAAGTTCCATGCTTTAACGAAGAGGGATCACTTCCTGTTACTTTGAATGAACTTCCTCGCAAAGTCGAAGGCTTCGATTCGGTGGAGTGGATGGTGATCGACGACGGCAGCACAGATAATACTGTCGAGGTGGCCCGTTCGCTCGGCGTGGATCACATTGTCGGTTTTTCAAAGAACCAGGGGCTGGCTAAAGTGTTCTCCCTAGGGCTTGAATCGGCGCTCGCTCTTGGAGCGGATGTGATCGTGAACACCGATGCGGACAATCAATACTGCGCCGCAGATATTCCCGCACTAGTCAGGCCGATTCTGGAAGGACGGGCGGAAATCGTCATCGGCACGCGCCCGATCGATTCAATAGAGCACTTTTCATGGGCGAAGAAGAAGCTGCAGAAGCTGGGGAGCTGGATGGTTCGCAAGGTCTCGGGGACGGACGTTCCCGACGCTCCAAGCGGCTTCCGTGCGATTTCCCGAGAAGCCGGACTGCGCTTGAATGTGTTTACACCGTACACTTACACGCTGGAGACGATCATCCAGGCGGGGCAGAAGAACATTCCCGTGGCCACGGTTGCGGTGCGAGTGAACGAGGATCTTCGTCCGTCGCGGTTGGTCAAGAGCATCCCGTCGTATATCAAGAAGTCCATCGTCACCATGCTGCGGGTTTTTGTTTTTTATCGTCCGTTTAAATTTTTCATGAGCTGGGGAGTGCTTTTTTTCTCGCTTGGGTTTGCGATCGGAATACGTTTTTTGTACTTTTGGGCCTTGGGAAGCGGTTCCGGGCATGTGCAATCCCTGATTTTAGCTGGTGCGTTGCTGGGGATAGGTTTTCAGACTATCTTGACCGCGTTTCTGGCGGATCTTTTCTCGGTGAACCGACAACTGCTGGAAGATGTACAATACAGGTTGAGGAAGAATCTTGCTTCCTGTAGCAAGGGAAAAAAGAGAGAGGATGAAGATTGTGGCTGATCAGGGCAACGAGGGGCTGCTCTCTCCTTTTTTGCGTTGGCGCAGAATACGAGCTGTGCTGCCATATATCCGAGGTTGCGTTCTTGATGTTGTTGGGTGTGGTTCGATCTGAAGAGCTGCTTGATAGGAAACGTCTGGAGTTTTGCCAAATCTGCCAGTTTAAATTAAGCACACTATAAACGTTTTTTAGCAGTGATGAATCAACTTTTCCTTTTACAGATGCGTGTTTGAATGGTCAAATACACTTGAGAAGATGAGGTTTGTTATGAAATTTTCCGGTGGTTTAACGCAGGATGAAATATTTGTAGGAAATGTTTATAATAAATATGCAGCACGTAACCCTTTAGTACGATTGATTATGCGTCGTTTCCTTCGAACGTTTGATGATTTTGTTGCCAAGGCGGATCCCGCGAGTATTCATGAAATTGGCTGTGGAGAAGGCTTTCTTACGCTTCGCTGGAAACGACAGGGGAAGAATGCTCGTGGTTCCGATTTTTCCGAAAAGGTAATAGCAATTGCGAAAGAGAATGCGGTGGTTCAGGGAGTGTCGTCGTCTATTTTCAAGACTCGGAGTATTTATGATGTAACGCTTGAGGACGCTGCAGACCTGCTTGTTTGTTGTGAAGTTTTGGAACATCTGGAAAATCCATCCGAAGCTCTGAAAGCATTGCAGTCGCTCGCTCCAAAGTTTGTGATTTTCAGTGTTCCTCGGGAGCCGCTTTGGCGGGTCTTAAATGTGATGCGTGGAAAGTATATTAGCGCATGGGGCAACTCGCCGGGGCATATCCAACACTGGTCCCGCAAAGAGTTTTTAAATCTCCTCCAGTCCTTTTTTTCTATTGTCGAGGTCCGAACGCCTCTTCCATGGACAATGGTTCTTTGCAGTTCTAAAAATGCCGGCGAATGAAACGCGCAATCTCTTAATCAAGCGTTCTTTGCATTGGATAGGCGCCGGTTTGGGAATTGGAGGTATCCTATTCGTTATCCAGCGTCTTTTGAACGCTTTAGAGAAAATTGGTAGCGAGCGTCTGCTCCTGATTCCGGGAGCCGGTTTTTTTTTGCTGGTCGCAGTCTATGCGGTATCGAACATTCTTTTAGTTCTAGCGTGGCGTGAAGTGCTTCTTTTTTCAGGTGAAACAAGGATAAAGCGCACGCAAGCTATGGAAATCTACGCGCTCTCTCAGCTTGCGAAGTATCTTCCGGGGAATATTTTCCATCTTGCCGGACGTCAAGCCTTAGGTATTGCTGCGGGGTTTTCCGGAAAGGCTTTGATGAAGTCTATTCTGGGAGAACTAGTTTTGATTAGTTTTGTCGCGATTTTTTTTGCTTTTCTTGTTTTACCCGCTTTACCTTTTGAAATATGTTCAATGCTTGCTTTCTCATTGTTCTGCTTTTCATTGTTTGTTATATTGTTGCTTGGTGGGGCATTCCTGAAAGCCCGAATGGTGAAGGCCTTCCTTTTGCAGTTCGTTTTCCTTGCTATTTCAGGCTTTATTTTTTACCGCTGTCTCGCTCTTTTCGGAGCTGATATTTCTAGCGCGAATATTCTTCCGGTGATAGGGGCCTACGTCATCGCTTGGCTCATTGGATTGCTGACGCCGGGTGCCCCTGCAGGGCTCGGTGTCCGCGAGGCGGTGTTGCTTTTTTTTCTGAGCGGGCGCATAGATGAGTCGCCTCTTCTCCTCGCAACGATTCTGGCACGAATCGTCTCTATTTCGGGGGATGTGCTTTTCTATGCAGTGGCTATGCTTTGGAGCAATCTTGCTCGTCGTAAGAGTTAACCGATTTTGAAAGGGTGGCTTGGTTATGTCTTTTTTCCCGTTTCATTTGCTTGCCGATTATTCCTCGATCAAGACTCTGATCATGGGTTTGGCGTTGTTTTTTTCTCTTATTGGAACAGGGATGTTTCTTTTCGAGAGAGCATTCGGAAAAAGAGTGCCAAGCCGGTTCTCTATGCCGATCGCGGCTCTTCTGGGATTGCATGTTTATTCTCTTCTTGTTCAAATCGCAGGATTTTGTGGTTTTGCATCTCCGGTTTCCCTTCGTTGGCTTTTGTTTACTCAAATTTTTGTCGGCTGCTTCCTCTTCTGTCTTTTTTTGCGAGCCTTTTTTAATCGTATCGGGAAACGGTTTCTGGAAGATACAGCCTCTTGGAAAGCCGCATATTTCTGCAGCAAGTCTGTTCTTCTGCTATCATTTGTTCTGCTTATCTCCTTAACAGTGAATTTGATTATATCGCTCGCTCCTTCGACGAAGTTCGACGAAATGTTCTATCATATGCTCCTTCCTTTGCGGATAGTTCAGGATCATGCGATTCACTACTACAGTTATCCTGCTCATATTTTCCTCCCCCATATGCACTATCAACTAGCTGCGGCCCCTTTTTATGCCATCGGTCTTCCAGATGCGATGAATCCTGTCTCTTGGGCGCTCAGTGTTATGTTCGTCTTTTTCGCCTTTGCTGTTCTTATAAAAAAGACAAAGAGCATTAAATACTCCCTTTTTATCACTCTTGGACTGTATGTCGGTATGCACAGTCCTGTCTGGTATGTGACGGGCAACTCTGCTTCTCTCACACTTTTGGGAATGACGCTGTTGATCTGGATGGTGCTGGACGGCAAAATTCTTTCCCGTGAGTTGGGAGATTTCCGTCTTTTAGGCATGATTTCCTTTCTTTCCATGTCCGCAGCTTCTTCCAAGTTGAACTATGTTCCTCTCGCGATACTCTGCCTAGCCATATTCTCCTTTATAATCTGGCATAAAAATGAGTATCGTAAGTTCTTTACGATATTTGCCATCGCCTCTTCTTTTTGGGTGATATTCTATCTGCCTGCTGTCGTATGGTCGTGGAGTGTTTCCGGCTATATTATGGGGCCTTTGAGTGACCCTAACATTGTAGCTGGAGCGAGCGCGGCGCATCGTTCTTTTCATGGCATCGTCTATCAGCTTGCTATAGCTGTCGCCGACTTGACTCCCTTTGTCTGGGGCGGAGTCTTTCTGTTCCTTTTTTTGCCGTGGATTCGTAAGACAGATATTTCCTTTGTTATCGGTACGGCGCTCTTCTGTGTTCAAGCTTTTTTAATTCTCTGGAAGATGCCTTTGGTCTATCGCTACTTCGGTGGAGTTCACTTCGCGCTCTCTTTATACTTCTGGACTCATGGCACCGGCTATCTCCACGAACGCTTTGCACACCTTGTCGCCAACAAAAAACTGCTCCAGGGTCTTTTGACTCTGTGCATCGCCCCTTGGCTCTTTCTGCAACTCTGGTATTCGGCGCAGTTCTTACCCGTTGTTTTCGGCGCGAAACCCGCTACGGCTTTTGCGGAGCGACTGATACCCTTTTACGAGGACTTCCGGAAACTGGACAAGCTGCTGCCGGAAGATGCAGTACTGTGGGTGCGGGGATTCAAGATGCCTGTCTATGCTCCGAGGCGGATTCTTTACGAAAAAAACGAGCTGGAGTATCTTGAGAAACCGTATACCCTTTTTTTCTTCACCAATTCTTCTTTGGAAGACGATGAGGAAAACTGGTCCGACTATACTTACGAACCCGTCTATCATAACGAAGCTGCAAAAGTTTTGACCTTTCGCACCCCAGGACGCGCACCCGCGTTGGAGCCCCTGAAAGTCTACCTGTTGGAGAAATCAGCCGGAACCGAGGTGAAAGAATGACCATCGAATACAGGAGCTGCACCAATTGCGTCATGAACACGACCGACGTCTTGATTACGTTTGACGAGCAGGGCGTCTGCGACCACTGCCGGAACTTTAGAGCTACCATCCTGCCCATTTGTGACACGGGCAAGAAGGGGCGCGCCGAGCCGAAACGCACCGTGGATGCCATTCGCCGCAACGGACAAGGGAAGGACTTCGACTGTATCCTTGGGATCAGCAGTGGCATTGACAGCTCGTACCTGACCTACCTTGCGAAGGAGGAGCTGGGCCTGCGTCCGCTGCTTTTCCACGTGGACGGCGGCTGGAACTCCGAATTGGCGGGGCACAACATTGAGTGGCTGGTAAAAAAGGGGCTCTGCTTCCTGTTCTCCGCCCACAGGGAGGAGGGCATCAACGACAAGCAGAATTTCCTCTCCCTGATGAGCGCCATCAACGCCATCGCGGAGACGTACGCCATGCCCGTCATCTACTCCTCCCACCCGCGCAGCAAGGAGTTCATCAAGAAACGGGACTTCGTCTTCCACCCACTCGTGCCCTCCTCAAGCCGTTCGGCTTCTTTGACTATAACAAGTTCCAGCTCGACGCCTACAGCGTCCTCTCCGACAGTAGCGCGTCCCGGAGGAGGCATCCATCCTCGGCTTCCCCGCCGTCTCGCTGCGCACCTCCTCCGAACGCCCGGAGGCGCTAAAGAAGGGTACCCCTTCGGGCTGGGGACGTAAAGCGCGACGAGACATCCTCCAGGCCGTCGAACTTGCTCGCAGCATGTCGGAGCACGGAGAACCCGTCTCACCCGTGGCCGACTAAGAGGAGACGAACGTGTTGGTGAAGGTGATCAAGGTGATCCAGAGCTATACGGAGGTTGTGAACAAGGTCGTGTGGGGGAAGTAGGGGAGACTGACGCAAAAGAGGGACAACCGAGAAACCCATCTGTACCAACCTTTTTGAGAAGACAGGAGGAAATAAACCTTGAAAGTATTATATCTTCACTCATGTCCGCATAAGGGCGGTTCTCAGACTAGTCTCCTCAATCTGATAACCTCTTTCCCTGCGGGATCCGTAGAGCCGCTGGTCTGTTGCCCGCGTGGGTCGGCACAAAAGATGTTCGAAGCTGCCAATATCCCGGTGATGACGGTGGAAGGGATTCCAACCTTTTGCAACGAGCGAACGGCCCCTTTTTCTGGAATCACATTCTTAAAGATTTACAGAGCTTTTTTTAATAAGTACAAGACGAGTTTTTTGAGTGCCATTGATCAATTCAAACCAGATATAATTCATTTAAATGATTGTCATCTGCTTGCCCCTTTAAAGCTTGCTAAATCACAAGGACAAAAAGTAATTGTTCATGCGAGATTTACTTTGTCTCATTCTCCAGCTTGGGCGTGGAAGTATCAAACAGCTACTTTGCGTTCTTTGGCTGATAAGGTTATTGCAATCGATAAAAGCGTGCTACGAACTCTTGGTGATCAGCCGAATGCGGCGATCATCTATAATCCTCTTGCGTCTGCAGCGCCATTAGACTTTCTAAACATTAAAAAGAAGGATATTAAGGGTTTTTCAGAAACTAACCCTATGAAAATAGGTTTTGTCTCTCTTTTTTACTTGCGAAAAGGCGTCTTAGATTTGCTGGAAGCTGCACGTATCCTAAAAGAACGTAAGGATATACTTTTTCTTTTTGCTGGTTCCAATGGACGCCCAGCATCATTCCACAACTCCTTGCTCGGAAAGACTTGTCATTTTTTAGGCGTTGCTCCAGATGTTGAGAAAATCATGAATCGATTTATTGCGGAATGGAACCTTGAAAATGTTCGGCTATCGGGTTTTGTCAATGACGTACCCACTTTAATGGAGTCTCTTGACCTTCTTGCTTTTCCCAGCTGGCTGGACTCGATTCCACGAAGCGTTTATGAAGCGGGACTCTTTGCTATTCCATCGGTTGTCTCTTTGGAAAACAAGGTGGAAGATATCGTTTGTGATGGGCATAACGGTTTTATTGTTCCGGAAAAAAGGCCCGATATTCTTGCTCGAATATTTGTTAAATTAGCGGAAAATCCAAAGTTATTGCGATCTATGGGAGAAAATGCGCAGAAGCAGTTTTCCCGTCAGTTTTCGGGTGAACAATCTGCTCAGTCCGTTTTAAATATTTATAAAGAAGTCATGTCGTAGTCAAGGTTTCTCTCCAGCAAAAAGCTTTATACCAGAATGAAGCTTTTTGCTGGATGTCCCTGTAGACGTTCTTTGTGTCAAGGATAAACTGGTACTTCAGGGAAACGAAGCGCCCTAGTCGACGAGAGCACCTTTGCGCTCCAGTATGTTTTCCTCACCCCTGCAAGCGCGGAATGTATAGGTACTCTCTGTCCCCTGCTTTGCTAAACGCACCCATATCCGCCATCCACATTCAGGATGCTTCCCGTCATCCATCGTGCCGCTGGACTCAGAAGAAACGAAGCCGCGTTCGCCACGTCCTCCGGATTTCCGACGCCCAGTGGGTGCATTCTTTTCATTGCCTCGTCGAACTCCTCTTCCGAAGAGTAGAGCACCTTCAGCTTTTCCAGCATGGGGGTTCGCACGTATCCAGGACAGACACAGTTGAACCGGAAACCTTTAGGTGCGTATTCGACCGCCAGTGTGCGGATAAGGGAAATCAGCGCGCCCTTCGATGCCGAATACGCGGTCTTGCCGGAAGCTCCGAATCGTCCAGCCATAGAGGCAATTCCGACCACGGAGAGGTTCTCTTTGTGCTTCCCCTTTCGAAGGAGCTCCTTGCAGACCGTCCAGAATGCGTCAAGGTTCACCTGCATCAGTTCGTGCAAGTCTTCCAGCGACGTTGACCGGAAGGGGAGCGTCCGTTCCAGTCCGGCGCAGTGGACAAAGCCGGAGAGCGGCCCGGATTCCGATACGGCGCGCGCGATCATCTCCGGAACGAAGCCCTCGTCCGCCAGGTCACCCGGCAGCGACAGGTGCTGCTCTCTGTGTAGGCTGTTCCGGGTCTCTTCAAGACGTTCTTCGTCCCTTCCGGAAAGAATACAGACTCCCCCGAGCAGCGATATCCGGACGGCGGTTGCTCTTCCGATACCCGAGGAAGCCCCGGTTACAAGAATAGTCGCGCCTTCAAGGGAAAACGGATAATGGTCCATTGTTACTGCATGTATCCCAGAATGTGGGCGACAGTCTTCAGGGCTTTGATCTGATCGGCCTTGAGCTGGACTTTGTACTTCTTGTCCAGCATGGAGATAACGGCAATCACCCCCATGGAGTCCCACTCTTCAAGTTCTTCGAGGATGGTTTGGGGGTGTATCAGCTCTTTTTCAGCATCCAGGGCATCGGCGATAAGCGCAAGTTTTTCTTCCATGATCTTTGGCAGTCTCCTTTTAAAATGCTCGTTGAATGTGCGATATATGTATTATAAACGGAGCACTGTAGCCCCCCATGAGTAACCAACGCCGAATCCGGCGAGCAGAACTTTCGAGTCTTTGTGAACCAGTCCTTTGTCAAGGGCGTTCCGAAGAGCTATGGGGATGGTTGCACTCACGGTGTTTCCCGTCTCCTCCACGTCGATGTAGAAGCGCTCCTCCGGTATTTCGAGGCGGTCGCGGAGATTCTCCAGAATAAAGCGGTTGGCCTGATGGAAAACGTAGAGGTCGATCTCCTCCGCAGACACTTCGTTCTTCTCCAAAGTCTGGCGAATCATATCCGGAACGGCCCGAAGAGTGAAGGAAAAGATCTCGGGCCCGTTCATGTAGAGGTTGTCCATTGAGCGCACGTTGCCCGCCTCGTCCGTTTCTTCCTTCGCGGTCTCGGCAGAACGCGGGCGGGCCATCCCGCCGGAGGGAACGATGAGGTTGGGGCCGCCTGAGCCGTCGGTACCGAGGACGAACTTGCCGAAACGCGGTAGATCCTCTTTTTCGACCAAGGTGGCTGCCGCCGCATCGCCGAAAATAGTGCGAGTGCTCTTGTCAAGAGGGTGGATATGACGGGTGTAAGTCTCGGACATGATCAGCAGCACCTTCGAAGCTGTCCCCACGCACAGAAGCCCCTGCGCGAGGGAGAGCCCGTAGATGAAACCGGTGCAGCCGAGATTGAAGTCAAGCGCGCCGATTGAAGTTCGCAGTCCAAGGCGATCCTGCACAAGGCAGGCCGTCGTCGGCAGAAAGTAATCCGGGCTCTGGGTGCAAAGCAGCAGAAAATCGACGGTGCTCCGGTCGATTCCGTGTTCATTGAAAAGACGCTCTGCGGCTCCGACCGCGAGGTCGGAGACGAGTTCGTTCTTCACCACGGGACGCGAGCGGATGCCGGTCTTGCGGTAGATTTTGGACGCCGACCATTTGGGGTCGTTGTATTCTTCTCCGAGGAATTGATTGGAGAGAGCCTCGGAGGCTAAAAAAAAGGATGTTTTCATTTTACGCCACTCCTTTGTTAGACATCCTCCGTTAATCCTATTATTTTTGCTGGATTCCCAAGGACGTGTGATCGCTCTTTTACATTGCGGATCACAACAGAGCCAATTGCAATCAGTGATTTACTTTCAATTTGAGTTTGGTTCAATATGCTCGCGTTAGGGCCGATCCATGTCCTGTTCCCAATGGTTGCGCTTCCGGAGATCTCGACACAAGCAGTGATGATGACGTTCTCTCCGATTTGTACGTTATGAGAAATATGACAGTGATCGTCGATTTTTGTGCCGTTTCCAATGATTGTAGCATCGAGTGTTCCACGACAAACCGTACAGAAGTTGCCTACCTCGACGTTGTTTCTAATGATTACAGTTCCAAGATGAGGAAGGCGAACTGGTGTTCCGTCTGATTCAAAGGCGAAACCGAACCCCTCTTCGCCGATCGACGCGAATGCTTTGATTGTGCAATTTTCCCCGATGGATACTCCTTCGTGTACAATGACATTATTTTTTATAACAGTTCCGTCTCCGACAACAACCTTGTCGCCAATAATAGAAAATGGTCCTATGGTAACGTCACTTCCTATGATAGCCGTCGGAGCAACGATGGCTAGAGGAGATATTGTAGCAGGTTTTTGTTCCGTGAAGAAACGGGTAACGGTCTTCGCGAAGTCCAATTTCGGGTTATCGGATGAGATGTAGCTGAACGGTTGTTCACCAGATGTTTCCTTAGGGACGATCAAAAGAGTACGCGGAGGGATGAATCCGTTGGATAAAAAGTTGTTCAAGATAGTCATATTCTTAAAAAAAGCGAGCCCTCCGGTGCGCAGTGATTGAAAGGAGTAAACGGCAGTGATTTCAAGGTCGCAACCTATCAGTTTTCTGCCGAGAAAATGTGCTATCGCGCTCGCGAAGATGCTCATTTCAATTCACCCTTTTCATGGTTTCAAAATATTGATCTTATAACCTCAAAGCACTCGGCGAAGTCCTCGTTGATGCTTGCTCCGCGCGTGATAGCCCAACTTTCAATGTATTTGCAGCTCATATATCGCCTGTGTTTCTGGGAGTCGTATGCATTCAAGGAGTAAATTTTTCTCCGGACATCTTCTTCGCCTAGTTTTATAAAACACTGATTTTTGAACTCGAAATTGTTCCAAGGCAGTTCATATGCAAGAATTGTTCTGTCTTTAAATGCCCGACACCCTTCTGCAGCGACTGTAAGATGGTCTTGGTGCTGATCGTTTGGGGACGGTAAAAAGATAGTATCTGGATTTACGCTTGTTTTAAGTTTAATTAATATTTCTAATATGTCCTGCCTATAGAAGTTAAGCTTTCTTACGGGAAAAGTATGTATAAAAAGGTTCTTTCCGTTTATTCCCAGTCGTTTAGTTGCTTCTTTTACTTCCAGTTCCAATGTGTTTTCGGGCATACCTTCAGGAAGAGATTCTTTTGCAGTAGAAAAAGCGCAGTAATAAACATCGGACTCTTCGCGAAGTAGCCTTGAGATGGTTCCCCCGCAGCCAAGTTCACCGTCATCTGTATGAGGAGCCAAGACTAAGATTTTTTTCATTAGCATTTTATTAGGATTCCGATCTCTTGTTTTGAGTTTTTTTATACACGCCTAGACAGAGCCTCCAGAGATTTTTCTCTGAAGGGTATGTATCGTGCGCTTTTTCCGGGCGGGAAATGTATTGTTGAAGCTGCAGTTCCGTCCATCCCATTTTTTTAAGAAAATAACGTTTGTCCTGTTCCAGTTCTTCCATCGAGGGGTAGGGGATGCCTTCCAGAGACTGTAACGCCTCCAGCCGCGTCATTTGTCCGCTTGTGATAAGCGTTGAAAGGTGCAGTTTTCGCTTATCCACGCCGAATTTCTCCGGAAGGATATAGCCTTGATAAAACCGCGTAAAAACGGATTCGTAATGTTTGTAGGGGTAAGGTTTGTATCCGTATTCTCTCTGAAGGGTTTCCAGAACATCGGCCTTGTTGTACTCCATAAAATCCAGCACTGAAAGCATACGGATTCTACGGATGAATTCGTTCCAGATAAAGCCAACTGTTCCTATTGCGGGAAATGTATGGAGTGGTATGTTACCGAAGCGTTTACCTAAGGCACGGATGTTTCTGGCGTCCATTTTCATCCAATTCCAATTCGAAGGCATACGCATTCCTTCGGTTGCCTGATTCATTCCTGCAAGAATAAATCGGGTTCCGTGCTTGCTCGCTTGTCTATACAACAATCCGTGAATAGCGTTGTCCGTCAGCAGCTCCACGTCGATCACGTCGGCGTCGAAAAAGGCTTGCATCAGCCTGCGGTACTCGTTCCAGTCGATCACGTGGGTGTAAAGGTCCACGCCGAGCTTGCGTACCAGATTGGCGATGTTGTTCTGCGCCAGTTCGGAATTCCAGCCGTTGTCCATATGCACCGCCAGCGGACGCAAGCCCAGCTCGACCGCCTTCACCAGCACCCAGGAGCTGTCTACGCCGCCGGAGACGCCGACGACACAGTCGTAGCGCTTCCCTTCGCCGTCCTTTTTGATGCGGCGGACGAGGTCGTCAAGCTCCTTGCGGCGCGTCTCCGGGTTCTGGAAAATCACGTGCGACGACCGCTCCAGAAACTCGGTGCAGTAGTTGCAAAGGCCCCCTTCGTCGAAGACGATGTCGTTGGCCGTGGTGTCCATCACGCATCTGGTACACATTCTGTATTCGTTGCTCATTCGGTCGAAAGCCCTCCCAGAAGATCTTCAAGTTCATTATACTGCGGATAGGTGATCAGCACAGCACGGTGCGGGCCGTGAAAGACGAAGAACGCCCCCGCCGCGACCGCGCTCGCCCCCGCCTCTACTGCGGCCTTCATGTCGGCCAAGCTCCCGGCGCCGCCTACGGCGATAAGAGGAACGGGAAGCTTGCCCGCCGTCTCGCGGATCAGGTCAAGATCCATTCCCTCCATGGTACCGTCGCGGTCGACGGCGTTCAGCAGCACCTCGCCCGCTCCAGCCTCTACGCAGCGCGTCAGGAAGTCGCTCACGGGAATGTCGAGCGTTTTCCCCGTGCACGAGGCGTACAGCTTCTTCGCGCCGAACCACCCCTTCTTCACGTCGGCGGAAACAACCACGGCTTGGCTGCCGTAATAGTCGGCGATTTGGGTGATCAGCGCGGGGTTTTCGAGAGCGGCGGACTGAAGGCAGACCTTCTCCACCCCGGAGGAGAAGAGCCGTCGAGCCTGCGAAAATGTTCGGATCCCTCCGCCGTAGCAGAGCGGCATGAAGCATTCGCTCGCGAATTGTTCTATAAGCTCGAAATCCGGCTCGTGCCCCGTCTTCGACGCGTCGATATCCAAGACCATCAGCTCGTCCACTTCCTTCTCGTTGAAGATGCGGATGGCGTTGATCGGATCGCCCACGTATTTGGGTTCTTTGAACTTTAGTGTTTTTACCAGCCCGCCGTTCGAGAGCAGCAAACAGGGTATTATACGGTGTTTCAGCATGATATCGTCATATAGAGTTATAAAATAGTCTCAATCTCAAACAGTCTTTTGCAATAGAACTGCAACATTGTGCTGCCTTCGTTCATTTTTGTCGACATTTCGAAATAACCTGAATGTATAGGGTAATGAGATGAGTTTTTGAACCGGATGCATTCTGGCATCCCATTCAAAGCTTCCGTCATCCCACTCTGTGACGTGCTTAAATCCGTTAGCATCTGCGGTATTAAGGAGGCTTTCTTTTGTGTATTGTCTAAGGTAAGTGTAGTCATCGAACATCCATCTTGCGCAAACTGCACGAGACGCCGGGCTAAAGCTGATCCAGAGAAAGCCTTGCGTGTTGAGCACGCTTAAGCAGTCTTTGAAAAATGAATCCAAGTTTTCACAAAAACCGATGGCATAGCGTACGAAAATAAAGTCAAATTTTTCAACGGTGGTGACTTCAGAGAGTAAGTCGTTTTGAAAGTCGTATTTCGATGCCTCGACTCCCAAGTGATCTCTCATTGCTTTTGCAACCTCTTCTGCAAAACCCGTTACAACGACTCGATTTGCGAGAGGCTTCAAATCGGAAGCGAAATAACCCGGCTCACCGCTTATATCCAATATGTTTTTCCGCTCAAGCGATGGCAACTTGGCATCAGATAATCTTTTGACTATAGCTTCCAACTGACCGGCCCATTTACCACGATCCCCGGAAAGTATTATATCCGTGTAATATTTATAAAAGTCTACTCCTTGAGGTTTCTTGGAGAGCAGAGGAATAATTCCTCTGACTTTGGGAATGTGTTTAACTATTGGAGAAAAAAGATTAACAAGAGTTTCGAGAGGATACTTATGCTTCTGATCTCTTTTATAGTCGCCTGTTGATAAGTCTTGTGTCCATATGGATTTGTAAGTGTTAAAGCGTTTTTCCTGTGAGTTCTTCATAGCAAAGCCTCCTATTTGTATAGTTGAAAATGCGGATGGCGTTGATCGGATCGCCGACGTACTTGGGCTCTTTGAACTTCAGCGTTTTCACCAGCCCGCCGTTCGAGAGCAGCAGGCAGGGGATTATTCGGTGCTTGAGCATGTTCTCATCTCCAAAAAGTTGCGCATCACGGCCATGCCGAAGCGATGGCTCTTCTCCGGATGGAACTGCGCGCCGAAGATGTTGTTGTGCGCGAAGGCGGCCACGAAGTCGTAGCCGTAGCCGCAGGTTGCCGTTACATCGAGTTCGTTGGTGCAGACGACATGGTAGGAGTGGACGAAGTAGAATCTTTGGCGTTCTTCAGGTCGTATCAGCGGGTTGTCGCGCCGGATGGAGAGGGTGTTCCACCCCATGTGCGGGATCTTCAATCCCGAGCCTTCCGGAAAGCGGAACTTCACCACCTCCGCGTCCAACCATCCGAGCCCGGGAAGACGCCCTTCTTCGCTGCGCTTCGTCATAAGCTGCATCCCCAGACAGATGCCGAGGATCGGCACGCCGCGTTCCAGCACTGCGACGGAAAGAGCCTCAGCTATGCCGGATGCGTTGAGCGCCTCTATTCCTCGGTCGAAGGCTCCCACGCCGGGGAGCAACAGTTTTTCAGAGCGGGTGATCTCTTCAGGAACGCCTGTGATGCGGCACTTCCCGCCGATATGGCGGATCATGTTGGCGACGGAGTTCAGGTTGCCTAGTGTGTAGTCGATGATGGTAATCATAGCGCGCCTTCCCTAGTCTTCGCCTGAGTTCAGAATCCCCGGACAGACACTCTCCAGGAAGGCGAGGTAGTTCTTCTTCCAGTTGGGGACCCAGAACTCCTCAGCCGTCGATGCGTCCACCCTGCCGCATGCGCCGTCTTGAATCTTTGCGACGAGGTCGTCGGCGTCGGAGAAGGTGGCGAAGGGGTGGTGAGGGTAGCAAAAATTCGCTTTGGGGGTGTCCCAAAGGAAAATTCTGTTCGCTAGGCCGACCGCTTCGAAAAGCCCCGTGGAGAGTTCGCTGACGACGGTCTCCGCAGCTTCGAAAGCCTCGCAGATCCCCTTTTTCCATTCAATGGCAACGTTGCCCGCCTTCCTGCCGTAGAGTCGTAACACGCGTTCCCGCTCCACAGGGTGCGGGCGAAAGACGATCCGGTGCTTCGTGTCAAATACCTTGGCTAGGACAGCGCAGAGGGCGAGATATCTCTCGGTCTCGATGCCGTCTCCGAGTACGATAATATCCTTCTTTTCGCATTGTGGTCGTGCCGTGCTCTTAAGCGACTCCGTGCGGTCGGGGTTCCCGATGTTCAGCTTGACGACGGGTGTGTTAATTTGGTCGGTCCACCATCGCCCGTAGCCGAGAAAGTACTGCGGGAGTGTTTTTTTGTACTCCTCGCTCGAACGCAGCACTTCGGCGAAATTGTACGCATCGTGCCCTGCGGAGACCGAGCCGTGCTGATACTCGGCGGTGACGATGCCGCACTCACGTGCGACAGCATTAATGATGGAAGAGCCGCCGTAGCACCCCTCTTCCTTGATAAGAATACGTGCCTCTGTTTGCTGAAAGAGTTTGGTGTAGAGTCGTTTCCTTACAGGAAGAGATGCAATATGCTTTGTGAGCAATGACGTCAAAAAAGCGCTCCGCTCTTCCGAAAGCGACCAATCGACCACCTCTCGTGCTCTTCTGGCCACGAACTCCACCAAGGCTCCTGCGACTTTCCTGTGTTTTTCGCTTACACTAAATTTTCCGCAGAGCAAGGAGATGCACCGACTAGGAGTGTCGAACAACACTCGTTCATTGTACCTCGGAAACGGCCAATGCCAGTCGGTGAACAACAACGCTTCCAGAGTTACGGTCTTTTCGTGTGCAGCAAGCGCAAAGTGATCCGAGAGGCGGTTGAAATATCGACCGTCCCGCAACACATGGCTTCCAGTCGACGAGATCAGAATCGGTCCCTTCAGCCTCCGCCCTTTCAGCATATTGTGAGCGCAGGCTTTTAATACGGAAACATAGGCGCTCCGAGGACGGGGAGGGCGTTCCTCGGAGATAAGCGGCGTCTCGTACAACAAATCGCTCATGATGAAACGTATAAAGACGTTGCGGATCAAGGGCCACAGCAGATACCCGGTCTCGGGGCATCGGAAGCTCAAAATCTCCTCGTCGTTTTCTATTTCGAGAATGTCCTGTAAAGTTAGTGTCGCGCTCTTTTCTCTCATTTTATATTGCCTCCACTTTGGTCGTGCTTACTCCAGCGCCCTCTTATACTCCCCCCACTGCCCGATGTCGATCCACTTTCTGTGTACCGGAAAAACCCCCACTCTGCCACCGCTTCTCTGCACACGCTCGATCAGGTCGGGCATGTCGATTTTCTCACCCTCGCTGATCAGCTCCACGCACTGTGGCTCCAGAATATAGACGCCGGTGTTCACGATCAGCGGGACGTCGGGTTTTTCCTCTATGCAGTCGAACGCGCCCCCCCTCAGATGGATGACGCCGTAGGGGACGTTCACTTTTTTAAGCGCGCCCACCACGGTAAAGGCGTAACCGTTATCCCGGTGGAACTCCAGCGCGGAGGTGTAGTTCACGTCTACAAGGATATCGCAGTTGCTGACGAAGAATGTCTCCTTCAAAAATTCCTTCATCAGGGCCAGACTTCCCGCCGTGCCCAGGAAGGCCTCCTCCTCGACGCACGCGACGGAAAAGGGGAGGTCGCTGCGTTCGGCCAGCCAGGTCTTGATGAAGTCCTTCCGGTAGTTGACGGAGATCAGGAAGTCGCTGAAACCGCACTTGACGAACGACTCCATGATCAGGTCGAGCATCGGTTTGTCTCCTATGGGGAGCAGTGGCTTGGGTATTATCCGGGTTATCGGATCAAGACGGCTGCCTCGTCCTCCCGCCATGATAACTACTTTGTTCAACTTTTTTTCATGAACGAGTTGCACCGGAAGGATATCCTCCATACAAATAATGTCGATCGGTACTCCGTTCTCATTCAAGATTGGTACTCGACTGAAACCGTACTGGTTCATAAGGGAAAGAGCTTCTTCATATGAGCGAGTGGAAAGCGTCTTGGGCGACATGTTGCAAACGAGACCGATGTGTGTGTCCAATGCTTTGCCCTCGCCTATCGCTTTGCGGATGTCCCCGTCAGTGAGAGTCCCTTCAAGATGGTCTGCTTCTCCTACCACAAGAAGAATTTGAGAGGCTGTATCGTTCAGCATCTGGATAGCCTGGAGTATTGTTTGTGTCGGACTAATAAAGATTTCACGCAGACTTTCCTTGAACTTTCTCATATTATCACTTTCATCCTCTACACCCGGAGAACGGATTTACAGTGAAAAACCGTCGTCCACGATAAAATTTTGCCCCGTGACGTACCGTGAGGCGTCCGAAAGCAGAAAAACCAGCGCTCCCTCGATATCACTTGGCTCCAACATGCCTTTTTTCCCGCAAAACGAAGCGTACGCTTCCATAAAGCTCTCCGGCTGCCTGTCCCTTATGCCCCCCGGACTCAACGAGTTCACGCGCACGCCATCCTTCTTGAAGCATTGTGCGAAATAACGGGTTAACTGGAGTACCCCCGCCTTTATCGCCGCATACTCCACCGGCATAGTCATCGGCGTTCCCTCATATACGGAAAAACGGGGCGGCAATGTTCCATAGATCGATCCCATGTTAACTATACAGCCGCCGCCTCGACGCCTGAAAAAAAGGGAAAACTGCTGCATCATAAGAAAATACCCGCCCAGATGAAGCGATAGATTCTCGCAAAAATCTCGATATGCTACATCCTCAACGGCCCGTCCATAGTTTGCGTTTCTGGGGTAAGCATTGTTTACCAAAGCGTCCGCCCCCCCGAATCGTTCCTCGATAAAAGAGATCAAAGCACTTACCGACTCCGCGTCCGTAATATCCAGCGCACACGCCGCTGCGCACTCTTCTTTTGTACTGTTCAGATCTTCGGCAATTCGCGAAGCAGCGACAAAGTCTCTGTCCGCAACAACGACAACACCTCCATGAGTGGCAATACTGTGGCAAAAACCCCGTCCGAGCAGCCCCGCTCCTCCGGTAACCACAACCTTCTTTCCCGCAAGAAGCCCGTGCGTAGTTGCCGTAGAGTCTTGTTCGCTCATCAGTTGTACTTCCGGAAGACCGGCTTGATCGCAGGTTCGTCCAAGTAGCGTTCCACACTCTCCTCCAAGGCTTTCCTATATACAGACAACGCGGCTTCCAGAGCCTTCTCGGTGATTTGCAGTTCCTCGTCGCCGTGTCTCCATGAAAGAGCGATCCAGGGCATCAACACGCCGTTTCGCAGCATCTCTCTGGAAAAGAGCGTCCTCAGGGGAAGAGAAACGCTTCCTTCGGCATCCAGCGTAAGGTAGTTGGGAGAACATGGAACGCCGCAGACCTTGAAACTTTGAGCAACACCGTGGCGTTCCGCAACACCCCGCATCATGGTCATCAGTTTTTTCCCATACTCCCACAGATGCTCGACTACACCGTTCCGCCGGATGAAGGAGACCGTTTCGACGAACGCCCCCAAACCTGCCATCTCCCCGCCATGTGTAGTCGAGAGAAGAAAAAGCCGCTCTGCCCCTTCGTTATGTATACTTCCCAACTCCATAATTTCACGCCGTCCGGCGACGCAGGAAACTGAATAACCGTTTGCCATTGCTTTTCCGAAAGTACACAGATCTGGAGTCACTCCGTAATAATGCTGGGCTCCCTTCAGATGCCAGCGGAATCCTGTGATCATCTCGTCGAGGATGAAAACGATGCCATGCTGCGCGCACAGCTCCTTTACTTTTTGAAGAAAGTTCTCCTTCGGTTCCTCGGTCGTGGCCGGTTCGAGTACGACACATGCGATCCGCCCGGGAAACTCGCCGAGAAGAGTTTCCAGCGAAGCAATATCATTGTAATGAAACAGCTTGGTCAGTTCCAATGTCGAGGCGGGTATCCCCCTCGTGATCGGCGTCGAGCCTATGAACCAGTCGTCGTAGGAGAAGAAGGGGTGCTCGGCGCATCGCGCCACTATATCCCTCCCGGTAAAACCACGTGCAAGCTTGACCGCCGCCGAGACGGACGAGGAACCGTTCTTTGTGAATTTCACCATATCCGCCGAGTCGATCAAGTCTACAAGAAGTTCGGCGGCTTGCAGTTCGATTATTGAAGGACGGGTCAGGTTGTTGCCGTTGCGAATCTGCCTTATTGCGGCCTCGTCGATCTCATCCTCCGCATAACCGATATTTACGGCTCGCAGCGCCATACCGTAGTCCAGGTATTTTTTTCCTTCAGAATCAAAAACATACGCTCCTTTTCCTCGTTCGAGAATCGCCGGAGCATTCGAAGGATACTGATCCGCACCTCGGGAGTAGGTGTGCGCTCCTCCTGGAATGACCTTTTGAAGCCTTCGCGTGTATGTATTCTCTTGCATGGCTTTTATCCCCTTTCAGACAACGCCTCAAGCCGGTCAAGTATATCAAGAAGTTCCGTATCCTTGAAAAGATCATTGGGAAAGACTGCACGTTCTTTCTTTTCAATAGCTTTTACGAAAGATCGTATCTCTTCGATATAAGGTTCTTCAGGATTGATATACTGGGCTTCCACAGTTCCTCCCTCTAGAGAAAAGCTTTTCCAGTCCTCTTGATGTATCGAAGAGAGGCGTATAGTGTTGCTATCGGAGCTGAATGTCAAGGTACCCTCGGAACCCGTTATTTTGAGTTCGCGTGTCGCAAAGGGTCTGGAAATAACTTCAATAGTTACGCTTGCTTCTATGCCGTTATGGTAAGACAAGGAAAACTGGTAATAATCGTCGATGTCCGCATCTATATTTGTAAGCTTTCTCTTTCTGCAAAAGCGGGGTTCCGGGCGACCGAACAGTTCGTTCAGCCAAGCGAGTTCGAAAGGCACGATCTCTCTGGCGCCTCCGGTTTCTCTCTTCGAAACGTAAAAATCCGAGATGGGTTCCCAAGGATGCCAGTCGGGAAGATACTGTCCAGTATGGTAATTGAAAAAAAGCGGTTTTCCTATGGAATTTTGCGCCAAAAGTTCCCTGATTTTCGAAGGACCGGGAAAGAAGCGCATTGTGCATGATGGTACGATAACCAGATCAGGGCGCTCTTCGAGACGCTCCGCCAAGCGTTTGATTTGTTCCTTTTCGACAACGGAGGCCTCAATGAAAGCATGCAGTGAATTTTCAAAGGCGAGCCAGGCGTACTGCATATGATGCTCCGGCGATGTGGAAATCACCAGAGCGTCAGGGTTGCACTCGTCCAAGGCGTGGTGAACGTCCTCGAAGACGGCTATTCCGAATTTACGAGCTGTCTCTTCACGACGGTCCTGGCGAAGGTCAAAACCGAATATGGAGTGAAATCCCAGTGCTATCAAGTTGCGTATTCTGCGTTTTCCCATGGAACCCAGTCCGATCACAAGAAATCTCATTGCTACACTCCCCATGTATGACGCATCAGCGCTTCGACGCATAAGAAGTCGGAAAGGTCGTCTATTTCAATGCACTGGTGCGGTTTAATTTTATAGTATGTGTTTCTCCGCGAGTAGAAAGTTTTCTCGGAAAGCAAGACATCCGTCTTTACGATATACGCGACTCCGTAAGGAAACCAAGCATCGGGCAGTTCTTGGCGGCGTGCACATGAAACATCGCTTGAATAAGGCAGCAGATAGTCTCCCTCGGTTTTTTTTACTAGGGAAGGGTGTGTTGCCGCTTTGCCAATACTCATGATCGAGTCGAACCGTTCCCAGCCGTCGCAAAGTCTTGTCAGCATACTGTCGATATCGTGTTTTTCGCGAAGAGGAGACGTTGGCTCCAGCAAGATCAGAATGTCAAAGAACTCACCTGCCGCTTGCAGTTTCTCGAGCAAGTCGATAACGACGTCAACCGTGCTTGCGGTATCGGTGGCCAGCTCGGAGGGGCGCAAATGTGGAACATCCGCCCCCGCAGCTCTTGCGATATCTGCGATCGTCGAGTCGTCGGTGCTTACGATCAGTAGATCGATAAATTCGGATTCCAACCCTCGTAAAATGCTCCATTCAACAAGAGGTTTTCCACAGAGTATTTTAATGTTCTTTTGAGGCAAGCCTTTGCTGCCGCCTCTTGCGGGGATGATCCCGAGTATTTTCTTTCCTTCGAGCATGGCAAATACATCTCCGTTCTTCGAAATGAGATCGGTACGCTAAGGATAAACACAATCTCTCGCAGGATTGCCGACAGCTATGGTGTCCTTCGGAACATCCCGGAGCACTACAGCCCCCGCCCCGATGACGGACTGATCCCCTACCTGCACACCGGGAAGAAGGATTGCGCCAGCTCCGATGAAGACTCCGTTCCCAACAGCGACGCCGCCGCAAAGGACTGCTCCGGGGCTGATGAAGGCTCCCGGTCTGATGCGGCAGTGATGGTCGATGCTCGCCCGTGTGTTGACCACGCTGTTTTCGCGCACTTCGACGCCGCTTTGCAGAACTGCCCCCGCCATTATCTGGCATCCATCCCCAAGCGCAACGTTGTGCGCGAGAACCGCCGAGGGGTGCGCCAGCGAAAGGAAGGAGAATCCTTCTCCGGCGAAGCGGGCGTAGAGCGCGTTTCTTGGGGCGCAGTCGGGGCTTGCGCCGAGGCCGTTGACCAGAACGTACTCCTCCGATGAGAGCGTCGAGAGCAGGTCGTCGTCGCCCAGGACGGGGAGCCCCTCCCAAAGGTCTCCGGCGTTCAACTTCCGGTCGATCACGCCGTGCGGAGGTAATCCGAGGGCGAGCAGCATATCGTGAAGAACGGAAGCGTGTCCTCCCGCACCGAGCAGCAGTATGCGCCGCTCTGGTCCAGAGCGTTTCGCCCCGTCGTTGAGTTTATTCTTCAAGCGCTTCGTCCTCCGCGTATTCTCTGATCGTCGTTCGTCCAAGGAGGCTCCAGAAGGAGAAGGGGGACACGCCGCTTCCCGGACGCTTGCACGTTACGTTCTCCGGTGAAAGGCGTTCCCCTTGTATTATCGTACATTTCGCCGTCAGGCTCTTGCGTACAATTTTCCGGTTCTCCAGCTCCGATGGAGCTGGAGCTTTTACTGCGCTCCCGAGCGCCGCCTCCGTCCGTCGGACGGAGCGCACCAGTTCGGCGAGCTGCTCCGGTTCGAGGGAGGCTTTGTGGTCTGGGCCAGGGAGCGCTCTGTCGAGCGTGAAGTGCTTTTCAATCACCGAAGCTCCCAGGGCAGCGGCGGCGATGGAGACGGCGATCCCCTCCGTGTGGTCGGAGTAGCCGACCGGAAGGCTGAACGCCTCTCTCATAGTGCGCATTGAGCGCAGGTTGACCTCGCCGAACGGGGCAGGGTACTCCGTTGTACAGTGCAACAAGGTAACTCGTTTTCGCAGCGCGCCCTGTCCCTCCTGAGAAACATAGGCGGAAAGAAACGCGTCAAGCGATGGAGACTCTCCGGATGCTGTGTAGCCGAAGGCGAGACAGGCGAGCGCCGTCTCCACCTCGCCGAGCGTGCTCATTCCGGTGGAGAGGATGACGTCCACGCCTTTGCGAGCGGTGCGGAGGAGCAGCGGTCCGTTGGTGACCTCCCCCGAGCCGAGTTTGATCGTCTTCAACCCCAGGTCGTCCGTCAGGAAATCGAGGCTCTCCTCGTCGAAGGGAGTGGAGAGAAAGTCGATTCCCCGCGCCGAGCATCGTTCTATCAGCGTTTCATGGGCCGCGCGGGGCAGTTCGAGGCGTCGGAGCATCTCGTACTGGCTTTCGTCCGTCCCGGTGGTCTGCTTCTGGTACTCGGCCTTGGGCGCGTTCCTCCGGACAAGGTGTTCCGCCGTGAACGTCTGGAACTTGACTGCGTCGGCTCCGGCCTCTGCGGCCGCATCCACCAGTTGCAGCGCCGTATCCAAAGACCCGTTGTGGTTCACTCCAGCCTCGGCGATGATGTAGACGCTCATCAAAGCACCCTCTCCCTCATCAGCATGAATGCCTCCGCAGCGGAAAATCCAGCTTGTGCTCCCCTGAGGTGTGCCAGCGACTCGATCGCCTTCTCGCTACGCGGAAAGGGGAAGTGTGCGATCTCGGAGGAGTAGGTATTCATTATATCAATCTTCTCTTCAAGAAAACCGGAGATATCGACGAAGACGTTCGGTATGAACGACGGGCGGAAGCTTTGATCGCTCTCGGAGATCGTCTCGTAGCAGAGTATGCGCTCGATGCCCGGTGCGCGAAAGGTCTTGAGCGCCGACTGGCATGCCTCGAAAAGAGCACGGTGATCGGAGTGCACATCCCCCTCGAAAGGCAGGAAAACCGTGTGAGGCTTGAAGGTTTCGATCACTCGCGACAGATCTTCGACCAGCTTCTTTCTGGGTGTCTCGCCGATACCTCCCGGGGGAAAGTCGAGGATTTCAACGAAAGAAAAACCGTACCGCTCTTTCACCGTCCGGATATCCTGTTCTCTTTGGCGTGCGAACTCCACAGGAAATCCGTTCTTCGGTGTGGGCGACGTGGCCAGCAACCAACCGAGACGATCACCTGCGGCTTTCATTTTCAGTAGTGTGCCTCCGCATCCGAGCGTTTCGTCGTCGGCATGCGGGGCTATTACAAGCACGGTTTTCATACGAAATACTCTCCTTTGCAGAGCGTATCGGGGAGCGTATGCTCCGATAAGGCCACGATTCCGTCGCCGCTTTTCACGATGATCGTGTTCCCCCGAATTTCGAGAATCTTCCCCGGTTCGGCGTATTCAGCGCTGTCGAAACAGTCGGAGAGAATATCCGCTCTGCCGACGACATACTCTTCGCCGTTGTATTCAAGGTGCGCCCCCGGGTAGGGGGGGCGAAGCGCCCGTATCAAATTGCGAATTCCTGCTGAGGGCATACGGAAGTCGATGAGGCCGTCCGATTTGTTCCGTTTCCTCCATGTATTACCCGCTTCCGAGGCTTGGGGCGTTCCCCGAAGCACGCCGCTTGCGATCATTGTGTCGATCTCTTCGGTCTGGCGCTCCGCAACGGTCTGCAGTTTTCGATAGAGGCTTGAGGCGTCGTCCTCTTCGTCAATGGCAACGACGCGTTGCGAGAGTACGTCGCCCGTGTCCGCTCCTTCGTCCATGCGGAAGAATGTGGAGCCTGTTTTGGGAAGGCCCAACGCCAGCGCCCAGATGACAGGGTGCCTTCCCCGATTGAAGGGGAGCAGCGCAGGATGGTAGCCTACGCACCCCAGAGGCGCCGCCGAGAGCAGAGCGGGTCCGAGCAGGTGCGACCAGCCGAAACAGTAGATCGCTTGGGGGGCCGTGCGTTCTATACAAGAGAGAATCTCTTTCTGGTCTCCGTGTTCCGTAAGGAGCACGGGAATACCGAGCCCTTCTACGGTTCGGGAGAGATCGCAATGGTCGCTGTTGAATGGGGAGCGTTTTTTCGTGACGACGCCGCAGATCTCGACCATGCGGTTTTCGAGTATCCGTTTGAGAAGCGCCCTGCTGAAATCCACGCATCCGATGAAGAGAACCCTGGGTTTCATTCGTCCACCTCGAGTGTGTGAAATTTTTTCTCAAGAATGCCGTCAAGACTGCATGTCTTCAGCACCTTCACGATCTTTTTCGC
>Ga0334883_1002236_pt1 | contig 24599 bp, 18 predicted proteins | sample GraSluR1_MG_6_FD_207230 | JGI IMG/M metagenome (GOLD analysis project Ga0334883, IMG submission 207230) | Sludge microbial communities from methane-producing bioreactor in Wageningen University, Netherlands - Granular Sludge_09_05-R1 | ecosystem: Engineered > Bioreactor > Anaerobic >...
CATTTCTTTGAGGAGGATTTTGTATACGGCCGCGGCAGCGTATGAGATTGTGAGGTATGTTATGACGGCGCCGGTGAGTGCTCGGCTGCAGCATGTTGCTGGTGCGCATCCGGCGAACCATCCGACGATGGCCATGATGAAGAAGATCATGACGGCGAAGTAGACTGCCAGGGCTCTGATGGTCTTGTGCATGTTTTATCCTTGTGAGGCTCCGACGGGCTGGGGTCTTTCGGAGAGCATTGGGGCGGTGTCGTTGAGCGTAATTGTTTCGATGGGTTCGATGCGGGTCTGGGAGACGATTTCGTCGTAGGCGAGGACCGGCAGTCGGGGGAGGGTTCGTTCGATCATGTTGTGGAGTGCGGCTCTTATTCGGGCGTCGCAGAGGAGTACGACGGAGTCGAAGGCCTTGTCCATTGCGTTTTTCCATGCGGCGGCGATGTTGCGGGTGAGCTCCATTGCCATTTCGGGCATTACGGCGAGTGTGATTCGGTCTGCGGTTTGTTCGAGGTGGGAGATGAGGTAGTGTTCGACGTTTGGGTCGACGGCGAGTGCGGTGATTGTTCCGGTGGGGTCCTTGAACTGTTCGGTGATGCCGCGTTTGAGGGCTTTTCGTGCGACTTCGGTGAGTAGGGCGACGTGCTTTGTTCTGGAGGCGTTTTCGCCGACGGCTTCGAGTATGAGGGGGAGGTCTCTGATTGAGATGCCTTCCTTGAGCAGGTTCTGGAGTATTCGCTGGAGTGCGCCGATTGAGATTTGTTCGCCGACTACTTCGCCGACGAGCGAGGGCTGGGCGCGTCGGAGGCGGTCGACGAGCTGCTGGACGTCTTCTCGGGAGAGGAGTTCGTGGGCGTGTGCTTTGAGCGTTTCGGAGAGGTGTGTGATGAGGACGCTTTCGGGGTCGATGACTGTGTAGCCTCGGATTTCGGCTTCTTCCTTGTCGGCGGGTGTGACCCAGAGTGCGGGCAGGCCGTAGACGGGCTCTTTGGTAGGTTTGCCGGGGACGGCGTTTTGGCGTGAGTCGACGCCGCCGGAGTCCATCGCGAGGAAGCGGTCGGGTTCGATGATTCCGGAGGCTATTACGTGGTCGTGGAGACGTATTTCGTATGCGTTTGGTTCGAGGTTGATGTTGTCGCGGAGGCGTACGAGTGGGATGATGAGGCCGAGCTGCTGGGCGAACTTTTTTCGGAGTGCGCCGATGCGGTCGAAGACGCTGCTCTTTTTGCGGGGGTCGACGAGGCCGATGAGCCGGACGCCGACGAGGATGGAGAGGACGTCGACTTCGAGGAATTCTTCGGGTCGTTCCTGTTCGGCGGCTGAACCGTCTGGTGCGGCCTGCTGGGAATCGTCGTCGGTTTGTTCGCCGGGCTTGCGTGTGTTGAAGGCGATGTAGCCGCAGCCGGCGGCGAGGGCGAGGAATGGTGTCTTGGGGAACCCGGGGACGAGTGCGAATGCGGCGATGACGACGGCGGCGATGGCGAGGGGCTGAGTGTTTTTGAGTAGCTGGCGGGTGAGGTCGTAGCTGACTGTGTGGCTGGAGCGGATTTTGCTGACGAGGAAGCCGGAGCTGATTGCGATGATGATGGAGGGGATCTGGCTGACGAGGCCGTCGCCGATGGAGAGGATTGAGTAGTGCTTGACGGCGTCGGCGACGGTCATGCCGTGGGTGTAGCCGAGTATGATGCCTCCGATGAGGTTTACGGCGGTGATGATGAGGCCGGCTTTGGCGTCGCCCTGGATGAATTTGCTGGCGCCGTCCATAGCTCCGTAGAATTCGCTTTCCTTGACGATTTTCTGTCGGCGGTCCTTTGCTTCTTTTTCGGTGATGTATCCGGCGTTGAGGTCGGCGTCGATCGCCATTTGCTTGCCGGGCATTGCGTCGAGTACGAATCGTGCGCCTACTTCGCTGATACGGGAGGCGCCTTTGGTGATTACGATGAACTGAATGACGACGATGATGATGAACATGACCATTCCGACGACGAGGCTTCCGCCGGCGACGAAGCTGCCGAAGGTGTTGATGATTGTTCCGGCGTTGCCCTGAAGGAGGATCAGTCTTGTGCTGGCGACGTTGAGAGCGAGTCGGAAGAGGGTGGTGAAGAGGAGCAGGGAGGGGAAGGTGGAGAGCTCGATGGGTTCGTTTGTTGCGAGTACGATTACGAGTACGCTGACGGCCAGAGAGATGCTGCACGCGAGGCCGATGTCGAGTATGAAAGTGGGCAGCGGTATGAGGAGAGTAGCGAGTATGCCGACGAGGCCGGCGGCGAATATGAAGTTGCTGCGTGCGGCCAGGGCGCCTGTGAGCGAGTCCAACTTTATTGTCGTTTCGTGATCGTTCATTGTGGCGTTTTGTTATCTCAGGCTTCGTTTGCGGCTTTGAGTTCGCTTTGATCGACGCCGAGGATTTCCTTGACGCGGACGGCGAAGCAGTCATCGACCACGACGACGTCTGCGGTTGCGAATCGGATGTCCTGGATGTAGATGTCGGCGGGCTGGCCGACTGTTTTGTCAAGCTGTATGACGGAGCCTGGTCCGAGCTGGAGGATTTTCTTGAACGGCATTATGGTTTTTCCCATGATGACGGTTAGGGGCATCTGGACGTCGAGGAGGAGGTCGAGATTTTCTTCGGCGGGGGCGACATCCTGCTCTTGTGCCTCGGTGAATTCGATCTCGTTGACCTGGGCGGCGTCGGTTTGCTGCAGGTCCTGCTGCTCGGGCTGTTCTTGTTCAACGGATTTCGCGGTTGCCATTTTGGCTGTTCCTCTCAAGGTTGGGACTAAGTCCGTGCCAATCAGTCATTCTCCGGCGGCGCGACAACGGCGGCATACTTGCCGCAGAAGGCCGCGGGAAAGGCACAGAACGTTTTCTTTTCATTTAAAAGGATATCCATCGGGTGGGCGGTTTTTTTGGGCAGCAGCAGCACGTCTCCTGGCTTGAGGTTCATGACGTCGTCGAGTTCGATGGCGGCGGCGCAGAGGCGGGCGGTTATGGTGATGGGGACCTTGTGGATGTTGCGCATAATGCGGTCGGCGATTTCGCTGGGAGCGGCGGGTTTACGGCTGCGGGTTTCAAAGCCGGCCGCGGGTTCGAGGACGGTTGAGAGCAGGGTGTAGGTGAGCTGAAGTTCGCCGTGTGGGTATTGTACGCGGTATGGCAGGCAAGTGAGTTCGTTAAAGCCTTCGAAGCCGAGTGGCCATACTCCTTTTGCGAAGGTCCTGTCCTTGAGGCATTGGGCGCCGCCGAATCGCCTGAGGATTTCCATGAAGCCGTCAGTAACGGCGGCGGTGATATCCATGAGGATTGATTCTTCGAGTGTGGAGAGTTTGCGCTGCGGCGGCTCGACGTATTCGGCCTCACGGAGCATCATTGCGACGAGTCTTGCGGCGGCGTCGTTGGTGACATTAAGGAAGCCGCATTGTTTTTCATCGGGTGTGCTGAGCACGAGAAAGTAGTCGGATTGCCGATTGACCTGTACGTGGGCGGCGAGCTCAGATGCGTAATGCTGTTCGACGGGTTCGGCGGTTACGGTGAAGGGGCCCTGGCAGAAGGCCTCGAAGGTGTCTGTGATGTTATCGACGGTTTTTCGGCGGAACAGGTCGATGGCGGCGAGATGTTCGGGGCGGAAGTGATGCGGCCTTGTCCAGTCAAAGTCGGTGGATTGTACGTCGGGCGTCTCGGCGGGGTTGCGCGTTCTGACGATCCTGACGAGTCGCCGGAGTCTTTCACGGGTGAGGGTATTTGCGGGTGTCGTCGTGGTCATTGTACGGCGAACTCCCTGAAGAGGACGTTGTGCACGTATGGTTTGGCGTCGGGGAAAAGGAGGTCGTTGAATCCGGCCTGAATTTCGCGTTTGATTCTGTTTCGGTTATTCTGGCCTCTGACGCGTTCGAGGGTCAGGCCGGCGATGTAGCCGCTGATGTAGTCGGTGAGCAGGGGGGTTCTGTCGTTGAGGAACTCCTGGCCTTTTGTCTGATCCATTTCGGGCGACATGACGAGGGTTACTCCGACTCTCAGGAAGCGTGTTACGCCGGGTTCGTCGAGGTTGGCGATAACGGGCTCGAGATCATGCTGCCAGGGGAGGGTTTTCTGAGCGTCAGCAGCGAAGAAATCTTTTTCCGGGGTTTTGGCGGCGCTGGCGTTTCGGGGTTCGGCCTGTGCGATGAGCTGTGCGAGCGCGAAGCCTCCGACGGTTCCGCCCACCACGATAGCGAGCGTGATCACCCAGATGAATACTCCCTGGGGTCCGGAACGCGCGGCGTCGTCCTTTTCGACGGTCTTCTTATTCTGCTGGAGGTCTTCGTCTTGATCGGGCATTTGTTTTCTCCGAGAGTTCTTGCATCCGGTTTCAGGCCTGTGCGGCGGGCTGAATCCGGTTCTGGTATCGTTTCATTTTTTCCCTCAAGGTGCGATCAGTTATGCCGAGCACCTTCGCGGCTTGAGTTTTGTTTCCGCCGTGGCGTCTCATTGCGGCGAGTATGGCTCTTCGCTCGAGTTCGCAGAGCGGCGCGTCGTCATCGTCGGTCCGGTCGACGAATTCGGCGGATCTGGGGGGCTGAAGCTGTTCAATCACCCAGGGCACGTCGGCGAGGGACAGTACTTGGCCTTCTCCGAAGATGAGCGCGGTTCGGACTGCGTTTCGCAGTTGGCGGACGTTGCCGGGCCAGTCGCATGTCTGGAACATTTTCAGGGTGGCGGTATCGATGGCGGTTATTCGTCGGGCGGTCTCATGTGCAAACTGGTTGACGAATAGCCAGACGAGGGGGACGACGTCTTCCCTTCGGTTGCGGAGCGGGGGGACGTGCAGTGTTACGGCGGCGAGCCGGTAGTAGAGATCGGCACGAAAACAGTTTTGGCGGACCTGGTCGAGCACGGCGGTGTTTGTTGTACTGACGATTCGGACGTTCACTTCAATATCTTCGGCGCCGCCGACGCGTTCGAACTGCATCTGTTCGAGTACTCGAAGCAGCTTGGCCTGGAAAGCGGGCTGCGTTTCGGTGATTTCGTCGAGGAGGAGGGTTCCGCCGTGAGCGCGTTCGAATCGTCCGCGGTGGGTCCTGCCTGCGCCGGTGAAGGCGCCTTTTTCGTGGCCGAATAGTTCGCTTTCGAGCAGGGCGTCGTTGAGGGCGGCGCAGTTGACCTTCACGAAGGGTCCGGCGGCCCTTCTGCTTTCGGCGTGTATCAACTGTGCGATCAGTTCCTTGCCGGTACCGCTTTCCCCGGTTATGAGGACGGGTGCGGAGGTTGGGGCGGCTTTTCTGGCGAGCTGGACGGTTCGTTCGAGGAGCCGGCTGCATCCGACGATGCGGTATCGGCCGTCGGACCTTGCGAGGGCCTGCGTTTGGTGGTTTGGCGTGAAGGTGTCCAGCAGCATGTCAACTGCTTCGGGCGAGAGGGGCTTTGCGAGGACATCGGCGTAGTCGTTCGGCGCGGCATTGTGATCGGCGGCATCGGCGTTATTTTCGAGTATTGCCACGACGGGCAGTTCGGGGTTTCTCAGGCGTGCGCGGCTGATGACCTGTCGCGGTCCGGAGTCGTTGAATTTCCGAGCGAATTCGGGGTTTATGAGCATGAGTCTCCAAGGTCTCTGATCGGCCCATGCAAGGGCCTTGTGCTGATCGTCGGCGACGGCTCCGCTTACGGCTCTTCGAGCGAGGGCGGCGAGGATGATTCGCACGACCTGCGGATCGGAGTCGACTATCAGTACATGAGTATTGCTGTCAGAGCCTGTTTGGGTCACTTGCATATTTCTCCAGAAGCGCGTTGGGGCGATTGGCATCGCACCATTCGATGAGCTTGAGTTGTACGTAGGCGGCGGGCGTCCACGGGGAGGCGGGGTAATCGGCAATCAGCCGGCGATAGTAAGCAGCGGCGACGGGTGGGTCGTCGAGCCTCATGCAGTTTGCGATTTGAAAGAGCGTCCATGGGAGGCGGTCGGGGTCGGGATCGCGGGTGTCAGTCATTCGCTGCAGTGCGATGTGATAGAAGGCGGCGGCATTTGTGCAGTCTCCTGCGCGATAGAGTGTTTCGGCGGCGTCGAAAGCGTGGAGTATATCGGCGGGCTCGCGGAGGATTGCGGCAAGCAATTCGGCGTACACGTCGGCAGGGGGCTGATTTGGCTCGGCCATTGCGGCGGCGGGGCGCACCGCCGCGGCCGATTCTGCAGTTGGCTTTGCGGCGGCAGGCGCGGTGGCACCCGTCGCCGACTGCCGCGTTTTGGGACGCGGCAACTGCAGAGATTCAATTTGCCTGATGTAATCCATGAGCGGCACGGCGTTCGGATCGCTATCGGCGGCAACCGAGGCGATCTGGACGCGGTTCAGTTTTTTTCTCAGTGCCTGTGAGCGCAAGAGAGTGTCGGCTGCATCGTCAGGGACGTCAGACGACGCGGCGGCTGGCGCTGTGTGATCGGCGGCGGGGTTGGCGGACGAGGCGGCGGACACATCATGCGGCATCAGCATAGCGGCCAGGATGAATAGCGGAATCAGACAGCAGGGTGTCTTCATGGGCGGTCAATGCCTCCTGCGCTGAAATTGTGTATGCCCGCGTAAGCAAGGGCCGCTTTGTCGTATTGCTTCATTCGGGTGTAGCAGGCGCCGAGCAGCCTGTGTGCCTTGTCGGAGAGGTTTTTGTCGTCGATTGGCTCGGCGAGCAGAGCCAGGCACGCATCGGCGGCCTGTTCGAAGCTTTCGAGCTGGAGGGACAATTCGGCCAGAAGAAGGAATGCCTGTCGGCGTTCGTCGCCGGTGGGGAGATCGGCAAGGGCGTGGCTGACTTCTCTTCTGGCGAGCTGGAGGTCTCCGGCGGCGGCGTAGCATTGTGCGAGGTCGAACGCGAGCTGGGCGCGGAGAGTGGAGTCGGCGATGAACTCGATTTTGCGGCGGAGGAGGGTAGTTGCGGTTTCGACGAGGTCGAGTTCGAGGAGGATTTCAGCGGTGGCGCGGAGTACAGCGACAGAGTCTTCCTGGCTGAGTCGTTCGGTGGGTACGTTTTCGAGGATGTTGAGTGCGTCGACGTAATTTGCACGGCCTGTTTCGGCCTTTACGAGCTGCAGAATGACCCGGACGAACTCGTCTTGTGAGGCATTGTCGTCGACTGAGCTGAGGAGAGCCTGTGAGGCCTCGGCGAATCGGTTGAGTTTGATGTAGCACTGTCCGAGCATGAAGCTTGCGTTGCGAAAGAGCTGGTCGGCGGCGCCGTCGGTAAGATCGACTACGGCGGCGAACCACTGTGCGGCCTGGTCATACTGCTTTGTATCGAAGCAGCAGCGGCCGAGTCCGTGGGCGGCTTCGCGGCGGGAGCGATTGTTGAGTTCGAGGTTGTACACGCGTTTGTACATCTTGGCGGCTTCGTCGTAGAGGCCGGTTCGCATTGTTGCTTCGGCAAGATGGAGTGAGGCGACGTCGATGACTTTGCAGTCGGGGTATTGTATGAGCAGTTCGGTGAGATCCTGGCGGGCGGCGGTGTAGTCCTGGAGGTTTGTCTTGATGATGCTTGCGTTGAGGAGTGCGAACGGCGCGAGAGGGTTTGACGGATAGCGGCTGGATACTAGTTTGTATTCGCCGAGCGCGGCGGGGGTCTGGCCGGCGTAGTCGAGCAGGAGTCCGAGTGCATAGTGGGCGTTTGGCATGCGGTGGTCGCCGCGGTAACGCAGGGTGAATCGTCGCCATACGGCGATGGCTTCGCTCGTGAGGAGGCTTTTGTATTGTTCGAGGTCGGCGAAGGCCTGTGGATCGTGGATGGTGATGGTCTGGTCGTCGAAGCGTGCGACGGCGCCGGCTGCTGCTGCTGCTGTTTCGGCGACGAATTGCTCGGATGCGTTGGACAGGCACATTGTTACCGGCGCCGTGCGGAGGTTGTCGGCGGCGGCCCAGACGAGGTTCATATCGGCTGTGGAGGCGATTCTGGCGGCGAGTTCTTCGAGCGGGGCTTCGAGAGAGACGGCGGACCAGCGGACGCCTACGGTGAGGTGCTGCTGCTTCTGGACGTGCGGGCCGGCGGCTCCGACGGCGAGTTCGGCGGCGCCGGTCCGGAGCAGGCGGCGGAGGTCGGCCTGGTCCAAGGGGGGGATGGTTTCGGCTCGGAGGGAGTCGGACCAAAGCTGGCCGGGCAGGCGGTCGGGGGCATTGTTGAGAGTGAGTACATGGCGGGTGAGGGCTTCGGCGGCAAGAAAGTATGAGTCGGCTTCGAGAGTCTGCGGCAGGTGGTTTTCGAAGGCCCGGATGAGGGCGATCGTGCGGTAGGCGCGTTTGCGTACGTCGAGGAATTGTCTGTTGCGGTTTTCTATCAGGGCGAGCCGGTAGTTGGCCAGAGCCCTTACGAGGGGGGACCGGCTTTGGAGTGCGGCGGTGAAATACGGGGCTGGGTTGCGGCCGTTGGCGGCGTTTTCGATGGCCAGGGCCATCATGAGGTGGAGATAGTCTTTGAAGGATTCGTTGTTATCGCCGGGGGGGAGGTGATCGGCGAGACGGGTGAAGACATAGAGGGCTTTTTCGTATTCTCCGGCGTAGTATAGGGTTTCGGCGGTTTTCCAGGAGACGGGCTGGGAGGCGGATGTATCATTGACGGGCTGTTGTTGGGGGACCGGGGCGGCGGCGGAGGGGACGGCGGTCGGTCTTGTGTCGACATCCGGTCGAGGTGTCGGCGCGGGGGCGGGTGCAGGGTGATGGGCGGCGACGGGGACAATGGGGGGTCTGAAGATTATGTAGCAGAGGAGAGCGGTTATGATGACGAGGTTTATGGCGAGGAAGATGTGTGTGAAGGGGATTGCGCCTCGGGATCGGCCCTGGGCGAGGAGCGAGGATCGGCCAAGGCCGCGGTAGGTTCTGGAGTCACCGGCGAAGATGTCGCGGGCAGTAGGGTTGGACGAGCTTTCTCTGGCGAACACCTCGGAGAAGGCGGGTTCGTCGAATTCGTGATCGGCCTTGTTCTTGTTGTTTCTGTTCATAGCGGCATCTACGCTTTTGTGGACAGTCCGCGATGCGGCCGCGCGGGCGCAGCGCATATCCTTTGAGCGGAGGTGCAACCGGTGTGCCAGTGCAGGCCGGGAGGGTTTTTTGGGCAATGAACGGGGTTTTTTGTGCGGCAGGGCGGTTAGGGTCATTCGCAGGCGTTGAAAATTCGACGGAGGTGTACGGTATCCATACGGGGCGTTGTCGCCGTTGCGAATACCGGACAACAAAGTTGTGCAAAGGCGGCAGTAATGGAGAGGGCAGTTCTGATGGACGATTATAATCAGGCGTTCATTAGAAGAAGGGCAATCGTTGCGGTTAAATTGTGGATATCGTTGATTATCTGTCAACCAGCATTGGCATGGGCGGCGTTTTTGTCATCTGCTGGGGAGTGATTGTAAGCCTTGTGCGATTCGCCGCGCAGGAGGTCCGGGAGGTCAGGGGCATGGACACATTCCGGCCGCGGGAGAGGCTCAGACAGAGTCTGGGGTCTTATCTTCTGCTCGGGCTGGAGTTTCTTGTGGCGGCGGACATTATTAATACGATTGCGGCGCCGACGCTGCGGCAAGCAGCGGTTCTGGCGTCGATAGTCAGCATCAGAACGTTCCTCAATTACTCTCTGAGCAGGGAAATATCGCGCGGTCATTGCTATGCCAAAGAGGATTAGCATGTGTTATATCAGACGCGGGATGAGGCGCCAGACGGATTGAACCACGGCAATGACGGTTCGGTTTCGGCGAGATCGAACGGGCACAAATTGGGCAGCCTGCAATGAGGACAACAGGATTGAGGCTATTTTGGGGCGTAGGTGAATTTCATTGTCGCCTTCCAGTTGTTCTTGCCGGTTGACAGGCGGTCGATCGAGAGCAGGTCGCATTCGAGATCGGACCATCGCAGGAGCATCTGCGAGATGAACTTCGCGAGCGTTTCGATGTCGACGGTGCTTATTGTCACGTCTGCGCTTCTTTTCTCCTTGCCGCCGCTTCTGACGGGTCGTCGCGCGACGAGCGAGTAATTGGAGGGGGGGATCTTCACGAGGGTTGCGATTTCCTGGATGGCGGTGGAGTAGTCGAATTTGCTGCTGCCGCCTTTTGCGGTCTTATACTGGAGGCGGTCGGGGTCGAGTGCGATGATTCTCGCGATGAGGTCCTGCGCTCTGTTGAAGTCGGTCTGGGTTTTGGTCCATCTTTTTTCGGCGGCGGGCAGTGAGACGCTCATGACGAAGACGATCCAGAGCGCCGCGGCTGCCGGAGCGAGCATGTAGTAGAAGTTCGGGTTTTTGAGGTAGGCTTTCATTGTGCGCCTCCGCCTTTGCTAAGTTCGAGGTCGATTGAGAACACGTCGCGATTGCCTTTCTGGTCGAGGCGTTCGGAGACTTTCTGGAGTCTGTTGTGGCCGGTCAGTGCGCCGAAGAGGGTGAGCGTGCTTGCTCGGCGGTTTGTGTCTCCCCTGAGGTTCATGCGGTTGCCGGCCAGGCTGATGTTGGATACGTTGAGATCGATGTTGACGGGGGTCTTGTTGATTGCTTCGAGCATGTACGTGAGTTTGGCGGGGATGGAGCTTTCGTCTCCGATCTCGCCGCCGCGTATTTTGCTGACTTTGGTGTATTCGCTCTGGAGTCTCGTGGGGATGGGCATGGATCGTGGCGGATCGGCTCCGTACATGACGGCTCGGTAGTCTTCGACGAGGTTTTTTTCGAGTTGCGAGATGTAATTCTGTTTGCGGAAGACCTTAAGCTGCATGTAGGCGCCGATTACTATCATGGAAACGGTGGCCATTATGCTGATTGCCCGGAGGGTTTTCTGCATGATGAGTCGTTTGCCCTGATATGGCGAGAAGCTTCGTCGGAAGTCGTTGGGGCGTATGTGCTTGACTTCGGCGAGGGCGGCGCCGCATGCCATCGCGAAACCGGTCGGCGGGACATTGTCGGCGGCTTGTCCTGCTATTGCGGCCAGGTCGATTGTCTGTGTGTCGATGCCCGTGGTTTCGGCGATCTTCTGCGGATCGACGGCGTCGGTCGGCGCTGCGATGAAGACGGCGTTGACCGATTCAGGCAGGTTCATGGCGGCCAGTGTGAGCGGGATTTCCCTCTGGAGTACGGCGGTTGCGTTCTGTGAACGACCCATAATGAAACTGCGGACGACGGGACCGTGGTGGGCCTGGGGATGGATCATATAGCATCCGGGCGAGTCTGGGGCGGCAAGAACGACGAAGAGGGGGTTTACGGGTTTGGGCCGCGAGAAGTTGTGTTCGAGGAAGCGCGCCAGGCAGAGGATGTCCGGTTCGATGGCGGCTGGGTCGAGGTTGGCGCTCTGCAATTCGGCCAGTGTTGTGCTGAGTTGGGCGCGGTCGGCGGTGAAGACGGTAACTCGCGAGCCCCTGTCGTCGGCGCCGACGACGTTGAAGGTGAGCGCCATTTCGGTGGCGTCGCGTGCGAGGGCCTCCTCGGCGTCGAACATTATGGTGTTTGCGATCTGCCTGTGTTCGGTGAAGTCGGAGCGGAGATTGTGCTGAGTGTAGAGCGTGCAGTCGACGCTGACGCTGACATCGCCGTATCGGAAGCCCTCGGAGGCCAGACGCGCCGCGAGCTGCTGAGCCAGAGGCGTCGCCGTCTGCGGCTGGTCGCCTTCGGCGGCTTCGGGCGTTTGGCCCGCGATGCTGAAGGCGCCGAGCACCGCCGGATGGGCGGCATTGGGCGACAACAGGACCGCGGTGGCGCCTGTTTTCGAGATGTATATGCCGAGGCAATTATTTTGTTCCATATTCCTATACTCCGTGCCTTAGTTCAGCGCGTGTTCCTGAAGCCCTGTTTGCGTCAGAACGACAATACGGCGATTCTCTGTACATTCGTTCCTTCGCGGACTACTGTTGCGACTGCGGAGGCCTTGGCGCCTCCGGTGATCGCGGTTACTCTTATAGCGAAGAACCTGCTTCGGGTGGTGATGTATGGCTCCACCTTTCGAATCGAATCGTTGTAACGGTACAGCTTGCTCTTTAGTTCGTCTATATCCTTGAAGGGTTTTTCCCTGCGCGTGACAATGATCTCCTGGGCGATCTCTCGTGCGTCTCCGCCGAATGAGAAGGCTGCTTCGAGGACGTGCCTTGGGGCGGTATTAATGTTGACCTGGCGGGAGCCCCAGAGAGCGAGATATTTGAGGGGTGCCTCGTAGCGGTCGCCGGTGTCGGGCAGAGGCCATGCGAGGCGGTCGGTGTCGAGCACGGAGCTGTGCAGGAGCTTGGCGAAGTCGGTTGTGTGGGCGATTGCGGGGCGCGTCTTCTGGACGGTTCGTGTGGTGGTTCTGGAGATGGCTGTCCTGGCGGCGGCGGTGCTTCTGGAGGTCGGCACAGCTCTGTTGACGACCTGGGTCTGTTCGGTATAGGTTACCGGCTTAAGGTCGAGGGTGAACTTTTTGTGACGGCTCAATTCGCCGACTTGCAGTTTCAGTTCATCCATTTCGGACGGGTGCATTTGCATCCATTCGCAGAAGGTCTCGAATGCGGCTTCGGCCTGGCGATTTTTGGAAGCATCCGTGGTCATGGCCCAGATCAGCGGCATCTTTGCATTTTCGTCTTCGATGCGGATTACAATTCGAGAGTCGCCGATTTCGAATTCAATGGGTTCGTGGACGAGCGGCCATTCGGCGCCGTAAGGGCCAGGTATGCGGATGGCGTTTGCATCCGAACCAGCCTGGGAGACGAATGGGTCGTATGTGTCGGAGTCGTTGGGATCGTCGGTGTCGTCGCCGGAGAGCAGTCCTCCAAGCAGTTCGCCGGCCAGTGCGGACAGTTCGGCGGTCGCGTCGGCTTCTTCGGCCATTTCGGCGGCCTTGCGTTCGGCCCAAGCTTCGAGGAAGGCTTTGTATTTGTCATGGTCCATGGCAAAGACATCGGAGAAGTCCGGCTCGTTTTCGCGGGTGACCAGGTTCAGCGGTATCTGGCTGATGGTCGTGAGGGCGAGCTTAATCGCCGAGTCGCAGGCATATCGCGATTTCTGGTAGTTTATCATGTACTCCTGGCGGCGTCTGAGCAAGGACATGCGTGCAGTCAGCGTGTAGCAGATCGTCGACAGAACGACGAGTATGACGATCGTCAGTATGAGGGCGACGCCGGAGCGATTCGCGCCGGCTCCGCGGCTGCAACGACATGTAATATTCTTGCCGATCATTCCCTTCCCCTGTTTCTGGGCGTCGCGGGGGGACCTTCGCGGCCGGGTCCGGGACCTTCGGGTCCGGGACCTTCGGGTCCGGGGCCTTCGGGACCGGGACCTTCGTCCACGTATCCTTGTCCTTCTCCTTCCTGGGCGTCTTCCGCCATTCCCTCTCCTTGGGACGAGGCTTCTTCCTCGTCGTCGACTGCGTTCGGGTCGTCGTCGAGTTCGAATTCTTTCCTGACGAACCTGTAGCGGAGTTTGCGCGTGCGATCGATGGCGACTGTCCGGACGACTTTGTCTTCGTCGAAGACCAGCCACTCGCCGGTCTCGAAATCCTCCCGCGGCTGTGCGAAGGAAATGCGGACGCGTACTGCGCGTGGCAGGCTGCTGAGCCGCCATTCGCGGAATTCGTTGTCGCCCTGCGGGACGATGATCTCGAAGAACGTTATGCCGGTGGCGACGGGTATGAATACCTCCCGGCCGCCCTGCTGGAGGGCTTCGAGATCCCTGTCGACGAGCTTGTCCTCGAGGTTGAGTCCGCTGTGCGAGCGGTAAAGGATGACGGCGTCGGCAGCGACGTCGTAGTCGCTCTGCCAGACGACCTTCTCATATATCTGCGGGGCCGGCGGCTCGCGGCCGTCGTAGAAGCGGGTGACGATCTCCATGCGGCAGAGATTGTATCGACCATCGAATTTGTTGGCGATGGACATTGTTGTTTCGAGTCCGGGCAGCGTGAGGCGGTCGATGTCCTCGGCAATACGCTGGACTATCTCGTTGGGAGGCATGGTGTTTTCGATGCGGCGTTCGACGGCTTCGGCGGTTGCGCGGATTCGGCCGTAGACGCTGATGGCGGCGACGACGATCATCGACGTGATCGTTACGGCCGCTAACGTTTCAATCAGCGAAAAGCCGCGATGTCTCGTATTATTCCGCGTTGGCGATTTCATCTTTCGCTCAAATCCGATACGTTACAGATTCATGAACATGTCCCAGATTCTCTTCTGTTCGGCACTCCAGTTGGGGTTGGGGTAGTGCGAACCGCTGCCGGCGCCCGTGCCGCCGCCGGATGAGCCCTGGCCGGAACCGCCGGTATTGGCACTGCCCCCGGTATTGGCACTTCCTTCGGTACCCGATGCGGCGCCGCCCGCACCAGAACCCGACGATCCCTGCGATGTTCCGCCGGAGCTGCCTGATGCGCTGCCGCCCGGCGACGCTGATCCGCCAGATGACGGGCTCTGGCTCGATGAGCCGCGAGATCCAAAGCCGAGAAAGGTCCCGCCGGAGTCAATGACTGGTTTGAGTTTGTCATAAGTTCGCTTGGCGTCCGGTTTGTATCCGTGGTTGTCCATGATCGTGTGGAGAATAGTATCTGCCGCGGCGGCATTACCTTCGATCAGTGCATATTCTGGATACTTGAGCAGCCTGGGCCATGCGGCGGCGGCCTGGGGTTCGCCGGGATAGTCAAGTATCAATTGAGAGGCTGTCTGGGCCGCCCGCTCGTAATCGCCCATGTCGGCGAGAGCATCGGCATATTGCATGAGTCCGTCGGGGTCTTCGCCGAACGGGTTGCCGTCCATTTCTTCGAGGAATTCCTGCTCGCGGCGTTTCTGGTCGAGTATCTGATTCTCCTGTGTCTTCGTGAGGTCGGTTATCCAGTGCGTCAGCTCAATCGTTTGGCGCTCGCCGTTGCGGTCCGTGTAGCTTGCCGAGCAGACGGCGCGAATCCACATGTTCGACTTGACCGGCTCGTGGAACGACTCTACGATGTTTTGCCACTGGATGTCCTCGTTGAGTTCGTGTACGCCGAACTCGCTGGTGTCGGTTACGGTGTCGGCCCCGAGAAGCCGCTCCATGTTCTCCCTTGCAGTCTCAAATGCCATGACGCGGGCGCGGTTATCGACCATTGCGGCGACACTGTGATTGACCGCCACGAGTACGCCGGTAATGATGACGGCGAGGATGCCAAGGGCTGTTACCGCTTCCATCAGCGTGAAGCCGCGGTTGAGCGTGCATCGAATTGTCTTAGAAGCGTAATTCACTTGCATTCACCGGCACCAGGATTTCGGCGTCTCCGCGGACGAGTTTGACGTCGCCGCAGAGGCGGTTTACTATTATCGAATACGGATTACCCTCGACGTCCAGGAGCACGATCTTGCCGCCGTACTGCCATCCGCCGCGGCCGCAGAGGAATCGGGCCTCGCTGATGCTGTCGCCTTCATCGCGCGTGTCCATGAAATCGTCGAACAGGACGTAGTCGAGCACACAGTGCTTTGAAAAGTACCCTATGGAAATAATCGCCTCGTCGGCGGGCAGCGTTTGCAGATCCAGGGACGCGAACTGCCTGAGGATATAGGCTCCTTCCACGAAGTCAAAAACCACGGCGTAGCGGCGGTCGGTCTCGGCGGAGGCATGATAGGCCTTTTTCAGGATGTCGACGATTGTGTAGGCCTCCTGCTCGAACTTCTTCTGGCTGTAGACGCCTCCGAGGCTCAGCATCGCCAGTCCCGTCATCATGCCGATGATCATCGTGACGACTATCAGCTCCGTCAGCACCAGCCCGCGTCGGCGGCGGTCGTTCGGTCGATCAGTTGGCGTCGGTGCTGTAAAGGTCCGCATCGTAGCCTTCCCCGCCTTCTTCGCCGTCGGCTCCGAAACTGATGATCACAAACGGCTTTCCGCTTTCCGGATTGAGAAGATAGACGAATTCCCTTCCCCATGCGTCGGGCGGTATGTCGGTGCTTTCGAGATAGCCGCCGGGGTTCCAGCCGACGACGTCCGTGGGTTCTTCGATGAGCTCGTAGAGACCTTCCTCTTCAGAGGGGTATCTTCCGGTGTCCATCTTGAACTGGATGACCGCATTGTGGAGCACCTTTAGACTGGCCTTCGTGGTGACGACGCGCGCCCTGTCGGTTTGGCCCATGAAATTATTGGCCACGACGGCGGCCAGAAGCCCCAGGATAATGAGAACGGCCATGAGTTCGACCATAGTGAAGCCATCCGTGCGTCTTCTGTTTTTCTTTTTGTCCATGTTTATGCAACCTTTCATTCTGCAATTGGCCGTATTAACTGTTCTACGCCTGTCCGGCCGAGAACCTGAGTATCGGCAGCAGTGTGGCGTATGCGATGACGCCTACGATGAACGCCATGAAGACGATGATAACCGGCTCGATGGCCGCACTCAAGCGTTCGATCACGATATCCGAAGACGATTCGAGGTTCTCGCTGATTGTTTTGAGCATGTGTTCGAGTTCGCCGCTCTTTTCACCGACGGCGACCATGTGGGCTATTGCCGGGTCTATGACACCGCTGTCGCGAAGCGGGGTTGCGATGTCGGCGCCGGAGAGGATTCGGTCGCGTGCCTGCCGCACGGCGGTGTTCATGATGGTATTTCCGGTGACCTGCGCGACGACCTTGAGCGATTCGGCCATCGAGAGGCCGGAACTCAACAGGGTCGACAGCGTCGAGGAAAAACGCGCGACGATCCGCTGCCTGATGAGCGGTCCGAAGATCGGAAGCGCCAGCATGAGCCTGTCGCGGAGGTATGCGCCCCGCTGTGTCCTGAGGAACAGTCGCAATGCCCAGACGATCAAAGCTATGGAGGCGATAACGACAAACAGCCACCAGCTTGTCAGCACGTAGCTGATATTGACCAGCAGTTGCGTGATACCGGGCAGTTGCTGGCCGGTCTTTTCGATCTGAGTGGCGATGACGGGTATGACCTTTATCGTCAGGAAGATGACGGCGCCGATGCAGAAGCAGATGAGAATGGCGGGATAGATCATGGCGGTGATCATCTTGGATTCGATCCGCTGGCGTTTTTCCATGAAGTTGGCGATTGTCAGCAGACTTCCTTCGAGGGTGCCGGTGACTTCGCCGACACGGACCATGCTTATGTATACGAGGTCGAAATAGTTGTCGTATTCGGTAAGCGTATCGGCGAACGATTCACCCGTGACGACGCGGTCCCGGATGTCGTTGACGATGTTTCGGAGGCGCGGATCGCTGATCTGGCCGACGAGGACGCCGAGCGCCTCGGTGAGCTTAATGCCTGCCCGGAGCATGGTTGCAAGTTGCTTTGTGAAATCGGCGACCTGGTTCTTTCTGCTCTTGCCGAAGACGCGGGACAGGCCGCCGCCTTCGCGGGCGGTCTTCATTTCGCGGATATCGGTCGGGTGCAGGCCCTTGGATCGCAGGTGCTTTCGCGCGGCGTAGGGGCTCTCGGCAGTAACCGTGCCCTTGGCCGATTTGTGCCTGTGATCAACCGCAATGTAACTGTAGCGTGGCATTTGCTATATGCTTTTCTGTTAGAGGGTATCCGCCTGGGTTACTCGGAGCACTTCGGCGACCGTTGTCATTCCGCCCATGACCTTTCTTGCGCCGTCCATTCGCAGGGTCTGCATGCCGTATTCAATGGCGCGGGCCTTGATCACGCCGGCACTTTCGCGCCTGCAGATGCGGTCGCGGATGTCGTCGTTGATCAGCATGAGTTCGTAGATGCCGATTCGCCCGCGGTAGCCGGTATCGAAGCACCTGCTGCAGCCTGCGCCGACGAAGAAGGTCGCGCCCTCGATGTTGTCGATGCCGATTTCGTGCAGTTCTCGCTCGGTGGGGTGGTAAGGCTGTTTGCAGTCGGGGCAAATCCGTCGGACGAGTCGCTGGGCCATGACGCCGATCAGCGACGAGCTGACCAGGTACGGTTCGACGTTGAAATCGAGCAGTCGGCTGACGGCGCCGGCGGCGTCGTTTGTGTGCAGGGTGCTGAAGACCAGGTGACCCGTCAGTGACGACTGGATCGCCATGTTGGCGGTCTCTTCGTCGCGGACCTCGCCGACCATTATCACGTCGGGATCCTGCCGCAGGACGTGGCGCAGGGCATTGATGAACGTCATGCCCTTCTTGGCGGCGACCTGCATCTGGCTGATTCCTTCGAGCTGGTATTCGATGGGGTCCTCGATGGTCATCACGTTTTTTTGTTTGCTGTCGATGCGGTTCAGACAGGCGTAGAGCGTGGTGCTCTTTCCGCTTCCGGTCGGCCCTGTAACGAAGATGACGCCGTGGCTGCGGTTGATGAGTCGGTCAAATTTTTCCAGGTCGTCCTTGTGCAGGCCGAGTTCGTTGAGCGAAAGGAGGCCGGTGCTCTTGTCGAGGATACGCAGCACGGCACGTTCGCCGTAGCTCGTGGGCACGCTGCTCACGCGAAGATCGATCTCGCGCTGGCCGACGCGAACGCTGCATCGGCCGTCCTGCGGCATGCGGCGCTCGGCGATGTCCATGCCCGCCATGACCTTGACGCGCGAAATCACCAGCGGCAGGACGTTGCGGTTCAGCGTCAGGGTGTCGTAAAGGATGCCGTCGACACGGTAGCGGATCTGGATCTTGGTCTCATAGGGGTGGATGTGAATGTCGCTGGCTCGCATCTGGAGGGCGCGAAACAGTATGTCGTTGACGAGTCGAATCACCGGCGGGCGGTTGACCACGTCCAGCAGGTCGTCGGAGGAGGCGACCTCATCGACGAGCTGGTCGAGGTTCTGCGAATCCAATTCCTCGGCGACCTCTTCGATGACGGTGTTTTTCTGTTCGTAGGCGACGTCGATGGCTGCGGTGATCGCGGCTCGCGACGACAGCGCGACGTTGACCGGAGCGCCCAGCATTTTGGACACGTTATCGACGGCACTGGTGTTGAGCGGTTGAGCAAGCACGACGGTGATCGTCTCGTCGCCGTTGGTGCGCACGCCAATGAGGTAGTGGTGCTGAGCGTAGGTCGCAGCGACCGACTCGATGAACTCCCTGGGCACGTCGTCGGCGGTGATTTCGGGCAGGTATTCCATGCCCAATGCTTCGGCGAAGAGCCGCAGCACGCGGTCTTCCGTGAGGTCGGGACACTGCAGGAGCAGTTCGTCAATTCGGCGCGGATCGCCGCCGTTGGCGTCGAAGTAGCGATTCAGCACTTCGACGCTGACCACACCCGTTCGCTCGGCAGTTTGCAGCAGCAGTTGCTTCATATTACCTCAGCAGGTCCCCCAGGGAATCTTCCTTGCCCTCAATACCTGTCGTCCAAATGGTTCGGCGGCGACGACTGCATCGGCTCGGTAAGGTCCACGGTTACCGAATCCAGTTTTACTTCCACCGAGACAGGCTCTTCTTCCCGCCTGGCTTTCAATTGCTCGATGTATTCATCGTCCTCGAGAATCCTTTCCGGTGCAAGCGGCTTTGGCTTCACGCCCGGAAGCACGCCTTCGAGGCCCTGGAATTTGGCCTCATCCCGCTCAAAGGCCTCGCGTTTCTTCCTTGACACTCTCTCAATATCCGATATGCCTGTCAAGTCGTCGCTTGGCCTGAGTATCGTGGCCTTTACAAACACGTACAATCGGCTCTGCAGGTCCGTATCTTCGACGCCGCGGAACAGGCCTCCTATGATCGGGATATCACCCAGGATCGGGACCTTCGTAACGCTCTTGTTCTGCGTGACGCTCTCTATGCCGCCAAGTATGATCGTGGCGCCGTCCGGCAGGACCGCCCATGTACCCAGATTGCTGCTGACAGTATCAAGGGGCTTGGGGTATTTCGTTTCACCGATAGAGGTTTCGCCCGTGCCCAGAACAAAGTCTGTACGGTCCAAAGTGATTTCCAATTGCAGGATCTTGTCCGATGCGATATGCGGGGTAATCGACAGCGTAACGCCGGACGTGTAATCCTGGAAGCTGACGTCCGTGATGGGCAGGTAGTTTTCACTGGTTGACGGCACGGTTGTAGTTTTCTGCTGTGCGACGTAGATTGTCTTTTCAGCTTTTATCTCGCCGGGCTGGTTGTCCTTGACCAGCAGCGACGGTCTGGCCAGGACTCGGCCGTAGTTCTTCGAATCCATGATTTCCAGCAGCGCCTGAATGTGTTTGTCGCTGAAGAAGGCAACGCCCGTGCCGCCTCTGCTGGCTCCTTCGGCGACCTGTCCCTTCGGGAACGGGTCGACCAGTGCGGTGATGGCCTGCATACTGCCGCCGGCAGCGAATCCCGGCAGTTTGGTGACCAGGTCCAGGTCGAACTTGAACTGGTTGTCCTTGCTGATCTCGACAAGCGTGACATCCAGATGAACCTGCGGCCTGTATGCGTCGAGCTCCTTGATGAGATCGCTGATCCACTGCTGGTTCTTCTTGTCGGCGTAGACTATAAGCGAATATGACTTGGGATCGGCCACGATCTGGATTTCGTTGCGTTCGCGTTTGGGCGGCACGGCCGCGCTGGCGGCTGCGCCGGCCGCGGCGCCGGTCTGTATTTTGTCCTGGGGCGACCGTGCAGCGTCCCTGACGGTCGCCTGTATAATCTCGTTCAGTGTTGCGGCCAGTTCCTCCGGGTCCTGGTTCTCCAGGGCGTAAACCACATAAGGCGTCGTCGTCGACTTGAGTTCTCTATCGACGTGGGCAACGACGAGGCTTATCGTCTCGTGCTGCTTTGGAGTCGCATATACCAGGAGCGAATTGGTTGACTCGAGTACCGCAATCTGCGGTCGCTGCGATGTGATTTCGGCGCCTGTTGACGCCTCGAAGGTTACCGTCGGCGCCGGTCCTTCGGCGGTAGCCGCTGCGCCCGCCGCCGCCGTGGGCAGCCGACCTGGAGCAGGTGTCGCGGCGCTGGTGCGCCTGGCAGTCGCCGTTGAGGCGCCCTGCTGTTCAATGATGCCCAGTTCGCCCAGCGCGCTGACTACCTCCTGGATATCCACGTACTGGATTTCATACTCCTGCACCGTTCGCACGTCCTGCTGTTCGACGTCCACGAAACGAATCACCATCTCGATTTCGCGATGATGTTCCGTGCTGGCGTTGACCAGCAGCGAGTTCGTGCTGAGGCGCACCGATATCTGCGGCTCGTTGGCGGTCGGAGTATAGGTGCCGGCCGGCGTGGTAACGGGCGTTCTAACGGCCGCCGCGGTGGCGGTCCGCGGCGTTGCCGCGCCCGCTCTCGACGGCAGTGTGCTGGTGCGAGCCGTCGGCTGGCTGCTGATGACGCCCAGCTCATAGAGCGTATCCAGCACATCCGTCGCCTCGACGTACTGCATTGGATATTCCCTGATGAGCTTGAGCCCGTACTTCTCGACGTCCAGGCTGTCGATGATCATGTTGACGGTTTCGATGTCCTCTTCGAGGCCGACCATAAGAATGCGGTTGGTGCGGTCGTCGGTCTCGATGTAGACGCCCGAGTCACCACCGCTTCTGGCGGTGGGCGCCGGTCGGACGGGCGTAGGCACGCGAACGGCCGGCGTGGGAGCGGCCCTGCCTGGTGTCGGCGTCGCCGGCGCCGGCGTTGCTGGAGCTGTCGTAACGGTCTGGCTGACTGTGATCGACAGGGTGCCCATCTGCTCTGCAATCGCCTGAACTTTGGCGGCCATCTCGCTTGGCGTCAGGTATTCCAGCTTGCGCGAGTGATACTTGCGCGTCTTGCCCTTTACGTCCACCAGCTTGAGTACCTCTTCGATCCTGCTCATTCGGTATGCATAATCCGTTACGATCAGCGTCTGTGTCTCTTCGACGGCGTTGAAAGTAACGCCTAATTTCATATTGGTCAGCATCTGCTGGGCGGTGCCGGTATCGATGTTTTTGAGCTGATAAATGGTCGTCGCTATGACATGGCCCGGCTCAAGTTCGCTGCCGTCGCGCCACAGAACCGGATCGTACTGTGCCGCCTGGGCGATCGGCACGATCGTAACAAGGCTGCCCCGTCGAACCATTGCAAGATCACGGAACCGCAGCACGCTTTCAAGCAGTGCGTACATTTCCTTGACCTTGATCTTGCCGTCATGAATCTTGAGCATGACCTCGCCGGCGACCTGCTTGGGATCGAACATATAGTTGAGACCCAACTGCTTGCCTACCATTTCGATCAGAGCGAGGATCTCGACTTTTTCGGGCAGTACGATAACCGTCTGCAGTTCTCTCTCGGTCAATGGGATATCGTCCAGGTTCAAGCCGGCGTCTGCCCTGGCCTCGATTTTGGCCGGCGCGGTCGCCGTTTGCGGCGGCGTTCGGGCAGCCGACGTTGTCTTCGGCGCAGGCAGCGGGGGTCTCGTGGGCAGGGTCGCCGCCGGTGGCGCGGTTGTCTTTTCCTCTGGGCGTGCAGTTGTTTCTGCGGCTGCCGTTTGAGTTTCCTCCACGGCCTCTTCGGCGGCTTGCTGCGCCGCTGCTTCGTTCGCAGCGTCCTGTTCTTCGGCTGCTGATTGCTGAAGCAGCTTGACAAGCTCCATGAGCGCCGCGTCGTTGCGCGCCTCTTCGCTTACCCCGGCAAGCGGATCGGCGTCGGCGTCCTCTTCGACAGCTTCTTCCTCGGACTGTCCAACAGCCGCATCAACGTCCTCAACGGCGTCGGCGTCCTCGGCATCGTCTTCGGCGACGGCTTCTTCGTCCGCCTGTTCGAGTTGCAGCGCGTTGGGCTCCATTTCTTCACCGGCGGTGTCCACCTCCACCTCGGCCGCCAGCGGCGCACCGATGGGATTGAGAGTCGTCTGCGCTGAAGCAACGGCGGGTCCCCAAACGCTCAGCAGCCCGCCGCTCTTGCCGTGCGAAATCGCGGCAATTTCCCGTTTCGGCGCGGTCGATTGTGCAGTCTCGACGGCCTTCATGGCCGCCGGGGCGGGCGGACCTACACGGACTCTGGCGGAAGCCGCCTCAGGCGACGCTGCCATCTCGGCTGAATGAGTATCGGCGGGTCCTGCCGCAGTGGACAGGCCAGCCATTGCTTCGAAGATGCCTCTTGCCCTGTCGAAAGAACTCGCCGGCGCCGCGACAATCACTTTGCCCTTGTAAAGATCGATGATGATGCCCTCAATGCCCGAAGGCGGTTCCAGCAGAGTGCCTACTGCGCCCAGACCTCCGCGACTGGATATCTGATCGCTTGACGGCAGCATGCCGCCGGGCCAGTCGAACACCGCCTCCATCCTGTACCTGGCGGTCGAATCGGTCAGCGTAAGAAGATTCGACGCCCTGATGAGGTCATTGGTGTCTTTGGCGGTTACAATCAGCGAATTGTGCGGAAGCAGGTCGATACCCGCGCCGATCTGCAATGCCTCCAGAGAAGCCTTCGCATCTGCGTTTGAAAGGTGCCTGAGCCGAAAGGCCCGGCTTCTCAACGCGGTCGGCTCGGCGTCGTCCCCGGCGATCGCGCGCGCGCATACGCCCAAGCCAAAAATACCCACGGACCCGAAAACCAGAAAAACAAAGAGTCCGCCTCTAATACCCATCCGACCGAATCGTCCTAAAAGCATGCTCGATACTCCAGGAATTTTCCCTTCGCTATCCGGGATTCACCACTTCCTCCGTGCGAATCCCCACGTTCACCAACCATCCTCAAAGCGGCACGTTACAAAAAGAACGGGCCGCGAACCCGGCATAGTCCTTTCTCCTGAGCAGGAAACAGAAAGCTCACCCACTCACGAACAGGTGTATGCAAGTCGCAATAAGCTCTTTTCTTCCGTGTTTTCGAGGCCATTTTCAAGGTTCATCGGAAAGAAAGGCCCCCGACTGAGCTTATTTTGCGCGATATATCGGCCGCGACCAATACACCTGCACTTTAGACCTTCGCGGGGCGCCAAAAGTTCCCGGGTATGCGAGTTGATGCGCGAAAATGTGAGCGAATATACAAGCTGTGAGGTTTATCGGGCCTACTCTGTCCGGGACTTGGGGGCCTCTGCGGTGGTGACTTTGGACTGTTGCTCCGCCATTTTTCGCTCCTCTTCGAGGATTTCGAGAAGCTTTGCAAGTGCCTTCTGCTCCTCTGTGGTCTCAGTTTGAGGAGCTTCAGAGGTTGGCCGCTCAATGATGCTTTTCAGATCAGCGATGTTCTCATCCAGCACCGCCTTTCGCTGCTCGACTGTGGGCGCCGCAGCGGTCGTGCGAGGCCGTGTCGGCGGGACGTAAGTACGAGCGGGCTGGCGAGTAACCGCTGCACCCGGAGGCTGTCTTGTCGCAGTCGCAGAACCGGCGCCGGGATCGGGCGCGAAGGTGCGCGGAGCCCTGTTGCCGCCTTCCGGAGCAAAATAGGCATTGCCTCGCCCCAGAGACGACGGCGTTACAGGAACGGAAACCTCCTGGTACGTCAGCCTGTTGCCCGTCGGGACGTCAAGTTTCTGCCCGGGCTGCAACAGCAGGTTACGGGCAAGCGGCTGCTGCTGTTTCATGGCGATTGTCTGCGGGTTCCGTCCGCCCTGGGACATGATTACGCTGCCGTCCAGCACGTCAAGCACGGTCAGGTGTTCGACGTTCTCACCGACGCGAAACCACTTCAGTCCCTTGGCCGGCAGATCCAGCAGCACCATGGATTTCGCCGGTTCATCCTCGTAACGACAGGTGGCAATAACGTCAAACCTGGCATTGGTGACCACCGGCGGTGTCGGCGGAGTCACCTCCGTGGGTTCCGGGCGTTGTGCACGCTCCGCCGGCTGTGTCGGCGGCGTGGGCGGCGGCGGAGGCGGAGGCGGATCAATACGGAGAGCGAATTTCTGAGCCTCTTTGACCAGAGGC